>Ga0316601_100000526_pt1 | contig 16675 bp, 26 predicted proteins | sample OWC_soil_day5_no_FD_207663 | JGI IMG/M metagenome (GOLD analysis project Ga0316601, IMG submission 207663) | Wetland soil microbial communities from Old Woman Creek delta, Ohio, United States - OWC_soil_day5_noCT | ecosystem: Environmental > Terrestrial > Soil > Wetlands | place: USA: Ohio... | reverse complement strand
CATTTTTTATTAAATCAATTATTAATTAATGATATTGTTGGTTTAATTAGTATCAATTTAAGATTATTAACGACCATTGAACCATATATAAAATATATTCCCTTACCAGAAAATTGATTAAATTAAAAAAATTATTATTAAAAAAATGGCGTTTAAACAATTACCATTTGAAATACAAGCTAAAATTTTAAAATTAAGTCTTAAAATTGATTCTTTATATGTATCAAAAACAATATATAAAGAACTTATATAGCGAATATATAACGATGAAGGTCAAATGATACTTACTAAATTCGAAGTATTTAATTATATTAATCATTAACGCTCAAACAATTGAAAGTATTAATGCTTGAAAGAAAATTACCGGCTATTAAAACCAGAAATAAAACAAATCATATTAATGCTTTAGCAATTGATGTGTATAATAAACAATATGAATGGTATTACGATGATATAGGATTATAATATAAAATTAATAATTTATCATTAAATGATAAATTATTTAATAAAATATTGATTTAACAATTGAAGTATAGTTAATAACATCATATCATCTGATAATTTACCAACCCATGTTCTTTTTTTATAACCAACTGTTAAAGGGACAAATAATATACTGATATGTGGCATATCATTATAATAAAAAATTTTAATGTTCAATACATTGAAAGAAGTTTTAAAATCATAAATTGTATAAATTGACATATAACTAATCTTTGGCATAACGTATAAATCGTGATTTAGTTTAAATTCTTTACATATATTTAACCAATACGAATTCATTTATTCAATAAATTTAATTAATATAAATCATTTTTAATATGCCAAATAGGTTCCTTCTTCAATATAACTAACATAAATATCTTCACTTAATTTTTTACGTTTTTGAGCCACCGTATAATTAATGGGTATACCATACATTACTTGATTGTTTATCGTTTTAACAGGTGTATCTACAATTAATGGTTTGATTTTTGTAATTTGTGTCATTTTAGGCATGACGACAGTATTTTTAACACCTAAGATTGTATTTTCATCTGGTTTATTAATAATGATAATTTCAGCACATGATAATTTTTCTCTACAACATGGATTTTTAATATTTAATAATTCATAAATTTCTAAATTATTATATCTCATCTCTGATAATTTTTTAAAATCTTCATATAAATGTGCTAACGGTTTATTACAATTAAAACATCTAATCATAGGTAATTCATAAGAATTAACAATGTCCATTTTTATAACTTAAATCAATTAATATGTATCAATTTTAAAATGATAATAAATAAAAAAAAATGATTATGTCAATGATCGTTTATAATCATGTAGATTATTCTTACCACATGATAAATTACAATGCATACAAGTTGGATATAAATTATTTAATGCAATGGTACCGCCTAATGCATGAGGAATGACATGTGCTACATGCATATTTTTTATATGTAATGGATCATTACAACAATAACATACACCCATGTCCTTTTTATTAATTTTTGCCCAAACATTTAATCTTAATTGTTTCGAAATGGTTTTTCGTTTAGGATAATAATAATTTTTGACATATTTATAAATGTGATTTAATAAACTAAACATTTTAGTTTATTAAAATTTTATAAAATTCAAATTTAGAAAAAAATTAACGAATTTTATTTATAGAAAATAGAAATTTTAAATATGATTATTTCTTAAATAAGTAATCATTTCTTGTAATACTTTAACATCGGTCTCGTTATATTTAATCACTGATTTAAACATTGGTATTTGAATTAACGTTTTTTTACTTTTGATTGCAATAGAATCTGCTTTAATCGTTTGAATGAGTGCCGATTGTCCATCTTCAACACAGTCATCCCATATTGTTTTGATATAACCATGGTTATACATGGCGGTTGCAATATGTTTTAATTTAAAATCTAAACTTCCTTTAATCACAATTGGTTCTTCTTGAAAAACTTTTAATAAATCACACCATATTAATTGATTTGTATATCGATGTAATTTTTTATATTTTAAAATGGCATTTTTCCATACCGATGGTTCAGCAAATGACCAATGCCAGCATTTGATATTTTTAACCTTGTATTTTTTACATAAATCTTGTATAAAAATAATAAATTTAAAACATACATGATATTCATCCTTTTCCGTTAAATTTTTAACTGTAAATTCTTTATATTGCCATTTATTATTTTCAACATAACCAACACCAATCATGAAAATTAAAATGCTTGTATCAGCAATAGGTAACTGTATTAACTGGTCAAAGACTGCATTTTTAAATTCAAAATCGATAAATAATTCAATGGTTGGTTGTTCTTGCCATTCATATAAATTATTTTCAATTTTCTTTGGTGAAATCATTTGTTTTTTATGATTATTAATTTTGATAATTTGATTTAAAATTTCACCAGTTTTACCACCGACATTTAAATTTTTTGCATTACATTTTTTATCTTTCCAATTCGAAATGCCTTTATTTAAGGCATGTAATCTATTTTTTTTACCCACATGCCACAAATTAGTTAACTCATAATTATTTTTTGCAATGGTGACCTTTTTATCATGCCAACGATGGTCATATATGTTGGACATATTTGGATATAAATTGTTGTTTGATAATGGATAAGTAGTGACATTCCATTTTTTTGCAGCTTGGGTCTGACACATTTTTATCCATTTTATGGCTTGATTTGTTAAATTTAAATAATCTTTATCCTTTTCATGATAATCAATCTCACCCAATTTATCAAAACAATCATTATTACAATACTTTTCACCACATTTATTATAAACCCATCGTCTACCTAACAAATATGATTGTCCAGGGGTATATCCTTGTAAATTACCCAATGCTTGATTATAAATATTTAATTGTGATTTATAGGCAGGTATTAACCCACCATTTAATAAAGTTTTACCATCACTTTTTAATAATAAAGTCATATATTTTATATCCACAATACGATAATGCCAGTGATTTTTACCTAATTTGGGAGCATTGATTAGAATTTCTTTTTTTTCCAACACTTTAGTATTCATTAATTGATTAAAAACATCACTCCTCATGATTAAATCTGGGACACCAAAGGTTTTATTTTGTTTATTATGTAAAACACCACTAAATATAACATGATGTCCTTTTTTCATGGCTTCAAACGTTTCTAATGCTTTAGATTCATCTCTTGCCTGCAAATTACCGTTGATATGAATCATTTTTAATTTTTTTAATTTTTTTTCAATTAAATTTACAATTTTATTTTCAAATGTATTTCCTTGTTCAGCTAAATAATTTTTAATTTGTATACCATAATGGGGTTTAATTGGTTGTGTATATTTAAACCAATCTAATAAAGGTTCATTAAAATAATTATGGGTTGCAGTTGCTGAAATCCAATCATTTTTTAATAATTTAGGTTTACTAATTTTAGGCATTTACTTATGTAAGTATTTAATATAGACTACATAAACTTTATAGTTGTCAATTTTTTTTTCGATCCATAATATAAAAATGAATATTAAATAACATCAATAATAAAATAATAATTTTTACCATAATGCGATTTTTTATAATAAATTTTATATTTATTATTCTTAATCAATAGATATTTACTTAAAAATAATTGTAAATCATCTTCAATGATATAATAGTCATCAAATGGACTTTTTTTAATATCATAGACTGTTATTTTCTTTTTGTATATTTTATCCATTTTTATCTCGTCAATATAATTAAAATACACTCGATTGACATGATTTAACATTCTTAATTTATATTTATATAAGCCATATAAATCATTATAATTATACTGATCATCATAATTTTTACATAAAATAGGTTTATATTTAATTTGACAAGTACATCCAATTTTTAAAAAAGCATAAATAGATGTATAATTAATATGATTTTTATTTAAATAAAAATCATTATTCTGATCATGTAATGATTCATCATATAAAGCGTCATAGAATGGTGATTGTTTATAAATTTCAAACAAACTATTTGGTGTCGGATCGCATTTAATCCCAATCACATCATCATTCACGTTATAAATATCTATAATTGTTGTATCAATTTTAAATGTATTACCCATTTAAATTTTAAAATTTATATTTATGTATCAATTTAAAATTGATTATTGTAAATATAAATATAATATAAAATGAAATATTATGCCGTTAAAAATGGTATTAAACCTGGTATATACACAGATTGGGGTACAGCAAAATGTAATGTGATTGGTTATAAAAATGCAGTTTATAAAAGTTTTAAAACGCATGAAGATGCATTATTGTATATAAATGATATAAATATAAAAAATGATAAAAATGATAAAAATGATATAAAAAATGATAAAAATGATAAAAATGATATAAAAAATGATAAAAATGATATAAAAAATGATAAAAATGATATAAAAAATGATAAAAATGATAAAAATAATAAAAATGATTATAAAAATATAAATATATTGGCATACACTGATGGTTCATGTAAAAATAAAATTGGCGGGTTTGGACTTGTCTTAATTTTAAATCCAAATTTAAAACCTGTTATTTTAGAAGATTCTGGTCCAATATCTTATCCATGTACAAATATCATTGCTGAAATATATGCGATAAATAAAGTTTTGACCCATTTATTACCTTATAGTCATGATTCTATTATGATTAGAACAGATTCTCAATATAGTATCGATTGTTTTACAATTTATATTAAAAATTGGCTTAAAAATGGGTTTATGACTGTTGATAAAAAACCTGTTAAAAATCAAAAATTAATCATGGATACTTATCATTTATTAATCCAATTTAAAAATTTAGAATTTGAACATGTTTATAGTCATGAAGGTGAATATTATAATGAAATGGTTGATAAATTAGCTAAACAATATACCATTTAAATATTTAATATTATATGAATTAGATGATTTGCATCCTTTAACAAAACACGATATAAGAATTTATCTTTGATCATCCTTTTAATCATGATTATACAATCAATTACACTGATAAATATTATAAGAAAGCAACGATTATATTTATCAAAGAGATGAATAAAATAATAAAAGAAATATAAAATTAATCAAATATGTGGTGATGTTAAAATTAATTATGATAATTTATGCGAAGTTTATAATATTGAAAATATCCTTAAATCATACGATATTAATGAAGATGTATTGGTTAAAAAAGATGGTATTTTATTCAAATTTATATCATAAAATTTTTTTATTATTAAACTTTAATTTAATTATGGATGTTAAATTACTCATCATCATATTCATCTTCTTCATATCCTTCCATATCTAAATTATATTTTAATAAATCAATTGTGGTTAGTTTTTCTACAAATGACATTTTAAAAGGTTTGATGGTTGGTAATTTCGTTTTTAATCGTTCTGATAAATTTTCATATCTAAAAGATGGGTTTCTACAAGCTGCTAAATTTAAAATTTCAACATTGGATGTAATGATATAAACTAATTCTCGTGCTCTAGTGATAGCAGTATATAATAAATTACGATTTAAAAAATAATCATTATTGACTTTAGGGATAAAAATAATGACAATACTAGATTCTTGACCCTGACTTTTATGTAATGTCGTAGCATAACTATGTTGTACTTTAAGTACAGTCAATTCATCACTATGAATGACTTCTTTTTCATCATTTTCATGTTTATATTTAGCATTTAACTTAAATTTATGTAATCCACCATCAAAATCAACCGTGATAAAAGAATCATTCACCTCAGTCACAATACCTTGCTGACCATTAAATAACATTTGTTTTATATTTTTCATCAACATGACTTTATCATCAACGGTCCATACAGTACCTAAAGAATCTTTAACTGATTTTATTAAACAATTGACATTTGGATTATAAATTTTCTTACAACCAATATTTAATTCTTTTAAATAATCTTTATAAGGTGATATAATCATCACATCATCAATACTTACCCCAGCATCATAACATCCTTTCACAATTTCAAAAACATCATTCATACCACCCTCAATCAATTGAAAATTATCAGTTTGAACAAACTCAAAAGGATAGGAAATATCATGATTAATAATCAAATTAGCATTTAATAAAATACCATCCTTTGAATCACCTTCAATCACGCGATGATTCTTTGTTAAATAATAAGTTGGTACAACCGATGCTTTTAACAATTCAATTAATAATAAGCCAGCTTCGATAGGCTGTAATTGATTATGATCACCTACTAACAGATATTGATTCACATTTTTAAAAGTGGTGATAAATTGGTAAAATAATTCAGTAGTGACCATGGATATTTCATCAATAATAACATAATCATAATATTCATTCTTTTTAAATTTTATTGCATCATAAATTAATTTATGCATGGTAGCTGCTTTTTTACCCGTCACTTCTTGTAATCGACTTACTGATTTTCCAGTAAATCCAGTCAATAAGTAATTTAATTTTCTAAATTCTAAATTTTTAACAATTTCTCCAATGACTGTGGTTTTACCAACTCCTGCACCTCCTAAAATCATTAATAATTTATGGTCCAAAGCCGCTTGGACAGCAATTTCCTGATCTTTACTTAACTTTTCATTTTCCAATGCTTTATAACGAATAAATTCGGTTCCATTTTTACCAATGTATAGTTTATCAATTGGGTCATTTTCATTATTGATCGGATCTATATTTAACATAGTTACTATAAAATCAGTCACGGTAGTTTCCATTTTATAATATTTTTGTATATAGACAAATTGCATATCAACCACCACTTGATAATTTAATTTTAAAGAATCTAAATGTTTTCTAATTAATGGATATTGTTTACCTATATTTCTAGTTGGACTACAGAACCATTGTTTTTTAACTGTATTTTGATACAATTGTCTTACAATAATACCCTTTTCTCTCTCTTCAACATTAGGTTTAATATCCATTCTTGCTAAAATATCGTCACATTTTTCTATACTTAATGAATAGATGACATATGGATTTTCAATACATTGATTGAAAATTTCTTGACAGGGTTTACCATATTCTTTAATTTCAGTATAAGTTAATCCTAACAATCTTAATTCTCGTAAATTAAATTCATTATACCAATATTCTAATAATTGTTGTGTATTATAATTGTGATTACCATACATATTTAAAACTTCCTGATGATGATCAAGATGCCATTTTTCAGCCAAGGAGGTAATATAATCATATATTTTTTCCTCTTCTACCGCTTCATTTAATATGATATTATAAAAATTTAATGCTTCATTATATTTAATTTTATACACAATCATGAAATTTAAAAGTATATTTTCTTTCGATTTATCAATTAGAACCATTGGTGGTCTGATGACTGTATATACTTTTGGATTTTCATTTTTACATTCAGCATAAATACTATCATTTTTCCGTACGGGACAATAAAACATACAAGTTAAACTAACATTAATACTTTTTTCAATCCATTTGACATTAAAGGTGACATGTTCAACATTTGCTTTAGGAACAACATTAATGACGATACCTGTAATAATTGTAGACATTTATTATTTTAATTTTATATTATCATATCATTTTTATTATATTAAATGTCAACTGGCTGTCTTCATGAAGGATATAAACAATTGATATTATATTTAAATGGATTAGTATTAGGTGCTTACAGATGTCCAGGTCAGTCGGGACCTCCTTGTGATCCAAATCAAGGACAGTTAATAGTACAACAATTTATCAATGCGTTAGATACAATAAGATGTAAATTACCAGATGATATAAAAAATCAATTAATCATTGCAGCGGAAAATATATCGAATGAATCCACAAATACAATTATTAAAATTAATTTATTATATATTATCGTCATATTTGTAACATTGTTAATTTTAATTATATTGATATACTTGACAATTTATTTAAATGATTATATATTATTATTTAGTATCATATCTATCGTGATTATCATTATTGCAGCATTAATTTTGTTATTTGGTATCAATATGATTTATAAAAATTCAAGTAATGCTATTAAAATTCAAAGAGATATTATTGTAACTATCCTAACTCAAATTGTAGATGCTGGCGAAAGTGGGCTATCCTGTTTAGCTAATGATCCTTCATGTCCATGTGTTACGTGTTAATTAATGATTCATTTTAATAATATTTAATATTAAAAATGTCAGAATTACTTGCTCTAGCTCTTGAGAAAATAAAGGATGAGACTATTTTACATTGGTATACAAGATTATCATTTGAAGATCGTCATTTGCTGATTGATATATCAAAAGAGTTAAAAATGGATGAATTAAATAGTATTTTATTTATGCAATAAATGTTTTAATTTATTATAATTTAATTATAATAAATGCAGTGCAAGGGAATTAATAAAAATGGAAAACAATGTCATCGTATTGTGAAACATGGTAAATGTTGGCAACATGCTATGGTTAAATCACCAATCGTTAAATCACCAATCGTTAAATCACCAAAAATAATCATTTACAGTATATCATCTTGTCCCTATTGTATCAAAGCCAAACAATTATTAAAGGATAATGCAATGCCTTATACAGAAATTATTGTAACAAACGCTATTAAACAGCAACTTATTAAAAAAACTGGTGTCACTACGGTTCCACAAATATTTATTAATGGTAAATTTATCGGTGGATATAGTGATTTATCAAAAATGTTAAATCGGTAATTTTTGCCAGGCGATAACAGTCATTACAATGCTATATAAAAATAAAAACAATATAATACCACCTAAAATGGTATCTATATATTCTATAGTGTTAGAGATAGGAGGGATTAATTTAAAACATATATAGGGTATTTCATTGGCTAATAAACACATTTTTTTCATACAATTGATTTGACAAGATGAATTATAAATTATGGATAAATTATTATTTAACCCAATAATACTAATCGAACCTCCAAAACAGGCCATTTTATTATTTTAATATTATTTATTAGTATCTATTTTAAAATGATAATTAATCATATTAAATGGATCCTGAAGTGTTAAAACAAATTATAGCTGGCTGTCAAAATTTAGATCATATACCACCTGATATGATTATGAAGGCTAGAAATTTAATGAATACTCGAAAGGGTAGAGAAATGTTAAAAGATTTAGAAAAACAAGGTATTACACAAGAATCAATCGGACAATTGATTGATGAACAAAAACAAGTTAGAAAAACTGGGTTAATTATTCGTCAAAATGGCATTATTAAATCAAAATTAATCACTACAGAATGTCCTATACAAGCAACTGATCCTCAATTTATTATTGTCAACATTAATAATATTAATATTACCGCATGGTATGATAAAAAAAATAATTGTGTTAATAAAAAGGCAAGTAAAATACTTGGACAGACTGTCGGTGGACAAGTTGTGTTAGTTTCTGAAAATGATTTAACTTATGACATGATATTATAAATATAATTTAATACAAATTCTATATACTTCATTTAAATAGGTCAACCAATTTATATAATCATTTTTATTTTAAATTAAATAAAGTCATTTCCTGTAGAATATGATTTTAAGAAGACCAAACTTAAACTTTTGAAAAATGGTCATTTTATGTGATGATTTATTTGTATAACACGCTTTATATAAAGTGTCGATATCTAAATATTTAAAATTATTTTTTATTTAATAAACATCTTTTTTAATTTCTATACCAGCTGATAACACTTTAAATATAAAATCATATAATTCTTTTTTTGATACAGTAATTTCTTCAATAGTTTGTTCCTTAAGTTCCTCTGGAACATAATAAATATAATTTTTTACAATTTCGACTTGTATTGGTTTATTAACATAAGTAAAAACTAATATATGTTCTATATTACTATCATATAAATAATTAATTAAATCATTTGTTTTTATCGTAAGTTTATATTCATTAATATAATCATTTATATTATCATATGTATTATTAGGAAAAATTAAACGATGTTTATTATACCAATGTATCCAAAATTCTTTATTACATACTTTTTTAAATACTTTGTCGACTTTACATAAATTAGCAACATCGTCTATATCATCTAATCGATATAATATTTCTTGTCTAACATCGATGTTAATTCATTTTAAATATAAAATTTTAATTAAATTTATATAAATATAATATACTGATACAACTTATTATAATTGTATAAAATCCAATCAATCGATCAGGATGTATCACATTGACATCGGTAATATCATATTTTCGAATTTTCATCATTTCTCGTTCTGGATATAAAGGGACAATTTTAGATAAATCTTGATATAATTTAGATTTAATTTCTAATTCTGGCAAATGATAACTAATCATGTTACCAATATTAATTTTTTTCAATTCATAATCAACACCTATAGCAATTAAATTTGCTTGTAATGCTTTAGCAATCTGATAATAACCGCTTCGCCATTCACCTTTCATTATAGTGCCTTTTGGACAAATTAATAATTGACTCGATGGTGTACTTTTTAAAACTTCGACAATTTTAGTCACATTACCACCATTTTTATAAGCGATATTGGTCGACGGAATACCACCAATTTTATACAATAACCAGCCAATATATTTAAAATAATCTGGTTTAATGAGTGTTTTTAAATTTGATAATTCTTTATAAGATAAATAATATAATATCATGAAAAAAAAGTCATAATAAGAGGTATGTGAAAAGACACAAATGATGTATGGATTGGTACGCAGTAATTGTAAAATGGTTGGATCTAATAAATGCCATCCAAATAAATATAATAACATTTTTGAAAATTTACTAGTTATATTAAACATTTCACGTAAAATTGTATACTTTTAAAGTAAAAAAAAATTGATTGGTCTAAAATAATTTAAATATATATAAAATACAACTCAACTCAACCATGTCCGAATTAACATCTACTTACTGTACCTACAAAACTTTTAACCCTGCAAATCTTACAAACTTAAAACCAGAACAATCTAAAAATTCCAAAGTGCCTTGTTTTTTTATTAATTTATTATATAATTTAGGTTCATCTGAATGTCCAGACTTTGATGAATTTCAAATGGAATTATGTGAATTTACATCATCCGTTGGTATTACTCAAAAAGAAAGTGTCCAAGATGATGGTAAAACTAGAATAGATGAATCTATTTTAGTAAAATTTGATACTTATGATTCTGAACATTTAGAATGTATGGAAACGTTAGATAATTTACATACAAAATTAGCCCAAATTATTGGAGAGGTAAAGGGTCCTATTAAAAAGTTTGATTATAAAACGACTGATCCTGTGACTTCTGGCTTTAAAAAGTTAGTTTATTATTCACGGGATGAAACGACTGGCGAGATTATTTCTGGAAGAGCTCCAAGTATGTTTTTGAAATTATTTTCATGGGGTACTGGTGATACTGCGACAACGACAATTTTTGTGGATATGGATAATAAACCTATTGATAAGAAATTATTATCTGGTGTTGAATTAAAATTTATACCATTATTACAAATTAGACGTGTTCGTTCAGCTGCATCATTTAGTGTTAATATGGAAATTAAAAGTGCTATTGTCACTAGTGTAAAGGCACGAAATACTGAATCGTCTCAATTTGCAACCATTCAAGCATTGAAAAATAATCGACCTGAATTGAAAAACCAGGTTGCAAGTCAAGTTGCAAAATTAACTGCCAATCGTCAAAATCGATTATTACCACCAACTGATAATGTTGAAGATTCAACTGTTGAATCTTCAACATTATCAGGACTGGCACCTGAAGAACCTGAAGTGGTTAAACCACAACCAACAATCAATCAAACACCTAAAAGAAAAGAATTTAAGATTCCACCAGTTTAAATGTACAATTTAAAATATATAAAATATATATATTTTAATGGATTTCTATAGCCAATTACACAAGATTCGTAACGAAGAATTAATACATCAAAGGAATAAAATATATAATGCCTGGGTAAATCATTATGATGAACATTTACAAGAATTATATAGTATATTTATAAAGTATCAACAGATTACATATGATAATTTTTGTTCATTAGCATATGATTGTACATTATCACATTATGATTATGCAACACAATCTTATAAAAAATTTTTATTATAAATTTTTATTATTTATAAATGATTACCTTTCTAAGACATGGTCAATCCATTACCAATAAATACAAAACGAATGATATTAATCCAGTGTTGACCTATGAAGGTATTCAACAAGTCTCTGGATTATCAGGTCATTTTGATTACATCATGATATCACCATTAAAAAGAACCATCGAAACATTTACACATTCAATGATTACTGGGGATAATGTTGAATATTCAACGTTGTGTCGTGAGAAAATGAATCATCAATCCAATTTAATGCATGGTGAAAATATCTATGAAACTGATATGATGTTTAACGAACGTATAAAGCTATTAAAATTATATATTCAATTAAAAAGTAAACTATACAATCATATATTAATTATAACGCATCATGGCGTGGTAAACAATCTTATACATGAAAGTTTATTAAATGCTGAATCTATCACAGTAAATAGTTTATAAATAAATAAATTATTATTAAAAATGGACGATATTGAAAATGAATCATCAAGTGATGATTATGAAGAAATTACCAAAAATGATCAATTGTTTGTAGAATTAAAAGAATATTGTTTAGAATATCATTTACCATTGTTTAATCATCCAGATGCGTATCAGATTATAAATAATTTTTAATTATTATCATAATAATTAAAAATAAATTAAAATTTTCTCAACGACGACGATCATATTGACGACTCGGTTGTGGCTCTTTATTATATAAAGATGTAATCATTTTTTTGTAACAATAGTACTTGCTCTGTTAAAAGTTCAACGTTCTTTGATAAAATATTAATTTGTAACCCTTGTTCTGTTAATTTGACTTCTTGATTCATTGTATTTTTTTTATAATTAAATTATTTTTATTCAATCCTATTTTTTTTCAATAAATTTTAATAAATTGATTGATTAATAATACCTGTCAATGATAATCTTTTATTTCGTGATTTCATGAAGCTGTTATGCTCACTTAAGGTTAATGTTTATGGTAGATTACATACGCATTATTATAAAATTAATTATTCAAAGATTGATAATTTATCAATTTATAATAATATTGTGACTATTAATTTATATCATGAGTTAGATAATATCGAACTTGAATTGACCAGTTCAATACATTTATGTATAATTTATTATATAATAATATGATTTAAAAATGATAATTTAAAATTAAATTTTTAATTTTAAAAAATGGACATATTAAATTCGCCTATATTAGCAGTAAAATATAAAAATTTTTGGTACTATTTTTATAGCAAAGTCGATTATGATAATTGGATTAAAACATGTGATAAAGAATATATATCTGATTGTAAATATTATAAAGGTCGTAATCATAAATATTAAAAATGATTTATATTAATTAAATTTATTGAATAAATGAATTCGTATTGGTTAAATATATGTAAAAATTACATCTACACATTTGATAAATCTATTGTTAATAGATTTATCATTGATAAAAATTATAAAAAGAAAAGATTAAATGCTGAACGTAATGAAATATTAAGACAAACGATTGTATCATTCATATTATCACCAAATTTATACCATAGAAATTATGCTCCAAATTTATATTTTTGGTGTGATTATGTTGGTATTTTTGACAGATTAACCTCTTTATCTTCAAGAGGTAAACATTGTCATGTATGTAACCATTCATTAGTAAATTGTGTAAGATATAAATATAAATCTAAATTATATGATACGAAAATAATAACATGTTCTGATTGCATGACAGATGTTCTTTTGTATACAAAAAAACAAGTCATTGAAATATGTAAAGAAGAAACATATAAATTATTTTCATTATTGAAAAAAACACCATATGATGATTTATGTTCCGATGTTTTTAATATTATTTTCATTTTTTTGTTAAAATGTTAAAAATTTTTGAATGTGTGTTTAAATATTAATTTAATATAATTAAATGAATATTGAAGATATCATTACTAAATTAAAAACAATTTCTACAATTGAAAAAGGACAAACTTTTTCACCAAGTTATGATTTACCATTAGATCATAATATATGGAGTACAACCATAAGTCGTACTTATTATCGTGAAGATCGGAAAAAATCAATCATGTATATAAAAGAAATTTTAAATCATGGTTATCAATTTTATATAAAAGATCATAATATAGAATTGAGAAAATTATTATTTTGTGCATTAAATGGATTGGATAATTTAAAAGTAACTTATAAAGGTGATTTCATGATGTTAGGATTAATCAATACGATATTAGATGATTACGATAATAAATTAAATACCGCTTATAAATCTGAATTTTTAATGGCAGTGAAAAGTAATAATTATGATTATGTAGAAAATTATTTATATGAAGCCAATGAAGCCAATGAAGCCAATTTAAAAAATGAAGATTTACAAAATGCATTACATATTATAAGTGACAAGAAATATTATAATTCAAAAATTATGGATGTCTTGTTAAATTTTAATATTCATATTACTGATAAAGATATTCATGGTAATACACCTTTATATTATGCAATCACTAGTGGTTGTACTGATGCTGTTTTGAAATTAGAAGAAGCCATTGCTAAAAAATAAATATTTTTTTTAAAATATTTATAACACTAATTGGAATGTTGCCAGTTCTTTGGGAGCCGAAAGAGGCAGTACCATAACGCCATTTTCAATCACAATACCCGTCGATCCATCAGGTTTTTTTAGTTGAAATGTATTTGTGCCAGTCGTAACATATAACAAGACAATCCCAACTGCTTGACTCCCATCGACACTAAAACCATTCCCGTATGGTAATTTATCTTTATAAATAACAATATTACCATATAAATATCCAATTTTACTCTGCGAAGGTGGCGTTGGTGGTCCTGTTGGAGACTGTGGAAAATAACCGATACCCGTTTCATTATAAATAACATTTACAATTTTAACTAATTTCGTATTAATAGGTAATACATCAAAAGCAGTGGTTGTCACTTCTTCAATGACCCAACTGTTTAAACTATCGGTATTATTAACCACCACTTGATCAGCCCAAAATGGATTACCTATAGGTAAGGAAAATGGTGGTGTGTTAAATGCACTATCACCATTATCAACATTTTTTAATTGTAAATAGGCGTTACCTGCAGGGTAAAAAATTTTATAATTTGGTAAACTCGCTATAATATCTAATGTATTACCACGATTTAACACAACAAGGGTTATAATCAATGCTATTATTAACAATACAAAAAAACCAACAGGAAGCCATAAATTCATTTTATTATAAAAAATTATTTATAATTTAAAATGTCAGATAAGTCATCTGAACTTCAAAATTTATTAATTCAACAATTGTTAGCTGAAAATAATCCAGCTAAAACAACTGAACCTTCTAGTTTTGGTACAGTAGGTGTTATTATTTTAATATCAGTAATTATTATTATTGGGGGTGTAGTGATTTATTATATTTATTTACAAAATCTTGTAAAACCTTATCCATTAAGTCCATTTAAAGATGGTCAAACTGTAGTCATTCGACCAGCAATATTATCAGACGTTAATGGTAATATAGAAAATCAATATTTAGCACAAGTTAAACCGCCAGATTTTACTTATAGTTATCCAGATGGTGGTAAAGGTGTTTATATGGGATCTGGTTCATCTGCCCTTCAATTTATAGGTAATAAAAATGACGCTACGAGTCAGTGGATTTTGGAACAACATAATGCCGATGGAACGTTAGATGCTAATCAATCTTTACAATATGGGTTAGGTAATCGATTTTTTTTACGTAATAAAAGTAATCCAGATGTATCTGATTTAGCTGGTAGAGTTCGTTTTCAAGCAACAACACAACAAGCTTATGTATTATGTCCGTCTGTCACTTCAGCTGTCATTGGTAGTAATGATTATGCTAATTGGTATAATACTGAATTAGTAATTTATTTTTATCCAACGAATTATAAAGATATTTATTATTTATTATTTCCTAATTGTGTCTATACCGGAGATGATACAACTACAAGTCCAAACAATGGTTTGGCGACCATAAGACCATTTAGTAAATATATACCATCGTCATTTATAAATAATTATTCTACTTGTACAGGATATGATAGTGATCCACCTTGTGATCCAAATAATTCTGGATTATTTGTTCCTTATACAGGTAATGGTACCGAATTATATAATAATATCATGTTGATGAATTATTTACCTCCTCTTAGTTTACTTCCACCTTATCCTAATCCAAATGTGACATTATTTAAAGTAACATTAGCTTAATATATAATTTATAAAAATTATTTATAAATTAAAATGTCAGATAAGTCATCTGAACTTCAAAATTTGAACCTTCTAGTTTTGGTACAGGAGGTGTTATTATTTTAATATCAGTCATTATTATTATTGGTGGAGCAGTGATATATTATATTTATCAGCAAAATCTTGTAAAACCTTATCCTTTAAGTCCATTTAAATATAAATCTAAAGTGCAGAGGAAAAAATAAATATAAACATATTTATTATAATTATGGTTTTCTATATGGATAATTACCTGAAGATTTAGCCGTGGCACTATATATAACATT
>Ga0316601_100000525_pt1 | contig 16680 bp, 14 predicted proteins | sample OWC_soil_day5_no_FD_207663 | JGI IMG/M metagenome (GOLD analysis project Ga0316601, IMG submission 207663) | Wetland soil microbial communities from Old Woman Creek delta, Ohio, United States - OWC_soil_day5_noCT | ecosystem: Environmental > Terrestrial > Soil > Wetlands | place: USA: Ohio... | reverse complement strand
TCATTACTACCACTTAAATAAAACACCTATACTAGCTCAATGCTGGTATAGGTGTTTTTTTATTAATTTTCATCCTATTCTTACTCTAAACCACTTGCTGCTTCTTTATCTATAATTATCGTTACATCACTATGTAGCTGTAGAATTGAAGCAGGTACATTAGGATTTATCTTACCTTTAACAGCTTTTTCTATGGCCTCAGCCTTATTTATTCCATTTGCTAGTAAAATAATCTTTTTCGAGCCCATGATTGTCTTTATTCCCATACTTATGGCTTTTACTGGTACATCTTTTATTGAGTCAAAAAACCTAGAATTAGCTTCTATAGTTTGTTCGTCAAGATTAACTAAATGGGTTTCTGCCTCAAAGTTTACATCTGGTTCATTAAATCCAATATGTCCATTTCCACCTATGCCTAGCACTTGCATATCTATGCCACCAACTTCTTTTATTTTATTCTCATACTCTAAGCATGCAGCATCTACATCCTTTGTCATACCACTGGGTACATTAATATTAGCTCTATTTATATTTATATTATTAAATAAATTATTAATCATATAACTATAGTAACTTTGAGGATTTTCTCTGTTAAGTCCATAATATTCATCCAAGTTAAAGGTTCTAACCTCATTAAAATCTACTTCTTTTTTGTTATACAACTCAATTAATTCCTTATACATTCCCAGTGGTGTATCTCCAGTGGCCAGGCCTAATACACTATCTGGCTTTAAAATAACTTGACTTGCAATGATTTTTGCAGCTTTTTTACTCATTTCTTCATAATTGTCTACCACTATTATTCTCATATTCGCACCACCTCATAATAATATTCAAAATCTTAATTTTGAATTTCGAACACTATTTCCCCTTCTACTATTGTAAAAGATACATCTATGTCTTCATCAAAAATGATTATATCTGCATCACATCCAATCTCTAAACTTCCCTTTTTATTATCTATATTAATAACCTTTGCTGGAACTAATGACGCCATTGCTACTGCCTCATAAATTTCTAGTTCGCTATGCACTAGCATGTTTTTTACAGCCTTATTTAAAGTTAAAACACTACCTGCTAAAGTACCATCTTGAAGCCTTGCAGCTCCATTTTTTACTATTACCTTCTGTCCACCAAGCTCATATGTACCATCCTTCATACAGCCAGCTCTCATAGAGTCTGTTATAAGTACCATTTTGTCTTTATGCTTTACATTTGCGAGTATATTAAAAATTGCTGGATGAATATGTATCATATCTGCTATTAGCTCGCAGGTTATATCACTTGCAAAAATTGCACCTATAATGCCAGGTTTTCTATGATTCAAGGGAGTCATAGCATTGAAAGTATGGGTTGCATGTGTTATCCCATTCTCAATTGCCTTCATTGTCTCTTCATAGCTTGCATCTGAGTGACCTACTGATAATGTAATTTTAGAATTGCCTTTTAATTTTTTTATAAAACTATAGTTCTCATCTTTTTCTGGTGCAAGGGTTATAATTTTAATAATATCTAAATAATCTTTTATAATATCATAATCAGGTCTTATAATATAATCTGCCTTCTGAGCACCTTTATACTTTTCATTTATGAAAGGACCCTCCATATGTATCCCTAAAATTTTTGCTCCTTTAATTTCTAGCTGCATTGCTTCTCTTATAGCATCAAAAGCTTTATATATACTATCAATATCCATAGTCATTGTAGTAGGTAAATAGGCGGTTACTCCATTTGCAGCTAATGTTGTGCTTATAGTTCTCAATGCCTCAGTGGTAGCATCCATAGTATCATAGCCTGCAGAGCCGTGAATATGAATATCAATAAAACCAGGTGATACATAGTTACCCTTAGCATCTATTACCAGTATTGCTTCCTTAGATTCTTCTTTATACTGAAGGAAGCTATCCTTACTTATAATGTCTATAATTTCTTTTTCAAAGATTATTACGCTATCATAAGCTATTCTATCTCTCATAATAAGCTTTCCATTAACTATAGCTTTAATTTTCATCACCTCATCCAAGAATTGAATATAATCATTATAATATTTCTAATGCCTTAGCTACATTTCCCTTACTTTTTTCCAAGGCTTCTTTTGCTTTTTCCACAGTGACATCTTTTTTAATTTTAACAATGCACACTTTAGGATCATATTCACAAATTTTTAAAACTTCATTCACTAGGGTGTCATCCTCACCTGTGGCAAGCTTGACTATTTCACGTACACGCTGTTGTAACTTTTTATTAATAGGTCGTACATTAACCATTAAATTAGAATAAGTTTTGCCGAGTTTTATCATAGCAACAGTGCTTAACATATTTAAAACCATTTTTTGTGCAGTTCCTGCCTTCATTCTAGTAGACCCTAATATAACTTCTGGTCCAACCTCTACGGCTATAGTAATTTCACAAATATCTTTAAGTTTGCCCTTTGAATTACATATAAGTGCTATAGTTTTGCATCCCTTTTCTTTAGCGTATTCCATAGCACGTACAACATAAGGAGTGTTTCCACTAGCTGTTATACCTACTAAAACATCGTTTTTATTTATATCTACCTGCTTTAAATCATGAATAGCCATTTGGGGATCATCCTCTGTATGTTCAAGCCACCCGCTTAAGGCTTCCACACCACCAGAAATAATTCCCCGAACCATAGAATCATCAACACCAAAGGTAGGAGGACATTCTGATGCATCCATTATTCCTAATTTTCCACTTGTACCACTGCCAATATAAAAAAGCCTTCCCCCATTTTCAAGTCTTTCAGTAATTATTTCTATGGCTTTCTCTATATTCCTTAATTCTTTTTCAATAGCTATAGCTACCTTTTTATCTTCATCATTTATCTTATTAAGAATTTCAAAAGTACTCAGTGTATCTAAATTTAATTCATTTTCAATACTTGCCTTCATAAAGAACCTCCTTGTGTGTTGCTGGTGTAGGTAACAATTTCTCTTATTTTAAGGTTATTTCATATTTATAATTGTCACTTCTATATATGGCTTTGGTATATTCAATTGGAGTTTCATTTTCTAAATAGGTCCTTCGTCTAAACATTAATGCCAAAGCAGAATTTTCTTGATTTAGAAGCTTGCTTTCATATTCATTTAGCATTATTGGTTCAATGGTTTGCTTGGCTTTATATGGATGATACCCATACTTTTCACGAAGTATTCCATAGAGTGATTTATCTTCAATCATCTCTCTAGTCATGTCCTTACATAAATAATATGGAAGCCATGCTATTTCAATGGCTACTGGTTCTTCGTTGCTAAATCTTAGCCTTTTAATTTCAATAATTTTATTTTCATCTTCAGGCATTTTCAGTTCAAATTTGTGTTGCTTTGTTGCCTCTATAACCTTAAAAGATAATATCTTAGTTTTTGACACAACCCCATTTTCTTGCATTTGTTCAGTAAAACCTTTAAGCTGTGATATTTCATGATTAACCTTTGGTTTAGATACGAAAGTTCCTTTTCCCTGTTCTCTATAAATTAAACCTTCATTTACCAAGGACATAATAGCCTTATTTACGGTCATTCTGCTAACCCCTTGGATTTCACAAAGTTCTCTTTCTGTTGGAATTGATTCCCCTGGCTTCAAAACTTCATTTTCTATCATTTCTTGTAGTATTTCTTTTATCTGATAATGAAGTGGTATAGGATTATCCTTTGAAATTTTTTTCAAAACTTTTCCTCCTTAATCTGCAATAAATTTTTGTATACATAAACATAGTTTATATGTTATTATATTGTTATGTTGTATATACCAATTATATTTCAAATCTATTTTTTTTTCAACATATTTATATTACCAAATAAAATTTAGTATTCCTTTGAGTATATAAGAATATATTAATACGGATAAAATATTCAATTTTTTTCATATTAATTAATATTTATTTTAGTGAAGTACAGGAGGTATAAAGTTCATGAATTCTCTTTTTAAAGCTGACTATACAATACAAAAGATATTCAATAATAATGTTTTATTAGTTACACAGAAAAAGAAAGAAAAAATATTATTTGGTAAAGGCTTAGGCTTTGGGAGACATTTTGGAGATATACTTTCTGTAGACACAAAAATAGATAAAATTTTCTCTTTAGACGATAAAACTAATTATCACAACTTTAAAGAACTTGTAACTAATGTTGATAGTGAATTAATAGGCCTATGCGAAGAGATTATATTTATGATATCAAAGGAGCTTAATGAAGAGCTAAATGAAAAGATACATATTTCTCTTACAGATCATATTGCCTTTACCTTAAAGAGACTTAAACAAAATGATGAAATTGAAAATCCATTTTTGATAGAAACTGAAACACTATATAAAAGAGAATTCCAAATAGCTAGAAAAGCTGTGTCCATGCTTGAAAAGAAGATGAATATTATAATTCCAGATGGTGAAATAGGCTTTATTACCTTGCACATTCATTCAGCTAGAAACAATGGCAAGCTATCAAATACTATAAAATATAGTTTCTTATCTAATTCAATTATAGAATTCATAGAAGATAGTTTAGATTTAAAAATTGATACACAATCAATTGACTATGCAAGATTCATAACTCATATTCGCTTTGCTATTGAGAGGCTACTTAACAATACTCCTATTAGGAATGAATTATTTGATATTATCAAAAATCAATATAAAGACTCTTATGCTTTAGCTGAAAAGGTCTGTAAGCTTATAGAAAACCAATTGAATTTAACTGTGGTAGAAGATGAGGTTGCTTATATTGCAGTGCATATAGAGAAATTTAAAAATGCCTCCTAAATTTAATATTATTCTACTTATGTACCCTAGTAGCAAGTTTATAGCTCATATTCCTTTAGTGGGATATGAGCTATTAATTTTAATTTTTTAAATTATTACATAAAAAAACCTCGATAGGTAATTTTAGTTTTTAACTACTTTTACTTATCGGGGTTATTTAAATACATTTATTTTAATATTATCAGATTGGTTTAAAATTTTTACTTACATAATTTTTTAAATTCATCTGCTACAAATTGTACTTGTACTCCAACAATAACTTGTAAACTTGTTTTACCAGGTCTAATTACTCCTGATACACCTGCAGATTTAATAACTTTTTCATTTACCTTTGCTTGGTCTTTAATTTCTAAACGTAATCTAGTTACACAATTATCAATAGATACTACGTTTTCTTTTCCACCAACACCCTTTAAGATAATAGATGCGATTTGCGTAAAATCATTATTAGCAAGTTTTACATTCATTTCTGCACTTATATCATCATCTTCTCTACCAGGTGTTTTTAAATTGAATTTTGTAATTGCAAAGCGGAATACAACATAATAAATAATACCGAATACTAAACCAACTAGAATTAACATAATTGGATTTTCAGCCATTGGAGCCTTAAAGCTTAAGAACCAGTCTACGAAACCTGCACTAAAGTTAAATCCAGCTCTTATTGGTAATAATGTACACACAATTGCTGAAAGTCCTGTTAAACCAGCATGAATTAAATATAATCCTGGAGCTAAGAACATGAATGCAAATTCTAATGGTTCCGTAACACCAGTGAAGAAAGAAGATAATGCTCCTGCTAATAATAAACCATATACTGCTTTCTTCTTTTTGTCTTTAGCTGTGTGATACATAGCCAGTGCTGCTGCTGGTAAACCGAACATCATTACTGGGAAGAATCCAGTCATATACATACCAGTTACGCCTTGTGTTCCTTTTCCTGACCAGAAGTTACCAAGGTCATTAACTCCAGCTACATCAAACCAAAATACAGAGTTAAGTGCATGATGAAGACCAGTTGGTATTAATAACCTGTTAAGGAATGCATAGATACCAGAACCAATAGCACCAGTAGCTATTATCGACTTACCAAAAGTCACCAAACCAGAATAAACAATAGGCCATATAAAGAATAATATAAGAGCTGCTAAAATTGACATTCCTGCTGTTACTATGGCAACACATCTTTTACCACTAAAGAAACCTAAAGCGTCTGGTAATTTAGTTGATTTAAATTTATTATAGCAATAAGCACCAATTAAACCTGCTAAAATACCAATAAATTGTGTTTGAGTTTTACTAAATGCTGCTGCTACATCTTTAACATCAATATGTTTAAACATTGCTACAGCACCTGGAGCTAATAAAGTTGTAATCATAAGCCATGAAACTAGACCTGCTAAACCTGCTGTACCATCATTGTCATCTGACATTCCAACTGCTACACCAATTGCAAATAAGATTCCCATATTATCAATTAGTGAACCGCCTGCTTTTAGTAAGAAAGCAGATACTACGCTATTTGCTCCCCATCCAGTAGGATCAATCCAATAACCAATACCCATTAGAATACTTGCAACAGGTAAAGCAGCTACCGGAAGCATTAAAGATTTTCCTAGTTTTTGTAGATACTTCATCATAATAAAATCCCCCTCCATATTTTTTATAATTTATTTTAAGGATTTCATAAACCCTTAAATACATAATAAGTTTTTTAATAAAACTTCTATGAATTTTTATTAATAAAAAAAGCCGAAAAGGATAATTATTATCCTTTTCAGCTTTTGCCCGAATTTAATCGGTTACACGCTAAACAAAAATTTCTATGCTATAATAATACTATTTTCTTTTAATATAATCAATACTTTTTTCAAATATTCTCCTTTATTTTTTCAAAAAACCATAATGATAAAATAGCTTCAGACTGAAATTAACTTCACTTTTTATTATAAAATATTAAACACATTTATTTTTTTGCATATTTTTGCAAAAAACTTTATATAAATTCAATTTAGTGTATGGGTACATTTTACAAAATATAAAATGTACATTACAATAACCTCATAAATCAAATTTATGCATGAATTACATTTTATATTATTTATAGAAAATAATATATTAATTATATTTTAATTGGATAACGATTAATAATTGTTATCTACCCCAGAGAACTACACGAGGGATAACAATTAATAATTGTTATCTTCCCCAGCGAACTACACGAGGGATGAAATTCAATAATTCTTATCTAATACAAAAATACAAGGAGGCTCATTATGGAAAGATATGAACTTAATAAAAACCTAGCTCAAATGTTAAAAGGTGGAGTAATTATGGATGTAGTTAATGCTAAAGAGGCTGAAATTGCACAAAAATCTGGTGCATGCGCTGTTATGGCATTAGAAAGAGTACCCTCAGATATACGAAAAGATGGTGGAATTGCTAGAATGTCCGATCCTAAAATGATTAAAGAAATACAAAGTGCTGTTTCTATTCCCGTTATGGCAAAGGTTAGAATAGGTCATTTTGTTGAAGCTCAAATACTTGAAGCACTTGGTGTGGATTATATAGATGAAAGTGAAGTTTTAACTCCTGCTGATGAGGCTTACCACATTAATAAAATTGATTTTAAAGTTCCTTTTGTATGTGGCGGTAAGAACTTAGGAGAAGCATTAAGAAGAATAGGCGAAGGTGCTTCAATGATTAGAACTAAAGGTGAAGCAGGCACTGGAAACGTAGTTGAAGCTGTAAGACATATGAGATGCATGATGGAGGAAATAAGAAAGATTAAAAACGCTCCTAAAGAAGAACTTATGACAATAGCTAAAGAAATGAGCGCACCTTATCATCTTGTAGAATATGTTTGGAAAGAAGGTAAACTTCCAGTAGTAAATTTTGCAGCAGGCGGTATTGCAACTCCAGCTGATGCAGCTTTGATGATGCAACTTGGTTCCGAAGGTGTGTTTGTTGGTTCAGGAATATTCAAATCATCTGATCCAGAAAAAAGAGCAAAAGCTATAGTTATGGCAACAACCTATTATAATGATCCTAAAGTACTTGCAGAAATTTCAACGGATTTAGGTTTACCTATCAGTGGCATCGACTTAAAAAGTATAACTGAAAAGTATTCTGAAAGAGGTTGGTAAAATGAAGATAGGTGTTTTATCAATTCAAGGAGGAGTAAGTGAACATATAAAACATCTAAAAGCTTTAGATGTAGAGCCTGTAGAAGTGAAATTTTCTAGCGATTTAGAAGCTTTGGATGGATTAATACTCCCTGGCGGTGAAAGTACAGCTATTAGTAGAATTTTAAAAGAAAGAAATATGTTAAATATTTTAAGGAATAAAATATTATCCGGACTACCAGTTTGGGGTACTTGCGCTGGCATGATTTTACTATCTAAAGAGCTTGAAGATACTTCTGTTTTCAACATAGGTGTAATGGACATTAAAGTTAGAAGAAATGCTTATGGAAATCAGTTAGATAGCTTTGAGACCCATGATGTGATATTAGATATTTCAGATAACCCTATACCATTAGTTTTTATAAGAGCACCATTTATTGTTGAAGTAGGAGATACTGTAGAAATACTTCTTAAAATTAGTGGAAATATTGTAGCAGCAAAACAAAATAACATGCTAGCTACTTCCTTCCATCCTGAACTTACAAATAATCTTGAATTTCATAAATATTTTTTAAAAATGTGTAAAGAAGAATTTTTTTCACATTGAGCATCTGAAAAATAATAAGCCCATTTTAAGCTACCAAATGCTTTTGAAAGCAACATTATATATTGTTTTTTAATAATGTCTTATATAAAAAACCCGTAAAGTAAAGTCTAAAAAACTTTATTTTACGGGCCATCTTAAATCATCATCTGCCATGCCGAAATATTAACGACTTCAGAAATCTCATTAAAGAGTTCCTTATTATTTTTGCGTTTTCATGGCTCTCATAGAATTTAACACCGCAATTAGCGCAACTCCAACATCACCAAAAACAGCTTCCCACATAGTTGAAATTCCAAAAACAGCCAATATCAAAATAGCTATTTTTACACTTAGTGCAAATATAATATTTTGCATAACAATGGACTTTGTTCTTTTAGCAATCTTAATGGCTTCGGCGATTTTTGAAGGCTCATCAGTCATTATCACTATATCTGCAGCTTCTATTGCAGCATCAGAACCTACTCCACCCATGGCTATACCCACATCTGCTCTTGCCAGTACCGGTGCATCATTAATACCATCTCCAACAAACACTACCTTGCCTTTAGGTGACTTTTCTTTAAATATTGATTCTAACTTCTCTACCTTCTCATGTGGGAGAAGTTCTGAGTAAACTTCATCTACACCTAGAATTTTTCCTATTTTAGAAGCTATATCTTTATTATCACCAGTAAGCATTACTATTTTCTTAACGCCCATAGACTTTAAACTATCTATAGCGCGAGTAGAGTCTTCTTTTATTTCATCAGAAATTGTAATACTACCTGCGTATTTCTTCTCTATAGCTACATGTATTACTGTGCCTATATCTTCAGCTTTACTATAGGAAATATTCTCACTTTCCATTAACTTTGAATTACCAGCTAGCACATATTTTCCTTTTATTTTAGCTCTAATACCTTTGCCAGCTATTTCTTCAAAATCACTAATATCTTCTTTAATTACATCTTTACCATAAGCCTTTAATATAGATGTTGCAATAGGATGATTTGAGTAACTTTCTGCATCTGCAGCATACTCTAATAATTCTTCTTTGCTTATTTCGCTTTCTGCATGTATTTCTGTAACCTTAAATACTCCTTTAGTTAGTGTTCCTGTCTTATCAAAAACCACCACTTCAACACTATTTAATGCTTCCAAATAGTTTCCACCTTTAACTAGAATTCCATTTTTAGAGGCACCACCTATTCCTCCAAAGAATCCAAGTGGAATAGATATTATTAAAGCACAAGGACAAGATACTACTAAAAATACTAGTGCTTTATATATCCACTCTGAGAAAGTAGCACCAGGTACTAAAAGGGGTGGAAGTATGGCAAGAATTGTTGCACTTATAACTACAGTTGGTGTGTAATATCTTGCAAATTTAGTTACAAACTTTTCAGTTGGTGCTTTTTTACTACTAGCATTTTGTACTAAATCCAGAATTTTCGCCAAGGTTGATTGTCCAAATTCTTTTTGTACCTCTATAGTTAATAAGCCATTTTTATTTATACATCCTGCTAAAATCTCATCCCCAATTTTAACTTCTCTTGGAACTGACTCACCAGTTAAAGCAGCGGTGTCCACTAAGGACTTACCTTCTATAATAACACCATCTAAAGGTACCTTTTCTCCTGGTTTTACAATTATAATATCTCCAATGTGTACTTCCTCTGGATCTACTTTTACAATTTCATCTTTAATTTTTTTGTTTGCATAATCTGGTCTTATATCCATAAGTGCAGATATAGACTTTCTTGATTTGTTTACAGCTACATCTTGAAAAAACTCTCCTATCTGATAAAAAAGCATAACCCCAACGCCTTCTGGAAAGTCTCCAACAGAGAATGCTCCAACTGTAGCCAATGCCATTAAGAAATTTTCATCAAACACTTCTCCTCTTAATATGTTTTTTATAGCTATTAAAAGGACTTCTCCACCAATTAATAAATAGCTTATGAAGAATAACACAAATTCAACTACATAATCTAATTTAAATATAACTGCTATGGCGAAAATTACTACACCTATAGAAAATCTTATTATTTTATTTTTATTGTTTCCTTCTTCCTCATGAGCATGGCTATGGTCATGAATATGCCCATGCTCATGGCTATGATTGTGACTATGACTATGGTTATGACCCTTTTCCTCATGTTTAAATGTATTTACATTGCTGGGTATAAGCCTAACCTCAGCTTCTATTCTCTTAACTATTTTTTCTATTTCATTATAAGTTTCTTTTTTATCTTCATCATTTGAAAATTCTACGATAAGTTTTTTTGAAACAAAGTCAACTACTGCAGAATTAACCCCAGATAATTTTTGAATTCCTCTTTCCATTTTCGCAGCGCAATTAGCACATCCTAAACCTTCTAAGATGAAAGCCTCTATGGTTGACTTATTTATATTCTTCTCTTTTACTATCACGTGTGCTTCAATTCTTTTTACTATTTTTTTCATCTCATCTATAGCAGTCAATATTCCCTCTTCACTTTGAAATTGAATCACTAAGTTTTTATTTATAAAATTTACATTTACATCTAATACTCCATCTATTTTTTTACATTGTGCTTCAATTTTATTTGCACAATTAGCACAACCTAAGCCTTCTAAAATGAATTCTCTTTTTATGATAGTCTCCATTTTCTCCCCCCACTTTTAAAAATTTTTATGTAGTTTTATATTCTGAATTTGCCTTCTATTACAGAATATTATCTAAGTTCTTTTATGTGTATAAGACCTTGATCAAAAATATGTTTAACGTGTTCATCATCCAAGGAATAATACACAACCTTACCTTCTTTTCTATACTTCACAAGCCTAGCATTTTTAAGTACACGAAGTTGATGTGAAATGGCTGATTGGGTCATGTTAAGAAGAGCTGCTATATCACAAACACACATTTCAGTTTCAAATAACACACAAAGAATTTTAATTCTTGTACTATCTCCAAAAACTTTAAAAAGCTCTGCTAAATCATATAAAGTTTCCTCTTGTGGTATTGATTGTCTTACTTTCTCTACTACATCTTCATGTATAGTCGAACAACTACAAACCTCTATATTATTTTCCATTTATTTTCCTCCTATTATATGAACATATGAATTATTGTTCATATGTTCATTGTATATCAGTCATTAATGTTTGTCAATATTTACTTACTAACCTATATATGCAAAAAATTTAAAAGGACCATAACTAAATTCATTTAATCAAATTTAGTTATGGTCCTTTTTCCCTTATTTATATTCATTCTTTTTAAATGATAATTTACTATCTATAATTTACTTGCCATTTCAGCTAAAATCCCTGCACTCTTATTCAACTCTTTTACAGAATGTATTATTTGAGTTAACGCTTGTTCTTGTTTTTCAGAGGAAGCCATAGAAATGCCAATACTCTTTTCTACTATACCTACTGAATCCTTAATACTTTTCAATATATTATTGATTTCAGTTATAGATTGGGTACTAGATCCTGATAACTTTCTTATTTCAGATGCTACAACACCAAAACCTCTTCCAAGTTCACCTGCTCTAGAAGCTTCTATCGCTGCATTTAACCCTAGAAGATTGGTTTGTTTCGCTATGCCTTCAATAAAGTTAATTATATCGTCTGTATTATTGCATTGACTTGAAGTGATTTTTACTTCTTCTACAACTTTAGTGTTTATTTCCCTAATATTTTGTATATCATTATTAATCTCATTTGCCACTTTTAGTATAGATGCAGTTGCATTTGATAGGTCCACAGACATCTTCGATACATTAATACTATTTTCTAAATTTTTAGCATAAGCTATTGTTCCTACTACTTTACCATGCTCATCTTTTAGTGGAATTTCAACTACTCTAATACTCATATTATTATAATTGTCAATTGTGAATGCTTTTATTTTACCACTTTCTAGAACTTCTCTTAGTTCATCACCCCTCGGAATTATACTTCCGACTTCAGCATATGCAGGCATATTTTTACTAGGAGCAAACTTAACATAACGCTCCTTATCTGTTAATGTAAAAGAAATTTCCTCCTCGAATAATGCAGGCAATTGATCTAATATTTCCTCGAAACTACTTACTATTCTATGTCTATCAGCTGTATTTTCAGTTTCTTTTAATGATATTTTATTAATCACTTTTTTTCCCCCAATATTCTATTTTAATTTTTTCTTACAACATATGAACCATCGAAATAAAAAAATAATTACACTTAATCAATAATCTACTTTATATGGTATCATTTGTCAAGGTGGTAATGCTATATTGTATCAGTACATATCAAACCTCAGATTAATAACATAAATTTATATTAAATCATTATCTGCAATGCTGCAATATTAAAGGCTTCCCTTCTGAAATGTCGTTAAAAAAATTAAAACCATTCACTTACATCATTTAATATTTTAAAATTAGTTAAATCATAATGAAGCGGCGTTACAGTAACATACCCCTCTTTAAAGTATATTGTATCGGAATCTTCCTCATGGATATCTTTTACTTCACCCTTAATTTCATATTGAGTTTCATTATTTTCCCCAATAGTTTTTATATAACAGTTATTATACAATCTACTGCCAATTTTACATACTTTAATGCCTTTTATTTCATTCTCTTTTAGTAAAGGGATATTTACATTTAATACAATATCATTCTTAATGCCATTTTCATTAGCCTTGAACAATATTTCCCTAGCATATTTTGCTGCCATTTCATAAGTTTCAATAGTTTTATTTACTTCCATAGAAATTGCCATAGACGGTATTTTGTAAATAGCTGCTTCAATAGCTGCAGAAACTGTTCCTGAATATAACACATCTGTACCTAAATTTAAACCTTTATTAATTCCTGATACTACCATATCTATTTTATCATCAATAAGCTTATTAATTGCGATTTTTACGCAATCCGCCGGCGTTCCATCTACACTGAAAGCTTTTGATTTTAACCCTTCAAGTTTAGTTTCTCTCACAATAAGTGGTCTTGTAAGGGTTATTGAATGTCCACAGGCACTTTTTTCATTGTCAGGTGCTACGATAATTACTTCATGACTTTTTTCAAGTTCTTTTGCTAAGGCGTATATTCCTTTTGCACTAATTCCATCATCATTTGTCAACAATAATCTCACTTTTATTCCTCCTTATCTTTTACCGGAATAGATAATAGTTATTAATTATCTATTCTTATCATATAAATTAATTAATACATTCTTTAATAAATATTCATTAAATAACTTTACTAATTTTTAACCACTCATTCACTTAAGTGATTGTATCTTAATTATATATTTTATAACAATAGCTATCTAGTAACAAGTAATAAAACTTTTAAACACAAAAAAATTTACATTCTAATAAGTACACTTTTAACCGATACTCCAAAAACGCTTATAGGACTTGCAATAACCTTGATTGGATTGCCTGTATATTGGTATATTTCAAAGAAAAAATAAAAGAAAGTATATATTATTAGTAACGACAGAAGCACAGGATAATTCCTGTGCTTCTTCTAATATGAAGAAAATCACTTAACTTAAACCATACATAATGTTTATAACTAGAAATTAGTGCAAATCGTGAATATTTATTTTATCTATCTCTTTTTCTTTTTAAATTTCTCTCGACAAGCAAAATAATCTATGGAAAATTAACCTAGATTACGTAAAAACAAATAATATCACTGTTGTAAGAAGGCTATCTGGTGGAAGCACTATTTTTCAAATGCCAGTATAGAATATATTTAAAATTGCATGTTTTAACATTATTCTACAAAGTTTGTATATGCTTTTTACATTTATTAACTATTAAACCAATAAATTAAATTCTTTCTTTTTAAAGTATTACATACCTAAAAAATCTTGTTGACTATATTTAAATTTGCCATTAAACTTATATTCAAATAATTAATTTAATATTTATGGATGATAATTATTGGAGATATCCTTTTGGATAACCGTAGAAGAAAAAAATAAATCTATGCTTAAGGTTTATTTTGAAACTTTCAGGTATTAGGCATCTAAAAAAATAACAAGTCAAAGATGCCACATACAATAATTGGACATACCCCTGGAGAGACTACTTAACTGTGGCATCAACGGAGCAACTTAGAAGATTCTCTAAGGAAACTTTCAGATAAAAGGACAGGGAGTAAAAAGGTAGTATTTTTGACGCTTTTTTACTCTCTGTTTTTATATATTTTATTTTCTATTATTCTTAAACTAACAAAAGAAAGGATGATTTATTCTGGAAACATCAAAAAACTTAAATTCTACCAGTAATTCACCCAAAGCTCTAAAAAAAGAAATAGGATTACTTGAAGCTATCACCGTGGTTATAGGGGTAGTTATAGGATCTGGTATATTTTTTAAGGCATCTACAGTATTCAAAAATGCAGGAACACCTACCCTTGGAATTTTGGCTTGGATTGTTGGAGGTATCATTTCCATGGCTTCAGCACTTACAGTTACAGAAATTGCTACTGCAATACCTAAGACTGGTGGAATATTTGTATATTTAAAAGAACTTTATAGTGAAAAGTGGGCATTTTTATTTGGATGGGTTCAAACTCTAATATATGTGCCTGGTGTAGCGGCGGCATTATCTATTGTATTTGTTACGCAAGCAACATATTTTATTCCAATGAGTGGAGCTACACAAAAAATATTAGCAATATTTATGTTATTTTTCATAATGGCAATCAATGTTTTATCTACAAAGCTTGGAAGTAAGGTTCAATTTGTTGCTACCATTGGAAAACTTATTCCCATTTTTGTGATTATTGTTTTTGGTCTACTTAAAGGTACAGCACACAGCCTTTCAACTCCAGTGGCAACAGGTAGTTCTACAGGAATGGCAGGTTTTGGTGCGGCTATACTTGGAACCTTGTGGGCATATGATGGATGGATTGGTGTAGGAAACATGGCCGGGGAACTTAAGAACCCTAAAAAGGACCTTCCAAGAGCCATTATATTAGGATTAGCAATTACCATAGGCGTATATCTTTTAATTAACCTCGCAATTGTAAATATCATGCCAGTTTCAGATGTTATCGCTTCTAAGAAAGCAGCTTCTGATGCAGCAGTAATTTTATTCGGAAATGGTGGGGCAAGCTTAATCGCAGCTGGAATCATGGTTTCTATCTTTGGAGCATTAAATGGATACTTAATGACAGGGGTTAGAATTCCTTTTGCAATGGCACAAGATAATTTATTCCCATTTTCTAAATTCTTTGGAAAGGTCAATGAAAAATTTCAAACACCTGTAAATACATTTTTATTTACAGTAGTGCTTGCATCTGTATATGTTTTAAGTGGGTCCTTTGAAATGCTTACAAACCTTGCAGTGTTTATGGTATGGATATTCTTTGTTATGACTGTAGCAGGTATATTTATTTTAAGATCAAAGCATAAGCACTTAGAAAGACCATATACAGTTCCATTCTACCCTGTAGTTCCTATCATTGGAATCGTAGGTGGAATATATATTATCATTAGTACCCTAATTACAGACACTTCCTCTGCATTATTTGGGCTTGGCATTACATTACTTGGATTGCCTGTATATTGGTATATTACAAAGAAAAAGTAAAATAATATTAATAAAGCTAGAAGCACAGGATAATTCCTGTGCTTCATTTTATATGGAGAATGCTATTTAACTTAAACTTTTTATTACCATTGTAACCACAAGTTATTGCAAATCTTAAATATTCACTTTATCCATCTCTTTTTTGTTTTTGAATTTTTGGCGACAAGTAAAATAAATAGAAATTAAACTAACCGTTGAAATATTCCAGGATATAAATATTACAGAAAATTGTACGATAATTTCAGTGAATGATTTCTTATGAAAAAAAGCCATACTATAAACTGCCATCATAGAAGCTATAACATTAATCATTGGCAATATTAGACCAACCCACTTATTCTCCCTCTTTGACAAAAACATTTGTAGTATAACAATCCCCACCAAAAACATTATTAATATTAACCATTTGAAAAATATTGGCATTTCAACACCACACCTTAACTTTATTTGTAAAATATACATTTTTTTCCTAATAATATTAAGTATAGCGTTTAACATTGTTAATTGTCAAACATATTTGTAAACATTATCTAACATATATTTTATAAGAGTTTTTTCTTAGATTATGCTATAACGAAAAGTGTAGATTGCTAGA
>Ga0316601_100000524_pt1 | contig 16699 bp, 11 predicted proteins | sample OWC_soil_day5_no_FD_207663 | JGI IMG/M metagenome (GOLD analysis project Ga0316601, IMG submission 207663) | Wetland soil microbial communities from Old Woman Creek delta, Ohio, United States - OWC_soil_day5_noCT | ecosystem: Environmental > Terrestrial > Soil > Wetlands | place: USA: Ohio... | reverse complement strand
GAAAGCGGACAGTTCGTCAAAGATTTTTCAGCCAACAAATCCGTCTTTTCCCTTTTTTTACTATAGGCCATAACGCCCGAGGCTATGGGCATTTGGCGGTTTGCGGGAGCGTTCGCTGTCGCACAGCGACAAAGTGAATGCGGGAGCAAAACCTGCGAAATGCACTTCAGCCGCCAATGCCCATAGGCGGGTGTTAGGGGCAGGCGTTTTTTTTGTTTTAGTTCTCTTTCGTTTCGTAATATATGTCGTTATTTATAAGTTATCTTTGACTAATCTTACTTTAGTCGTAGATTCTTTTGCTTTCGTCCTATACAGATTTACATTAGTTCTTTGTCGTTTTGTTTTAGTCGAACGTTAATTCAATTTAGTTCTCTATTTCTGCATTTTAGTCCTACGTTGTTTTATTTTAGTGAATGATAATTGCAATTTAGTTTATCGTTATTTCACTTTGGCCAAAGGTTACTTTACTTTTACCGAAGGCTATTTTACTTTAGCCATAGATAGTTTCAAAATAGTTCCAGACTTATATACTTTAGTTCCTTGTAGTTTTACTTTATACCTCTCTGGTTTTAAAATATAGCTTCGATACTTGTTTGTATTATAGAGTTGTCGTATAAAAAATATAGTCAATTTATATTTTTCCGTCGAATGTTGTGTCAACTATGCTTAAACTTCTATTATAATTTCTTTTCCTTAGAACAATTTTGTTATTGTTTCTCGAAACTCAGTCCGAAATTAAGTTCAATTTGTTGTCGAAAACATTGTCTATATATTCCGTCCTATTACACTTACAGTATTTTCTTTTATTTTTTTACGCTTGCCCCTAACGGCAAAGGCTATGGGCGCGGGCGGTATGCGGGAGTACAATTTGTCGCACTTCGATAACGGTTTTGCGGGCGAAAAAACCTGCAAAATGCTCGTCAGCCAGCCTGTGCCTATAGGCGAGTGTTATGGGGTCGTTTTTTTTTCGTTTTAATCTATTTAAAATTTAGACCACAATCAGGACACTCATAAATATCTCCTTTTAAAGGATAGCCACAAGCTGGACAATTTTCGGTTACAACGACAATATTTTTGCTTTGAAAACTGTCTTTTCTGGTTGACTTTCCTTTCATGCCAAATTTAAAAGTTAGTTCTGGTTTTTGAAAATGAGAAGTTGCTATTTCTAACCAGATTTTCTTTCCTTTATCGGTTTCAATTATTTTATATTTTTGGTCATTCCAACTTAAAAGCCCAATACTGAAAAAACTAAATGAAAATGAAGCAGGTTTCTTAAAAGGGCTGTAAACCCAATCGTCTTTAGTCGGAGAATAAATTGTTTCATATTTTTGACCATGTTCTTTTAGATATTTATCTATTTCCAATGAATATGATTTCAAAAAACGCCTATAAACTAATTTAAAATGTGCTGTAAAAAACAGTGCAAAAATTAGAATACCAAAAATTATCATTATTGAATCAGATATTGACATGATTGTCTAATTTGTAGTTGTTACTGTAAATAATTACTTGTTTTTTTATTCTGTTCGTAATGTCGGGCTGTCGTTGAGATTTATTTTGTCTTTCCGTTTTCCGTCACACCAATATGTTATTGTGGCTCTTAGCTTTCCTTTGTCGTCTTTATTTCCAATTCTCGCCGAGAACCTACTGTCATTGTCGCTTTTCCAATACTCGGAACTCCCATAAGCTTCTCCTGTATCATCATCTTCGTCGACCTCTGAAGCTAAGAAAAACATTGCACCTAAAGTCGCTTCTCCGGACTCTGTGTGTAAAGTTTTTTTGTTGTCGTCAGTTAGTTTGAATATGAATTTTAAAGTCGTTTCATTAATTCGAGTAACAGTCAGGTCGTAATTTTTATTGTCTTTTGTCGCTTTAAAAGTCGTTGTTTGATTAATATTTAAGTCGTGTGGGAATTCTGTCGTATCTTTTCCAACCACAATATAGTTGTCAATCAATTTTATTGGTTCGTTATAATTTGAAGCAGTCAGTTCGTTTATAAAAGTTGCTGAATACTTTGTTTTGTCTTTAATATATATTTTGCTTTGTTTCTCTTTCGCCAGAACAGTCTGTAATGTGTCTTTTGATTGGTTTTCTTTCTGTTTTTCAGTCGTGTTGATACAAGCAAAAAGTCCTAACGCTAAAGTCATTATAAGTGTAAACTGTCTCATTTTTTTCTTTTTTCTAAAATGCCCCATAACGACCGAGGCTATGGGCATTTGGCGGTTTGCGGGAGCGTTCGCTGTCGCACAGCGACAAAGTGAATGCGGGAGCAAAAACCTGCTAAATGCACGTCAGCCGCCAATGCGCATAGGCGGGTGTTAGTGGCTGGTGTTTAGTTATTTATCATTTCCATAGATTCAGCCATTCATCTTTAAATTTAGCTAAGTCCTTTAAATTTATGGCAATAGGGTAATCTTTTAGTTGTTCTTTTCTTGGACGATTATAGTACTCATCGTCAGTCGTTTGAATTAAGTCAATAAGTTGATTTCTTGAAAGAATGTAATATTCAATGTTACTATTTTTGTCAATGTACACAAACACAAAAGGACAAGTTATTGTGTCATTAATTTCATTTCTTTGGCTTCTCATTAAACCAACCTGATAACTCTTTACATTTTTTGTCGTTTTGACTTGAATGTTGATTGTTTTTTCTGTTTCAGGGTCTAAGCCAAAAATGTCAACTGAGGGATAGTTTTTCAATGTTAAGCTTGCAACCCAACCTTTAAGGCTCATCATTCCTGCAACAAAATACTCTCCTGTTAGACCAATCAAGTGTTTTTCAATTTTTTTCTTCATTTTCTTAGTTTTTTTCTCCACATAGTAATTCAATCGCTTTTTCCTGCCAAGTTCTCGGAGGAAAATATGGCGATTTTTTAATCAAACTTTTAAGTTCGTTTCTCTCTGTTCGTGATTGAGCGAAACTGTTACACAAACTTCTGATATCAACTTCTGTTTCTCCTTTTTCTAACTCAAAGAACAAACTTCCAATAACTTCTAATTCAGTTGCCCAAGACAGAGGAACGCTGTGATTGTCAAGTACAATTGAAAAAACTTCCAAATCTTCATTTACTCCCGCTTCACAGAAACTTCCTTTCTCTTCATTATCCAAGTTTCTTGCTCGATTCGTGCCGCCATTTGAAGGAATTGTCGGGTTAAACAACACTTTTGCGCTTACAACATCTCCAGTAAAGATTCTTTCTCCCTTGTCATCGTAAAAGCCTGTAAAAACTCCTGCAAAAATGACTCTTACAATAAAGTATCCCGTGAACTTTAGAATTTCAAGTTCTTCGCTGAAATCTAAAATGTCAGGATTATGGTCTGATTCATATTTTTTGTCTATAGATATTATATACATACAGTCATCGACAAAGAAAAATCGTCCAAGTGCAGTGTGACCAAATTTACCGTTTGAATCAATGAAACGAACTTTCACAGAATGGCTCTCTGGTTCAAGTCCTTCTGTCGCAATGTCAAAAAGGTGTGAATTACAGAATTCCTTAATAGATTCTAAATTCTTCAGTTTCGTCAAGTCGTATTTCTGAGGTTCTTCCATTTTATTTTCGGGTTATAAGTTATGCTCTGTCTTTTTTTTACACTTGCCACTAACACTAGTATATATTCAGTAGATAATTGGGTATGCTTAGTTGTACTGAATATATATCGCATTTATGCATAGGTTTTGATTCGTTTAAGTTGTTGTTATATAGTGATATATAATATTTGCTGTTTTTTGATCTACTGAACATATCTAATTCGTTAAAAAGTTGGTTTTGTTGTTTTTTATATGTGTGATATATTCACAACGTCAAAGATAATGACTATAATTCATATTAAAAACATTTACTTAAATTATTTTTAATTTATCCAATGGACTTTTAATTTGTTCAAATCCTTTGGTTGTAATATGGGTATATATCTCTGTAGTTTTGCCACTTGAGTGTCCCAATAAACTCTGAATATATCGAATGTCGGTGCCGGCTTCGAGCAGGTGAGTTGCAAAACTATGTCGGAGCGTGTGCACGGTGACACGTTTCCTGATTCCTACTTTATCAACGGCAATTTTTAGATTGGCCTGAATGCTGCTCGTGGAGTATTGCTCGCCTTTCATTCCTTCAAATAACCAATTTTTGGGTTTGTATTCCGAAACATATTTGCGTAGTATTTCTAATGTTTTCTCTCCCAGCAATGTATATCGGTCTTTCTTTCCTTTGGCTTGCGCTACCCGTATTTGCATTCGTTCGCTATCAATGTCCTTGATTTTCAGGTTTACAAGCTCGCTAATTCGCAATCCGGCCGAATATATGGTCATCAGTATGGCCTTATGCTTTAAGTTTTCAGTGGCATTAAGAATTTTTATAATCTCTTCTTCGCTTAATACTTCAGGCAGAATTTTTTCTTTTCGCGGACGATCGATGCTGTAAATTTTTCGGTGACCACCCAGAACCCGTTCGTAATAAAATTTGATAGAGTTGATTGACTGATTTTGATATGAACCCGATATGTTACGCTCTTTTACCAGATAGCGCAGAAAATCAATAATCATTTCGTCTGTTATGTCATAAATTTTGGTGTCGGGAAAATGGTTAATAAATTCCTCGAACATATGTTTGTAAGTGTCGATGGTGTTTTTGCTGTATCGCAGCTCATTTAATTTGGCAATATATTCGGCCGGACAAACCCTGAAGTTTTTGATGTCGTGTCGGGATGTACGTGGTTTTATCTTCGATTTTTGCGACTCTTTGTAAATAAAATTAAGATTATATTGTCGAGCAATTTGTTTTATCTCAGCAATAAATTTTTCCGAAAAAGGTATGACCCAATGATGCTCTTCAGCATTCCACCGGCAATAAGGTATTCGCTTAATTTCAAAAGCCAGCTCTTTATTATAACTGAAATACACTTTTAGTCCTTTGTTCGAATTATTGATCAGCAGCAGTTCGTCTTTCGCAAATTCGGGTTTCTCAATAGTTTCTCTATATTCATTTTGTTGTGTATATTCTTTTACAACAGGCATTCGCGGGCTAAAATATCCTTTGATTCTGTCGGCTGCGTTTCTTTGGTTAGGAACAATCCAGCAATAATTATGACTGTCCCATGCGGCATATTTAAACGAGCGAATAAATTGTATATCATTCTCGTTCTTAGGTAGTTTTATGAAAATATGCTTGTCGGTTATATCAATGCTTATTCCCTGTTGCCATTTAGGTAATGGATGTTCGTTGCTGGTGGATGTAATAACTGGCGCTTGTTGGGGGGCAATTAGTTCAGTTTTTTCGGGTACAGTAATCTGGTTAGTTATTAATCGCGGTGTCGGTAACTCGTTTGCGTCCTGATTTTCTTTGAGACTATTATATTCCACATCGGGGAAAAGAGCTTTCAGTTGGGCAAAAGCCTCTTTGGTGTAAGGTACATGCCATGTTTTAAGCGTTTTGCTCCACTTAGTATCGGTTATTTGTTTGAGTAGGGCTACAGTGTCAGGGTTATACTGAAAGTCTACACGGATGCGTAGCTCATGGCGGTGAGTAATCTTAGATATTTTCATACAATGTAAAAGTTAAAGGTGTTGCAAATATATGTGTTTTTTTTAATTAGCTCATTGTTTTCTGTAAAAAATTTTAGTACATAACAAAAATTCTATTTTGCCTATAATTCATGTGAATAGAAACACAGATATAGCGGATTAAACAGACTCTCGCTGTAAATTCGCGCCAGCGGGAGGTTTTTGAGTTATTCAGTTATTGAGTTATTGAGTTATTGAGTTATTAGGTTATTGAGTTATTAGATTATTCAATCATTCAATTATTCAGTTATTCAATTATTGGGTGATTCGTTGGTAATTATGGGAGCCATTGTTCTACGCGGAGTAGGAGCAGGCTTACGGTGGAGCCTACTAATATGCCCCAGAATACTTCTTTGGGGGTGTGGCGCTCAAGCTTGATTCGGGACCAACCGATGATGCCGGTGAGTAAGAGGGCGATAAGGCCGGCGGTGATGTTTTGGGTGATGATGAGAAATGATAAATAGATGTTGAGGGATACGTGCAGGGAGCTTTTGATGTAGAGGTTGACGACCTGGGAAATGATAACCAGTATAAGGGCAAAGAGCAGGGCAAGGCAGAGCTGGCGTGGCTGACCGGTGAGGTAGAGGATGGTGGTAACTGCTGCCAGCAGGGGTATTGCGTAAAGGAAGAGCGACTTGCGTTGCAGGCGGTCGGATACGTCGAGGTTGGAGTAGGTGCCTTTTTTGGTTTTGTAATAGATAATGATGCTGATGGGGACGAAAAGTCCTCCGATTAAAAGTAAGGCGACGAGGAACTTGCTGGTGGTAATTTCGTTGCCCAGCAAGGCGATAAGTATAAATGCGGGTATGGTGATAAAGGGATGACCGGCTATGGATATGATTTGTGCTACTTTGCGCATATATACAGGGGAGTTTATGGTTATGGGTTTTGCGAAAAATGCCAGATGTTATCGGCAAAGTTGTATAGCAGATTGTTGGTTACTACAAATGGTTCTACAGCTTGTTTGTCCTCGCGGCTGAGGAAACTCAGGCTGTGGTTGGTGGCGGTAATGTGGGCATTGCCACTGAAGGTGAGGCTTGTAAAACTGTTGGCCAGTATTTTTTTCATGTTGCTGAGCGAGTCGGGGCTGAGTGAGGTGGCGCTGAGCCAGTTGGTGGCCTGCGGTACGGCAACCCGATTACTGATAGGCTGCCAGTTGGTGTTGTAAAGGGCGATGGTGGATGAAGGGATGGGCTGCAGCACGGTTTGGATAAGGCCAAGGATGTAGTCCTGATTGTTGGCTTGAAACACTCTGAGCTCGGTAATGCTTATTTTGGTTGGTTTCAGGGCTATGTATTGCTTCAGGCTGTCGTAAGCTATTACGGTGGCATAGCCGTTGAAAGCGTTTTTCACACTGTCTTTGCGGTTTATTTTGGCGTATTCCAGGAGTTCGAACCGCTGTTGCTGAGTGAGTACGGGCAGGAGCTTGTCAGGCATTTTAAGGAAAAGCTCGCCGATGTGCTGTGCGCCTACCGGGTGTATGTTTAAAACTAAAATGATAAAGAGGGCTTTATTGATTTTCTTTAGTAAGGGTATCATTGTCATTTTTCTTTTTTTTGCCGGTTATTATTCGCCAGTAGTAGCTGAGCATGTCGCCTACGCTGGCAAAATCTTCTTTGTAGATAACACCCACACCCTGAGTGGACTTAGCCTCTTTGAGCTGCGAGCGGTCGATGGTATGGCTATAGAATTTACCCCTTAATTTACCGGATTCGGTAATGAGGTATTCAATATCGAAGTCGCCAATAAACTTACTGGCGTTGGTCGATGCGTTTACGTTATCGTTGCGGTATCCGAACTCACCGTTGATAATAACCCTTTTGTTTTGGTAGTTGAGCAGTGTTTTAATCTCATCTACGTTGACATCTGTTTTTTGCCAGTCCACACTGATGGATAGGTTGTTGGTATTGAGCGATTTCTGAATCCAGTTATTTAAATGTGCGCTGAGCGTAGAGGTGGCAAAGGACAGGGTATTGTCGATACCTGTAGTGGGCGATGTGGCCGTTTGCGGTATGTAGAACTTGTTTAGCACCAGCAGGTAAGCTATTTGGCGGTTCATGGCTTCTTCGGTATTGATAACGCTTTTTACCTTTTGTTTCACGCCTTCGTCGCTCGATGGCAGGTCAATTTCAAACTTGATGGCGGGACTCATCAGGTTGTCGTTCAGCTTGAGGACACAATTAACGGGAACGCTTCCACGGCTTGTGGTAGAGCTTACATCGTCGATAAGGTCGCTGAGTGGTGCGCTAAGCTGGTAGAGCGCACGTATATTTACCTGCGCACCAAAGGGGTCGCCTGTCCAGGCAATAGTGCTGCCTTTGTCTATTTTAAATTCCTTGCGGATAACAGTTTGCAGGGTAAAGAGATACGAACCCACATCGATGGTGTAGGTGCCGTAGAGTTTCATGTCGGAAAACGAGTCGAACTGCACGCGCAGGTTTCCGCTTCCGCGTCCGTTAATGGCATCGCCCCCTTTGGGGTCGACAATGAGTTCCAGTTCGGCATTGGGCGTAACGTCTAACTGCATATCTACTTTTACATTGAAGTTGCTTGCTTCGGTTTTCTTAACCTCGGGCGTTCGTTCGGTGCGGGCACGCGGGTTTACGAAGTTAACAAAGCTATTGTCCGAAGCCGAAGAGGCACCACCCATCTGAATGTAGCATTTGGTTTTGGGCTGCGAGGCGGCATTGATCACAATATTGGCCTCTTTGTCGTCGCCAAATATGGCAACATTGCCAGTGGCATAGGCCTTGCCAAAGAAGTAGTCGTTGTCGTTGGCCTGTGTGTTGAGAGCCAGCAGATTTTTTGCTTTCAGGTCGACCCTATACTTCATGTTGTTGAAGTTTCCGCTGTGGTTGATGCGTCCGTTCAGGGTACCCTGATTTCGCTCTTCGTCATAAATTCGTATATTTTTGAATTCTATGGCTTTGCGGCTCATATGTACGGTGTCGTTGAAAAAATAGGTGGTTTTTAGTATGGCGATGGTTGCCCTGCATTTATCGATGTAAGGTGAGCCTTCAAAACCAATGTTTTTCATTTTGCCATACATGCGGAGTTTACCATAGCCATATCCCTGAACATTTTCGGCTACACCGCTGAAGTATCGGTTCAGGAATCCAATGGGGAGTCCTTTGGTGTCGAAGTCGATATCCAAAGAATCGGCCGATGGTACATAAACGCCCTGAGCCAGTGCAATAGGATTTTCTTTTTCGGTTTCTTTGAAGAACTGAGCATCGAGCATGATGTTTTTGTTTTCCCTGTCCCAAACCGATTTTATATTCGCATCGCCAATTAAAGTATGGTTCAGAGCCACTTTTCGTACGTTGAGGTCGGCCTCGAAAATGGGTTGCGACTTCAGATTGAGCAAGCGTGCCTCACCGGTTACAAAACCTCCGATGCTTATGCCTTTGAGTTTTACCAGTTGCATCACATAGTCCAGATTCAGGTCATTCATGGCAATTTTTAGTTCATCGGACTGGTCGGACGAAATACGGCCATCCACATGGATAAACTGCTTGTTGTTTTCGAAGCTGAAGCCCCGCACTTCAATGGATTTATCCTCGTTCAGGTCGATATAAGCGTTGCGGATGTCCCAGATAGAATCGGAGATAATGACCTGTGTGGGCAATATTTGCATACGGGCAGCAGTGGCGCCATTTACGTTTCTGAATTTTGTAATGGTTTGCACCTCGCCAGCGTTGGTTATTTTTTGCGAGCCCTGCCATCCTAACTGAGTTTGTACAGAATCGTTGGCAGCGGCAGCCAGCAGGTAAAAGTGAGTAACAATATTTTTGTCGAGCTTCTGCGAGCGCGCCGTAAGTTTGAGCTGTTGTTTCTCATTTTCAATATTGAGCGATGTGTTTTCAAACCTTTGTTTGGTTGATGTGAGCAGAGGTATCAGTCCATTCAGCGATATTTTATTGCTACGCTCGTCAATACTGCCTTTCAGGGTGGACACTCCATCAATTTTGTAAGGCAATTCCAAAACATCGGATATGTCCTTGAAATTCTGAATTTTCAGGTCAATATCGATGTGGTTCAGACTGTTTTTGCCATTTTCGGTGTTTTTAGTAGCGGCCAGCGAGGGTAAATAATTTCTGATAATTTTATTTATAGTTTGTCCTACAGTACTATATCTGAAGTTACCCGACAGAGAACCATCTACAATGCCGGAGTTGATGATGAAATTGGTATAATTATTTTCAATGCGGCTTATAAATTTAATTTCATCGATATTCAGGGTTTTATCCTTATTGGTAAAAGAGATATTGTTGAAACTCATAAATCCGTTTACATTGTCGGGCGAATTTCCTATCATATTGGTTTTTCCGGTAAAGCTCAGCAAGGCATTGGGATATTTGTTGGTAAGGTGCAGCGCATTCAGGTTAGCATTATCCACCCTGAGATCGAAGTCAAAGAACGGCAGTCTGCCGGTCAGGTCAATTTCGCCTTCAAAATTTGCTGTTATGTTTTTATCATTCAGTTCAATAGATCCGTCAAACCCGGTGCCATCATAGTCGCCATTGAGGTTCACATCCTGATAGGTATAGTTATTCAGTTCAAACTCGCTTACCTTAGCGCTCAGTTTGCCTTTGAACGGTTTGTTGAAAAACTTGGTGCCTTTGGTGTTGAAATTAAAAGCCACTTTCCCTACGCTTTTACTCGATAACAGTTTGCCCAGCTGCAGATTTCCCGATTTGATGGTACCGTTATAAGTAAGGTCCCTAAGTCTGTTTTCGAACTTAAGGAGTATATCGGTAGAAATACTTCCAATATTGGTATTCAGGTTACCGTAAGCCACCAGGTTGCTAAAAAAGCCTGTGATATTACCCTTGTAACTCAGCGTGCCCAGTTGGTTGAGTTCGGCAGGCAGTACAAGCGGCTTTTTGCTGAGTGTGGATACCACATCCTGAACATCGTTTTTGGCCGCACGCAGTTCGTTGATGCGCGCGTAAATAAACACGTCCTCCAGGTCGGGCAATCCGCTCATTTCAAGGTCGGCATTGAGTTTTAGCGTTTTTCCGTAAGTCATTTCAAACCCGTTCAACTTAAGGCTCGAAAGCCGTCCGGCTATTTTGCCTTTCAGGTTAATGTTATTTTTAAACCCGGCTAACTCCGGCGCCAGCGCTTTCAGGTCGGGTGGCGAAATTACAGAGCTATTCAGCAGTATATTCAGTTTTACCTTTTGCGCCAGCTTTTTCAGGTTCGGTAAGCTGTCGTAGCTCAGTTCCACTTCCGAAAGGTGAACATCAGATGCCGGAAGTATCACATCTACGTATGGTATTTTCACGCCTTTGCCCGAGCCCGAAACAACAGTTTTCAAGTCCGAAAGCACAAAGCCGGAACGTTCTCTGAAACTAAGTTTTTTAATTTCGGCACTTAAAGTATCTTTCTTGAAAATATTCAGCGCAATATCGGCATTTAGTTTATAAAACTGCAAGCGATCGGGATTCATTATATCGGCCGCTTTGTCCGGTTTGCCGTTTAGCTTCGAATACGAAAAATATGAATCAGTAATGGTAAGCCGGTTAATCCGGTATTCTACATTGGACGGTTTTTTTGGGGGAGAGCTGAAAGCCTTGATAACAAAATCCAGGTTGGTATGTCCGAGCGAGTCTACTTTGAGGTTTCCCCTGAACCCGTCTAATTTTATTCCGGTAAAAAGAACTTTTGATTTGAATATTTTCCAGAAATCAAAATTGGCATCAGCTTTTTCAACAAATAGTAAAGTATCTTTTTGCAAATCCTCAACATAGAAATTATTCAGTCTGACGGTATTAAACAGTCGGTATTCTATATCGCCAACACTAACCTGAGCGTGCAGTTTACGCGATAGTTCCTGAGTTACAGCATCGGCCACAAAGTTCTGTATCCCGCTGCTTTGGAGCAAGATAGGAATCAGAGCCGCCATTATGACGATGCAGGAAATGATAACCCTGATGAAATTAGCTGTTTTTTTTATACCTTTGAGCATTGTTTCACAAAAGTAATTAATAATTTGCAAAATATAGAGTGTAAGCGGTTTATTAAAACATTTTTCTGATTCTGAAATTTAAAAAAATACATTTTTTTTTATCATACAATTTTCGTACCTCTTTTTTTTCAATGGATAACGTTATAATACTTGGTATAGAGTCATCGTGCGACGACACATCGGCCGCTGTAATACGCGATGGAGTACTGCTCTCGAATGTAATTGCGAGCCAGTCGGTACATGCAGCCTATGGTGGAGTAGTGCCCGAGCTTGCATCCAGGGCACATCAGCAAAACATCATTCCCGTTGTACACGAAGCTTTAAAGAATGCCGGCATCAACAAAAACCAGCTTAGTGCGGTAGCATTTACACGCGGCCCCGGTCTGTTGGGTTCCTTGCTTGTGGGTACTTCTTTTGCCAAAGGTTTCTCGCAGGCGCTCGGTATTCCGTTGGTCGATATCAACCATTTACAGGCGCACGTGCTGGCTCATTTCATCAGCGAAGGCAAGCCCGGCGAGCAACATCCGGAGTTTCCGTTTCTTTGTTTGCTGGTGTCGGGTGGCAATTCGCAGATTATCCTTGTACGTTCCTATACCCACATGCAAATTATCGGGCAAACCATCGACGATGCTGCCGGCGAAGCCTTTGATAAATGCGCCAAGGTGATGGGTTTGCCTTATCCCGGAGGTCCGTATATCGACAAGCTGGCTCAAAATGGAAATCCGGAGGCTTTCTCTTTCAACAAACCTCAGATACCCGAATATAATTACAGTTTCAGTGGACTCAAAACATCGTTTCTTTACCTGCTTCGCGATAAGCAGAAAGAAGATGCCGGTTTCATACAAAATAACCTGAACGATCTTTGCGCCTCCATTCAGCAAACGGTGGTGGATATTCTGATGGCCAAATTAAGAAAAGCCGCCAAAGATCTGAATATAAAGCAGGTGGCAGTAGCAGGAGGCGTTTCGGCCAATTCGGCGCTTCGGCAAGCTTTTCATCAACATGCAGCCCGGTTAGGCTGGCAGGTATTTATACCACCATTGGCCTACACCACCGACAATGCTGCCATGATTGCCATTACAGGATATTTTAAATATCAGCAGGCCGATTTTTGTGCGCTCGAAGAAGTACCCTTTGCCCGTGTACCCGCTACACTCTAAGTGGAATAGGAGCGTAGTGTGCTGTTTTTTTAAGATATGCAGATTTGTATAACAATATTAGTTCATGACAACAGAAAACACATAATGCTTACAATCATGCACTAAAAAAATAAAATTATTACACTATGCGCTCGCTATTAAAAACCCCGATATTCCCCGAAAAACTTGCACCCTACAAAGGTGTCATCTATTTCATGCTCATTCTCGTAGTATCCCATTTTTTCTGGAAATTCACCATGTTGGGCGATGATTCTGATTTGGTTGTAACATTCTTCGGACTCAACGTTTCAGCGCCATTCAATCTCATGGCCGACCACGTAGCCCGCGCTACATACGCTCTGCTGCACTTCTTCGGCTCATCAGTACAACTCGAACCATACAACATCCTGCGTTACGACAACGGAGTGGCAGTACGCATCGTTTGGGCCTGCTCCGGTTTAAAGCAAGCCTACATTTTCATCTGCATCATCGGCCTTTCCAAAGGCGCCTGGAAAAACAAACTATGGTACATCCCCGCCGGACTCGTCGTAGTTTATTTGTTCAACATCATACGCATAACATCCATCACAGCCCTTATCCACACCCATCCAAACTGGTTTTATCTCCTGCACGAACATCTGTTCAAGTACCTGTTTTATGTAGTCATATTCGGCATGTGGGTCATTTGGAACGAAAAACTCACCGCAGCTCCCAAAACTACAACTAACTCAATAACCCAATAACTTAATAACTCAATAACTTAATAACTCAATAACCCAATAACTCAATAACTTAGCCCCTCAATCCTTCAATCCTTCAATCCTTCAATTCCTTGGGCGCGTCCCTCCTGCGTCGGGTCGGGCTTTCCGTTCCAAGTCCGCATTCCCGGCCTTCGGCTTCGCCTCAAGCCGTGCACGCGTCCTTTCCACTGCAATCCCTCGCGCTCGGTTGCGGAGGGCATCGCGTATCACACTGTAGCACGGGTAGACCCCCGCCAGCCGGGCGTTACGTCCGGCGACGTCAGCAGCAAAATTTTTTGACGTCAGGAAATTTCTTTCCGCACGTCCGCAGTAAACACAGGCGATAACATTTCCCCTCCCAAAACTACAACTAACTGAATAATTGAATAACCCAATAACTTAATAACTTAATAACCCAATAACTTAATAACTCAATAACCTAATAACCCAATAACTTAATAACTCAATAACTTAATAACTTAATAACTTAATAACTCAATAACCCAATAACTTAATAACTGAATAACCCCTCGCTTAAAAGAACAAATTCATTTTTTTTCAACATCACGAATATTTTTTGCAGCTACAATGCACTAAAAGTCATTTTGTTATATTTTTTGTATAGATAATGTATAGATAATTGAGGCTCAAACTGTTAGAATATTATATTATATTTGTCTGCGTCATGTTATCTGACTTTATAACAACCTGTTGAACCATTGCCACCAATTATGAAAAAACCTTACCTGCTAACCCTGCTACTATGCTGCCTGAGCTTTATAGCCATGGCTCAGCAGTATCCTGTGCAGGGATTTCTGCGTATCAACGCACCCTACCCGGCTTTCCTGAGCGACTATGCCAGCCCTTACAGCAATAAGCTCAACCTGTCGCTCACACTCACCGACCTCACCCTGCCCGACTGCCGCGTACGCCTGCGATTTACCATAGCCCGTCAAAACGGCGTGGTGGCACGCAATGCCGATTTTCTGCAAAGCGGTGAGTCTGTTATCATACTCTCGGGAGGTATTCCGCATACGCTCACCTCCACCGAACTTGCTCCCTACTTCCGACCCGAGAACCTCCAGGGCCTAAGCCCCGATGCTTACTCCTCACAACTGCCCGAGGGCATGTACACCTTCAACGTGGAAGTGTTCGACTATTTCACAGGCCGCAAGCTCAGCGCTTCCATCGGGCAGATGCTCTGGATTATGCTCAGTGAGCCGCCCCTGCTCGAAGAGCCTGCCAACAAAGCCCGTCTGGCCGACTTTATGGAGCCGGCAAGTACGGGAAACATCATTTTCAGGTGGACTTCGCGTTCGGCCATAGCTGCTTACACGGAGTATACCTTTACCCTGTGCGAAATATGGGACGAGCAGGGCGACCCCTACCGGCAATTCCTCGCCTCGATACCCAAATACCAAACCACCACGCCGGCCACTACCCTCTTGTACGGTCCGGCCGACCCGCCCCTTTTGCCCGGTAAGCTCTACGCCTGGCGCGTACAGGCCAAAGCCAAAGAAGGACTCGAAACCGTAGGGCTGTACCGCCAAAACGGCGAAAGCGAGATACGCCTCTTCCGGTACGGCAGCAACTGCCCCAAAATGACCGACTACCGCGTGGAGGTAAAGTCCGACACACGCATCTACCTGTCATGGACTGCACCCCTCAATGCGCTGCCCGGTACCGCTTACAAAGTAGCCTGGCACAAGATTGACCCGCCCGGGAAATGGCCATGGCACGAAGCACCCGCTACTACCGACAACTATTACTACCTCAACGACCTGAAACCCGGTAGCAACTACGAGCTCAAAGTAGGTGTGGTATGCCCCGAAGGGCAGCAGTCAGGCGCCGAACCCGAAGTTATCTACGGCAATATACAGCGTACCACCACCCTGCCACAGGGAAAAATCGCCGGTGTGGAATGCGGGCGGACACCACCTCCGGTAGACCTGAGCAACCAAACCCTGATAGATGAACTCAAGGTGGGAGATGCTGTCATGGCGGCCGACTGCGAGCATGTTATCACCAAACTCAGTGGCGACAAAAACGGCTGGAGCGGCGAGTGCTACGTAGAAGAGCCCATGCTGGGAGGCATACGCCTGAAAATGACATTCAAAAACATCAGGGTAAATACCGACAAACGCATGATTGCCGGAGCCTTCTACTCTGTTTACAACCCCAATGCACCCAGCATCATCAATGCCGGTAAAACCATTGACGAAGCCAAAACGCTGGTGGAGAATGCGGTGGGAAGTGCTACCTCTGTTGTGAATAGTGCTACCGACCTGACCAAAGGTGGTACCGCCACCGGAGCCGCAGTAACCGGCAACAGCGCTGCCAACTACCAGACCGACTTTGTAATTACAGAAGTAGAGGCTTCAAAATTCACACCCAACACCAACAATGGCTCAGGAGGAACGCTGAACTTTGGCGGAGGTAAATCCCTGAAAGTGGACACGGTGCCCACTACCATCAAAGATGCTGAGGGGAACCTCTTTGCCGTAGACAAAACCGGAAAGATATCGCAGGTAGGCGCTGTGGCAGGTGCAAATCTGCTGGCTAATGCCGATTTCAGTTCGCTCGATATGGACAAGGGGCGCGTGGAATTTGCACCGGCCGAAGGTATGAAATACGCTTTTGACCCATGGCAAAAGGCCTATGCTGCCAACAGCGACTGGGATAAGCGTTATGAAAAACTGACATCGGCCGGCACCGGCGAATACCGCGTGGCTGCCAAAGCCATAGTGCCAGGAGCTACCGATAAGGTGAAAGCCATAATCGCCCTGAACGACAAAACCCTCTCGCCCGACAGCATACGCTTTGTAACCCGCAAAGGCGTAGTGCTTACGTGCGACAAAAACAAGGTGATTACTCTGGTAGGTGGCCCGGCCGACGATGCTCAGGAGGTATTTGCAATCTATCCGCAGGCAGGCGGCAAGCCTCTGGTATTAGGCAAGCTGCTGGTGGCCAGCTACAACAGCATGACCATAGACGTAGACCTGGTGCCGGTAAACGATGCCACTGCCAATGCGCAGGCCATAGCCGATGCTCTGAACAAGGTATATCAGCCCATAGGCATCAGCTTCAGGGTAAATCTGAAACCTGAGTTTAGCTACGATGCCCTGACGGACAAAGGTTTGATGGTAGAGGGTAGCGGACTGCTCAGTGCCTATACCGACCAGATGAAGGCGCTCAACAGCGCCTACGCCTCTACGGCTCATTACAGCCCCGACCACCTTGTACTCTTTGCCCTGAAGCAGGGCGCGGGTAAGGACGGCAACACCAC
>Ga0316601_100000521_pt1 | contig 16726 bp, 18 predicted proteins | sample OWC_soil_day5_no_FD_207663 | JGI IMG/M metagenome (GOLD analysis project Ga0316601, IMG submission 207663) | Wetland soil microbial communities from Old Woman Creek delta, Ohio, United States - OWC_soil_day5_noCT | ecosystem: Environmental > Terrestrial > Soil > Wetlands | place: USA: Ohio... | reverse complement strand
TCATCTCCCGGGCGATCTCGGCGTACCGGGCCTCGGTCGTCTCGATGATGGAAACGGCGCCGGACGGAGCCAGGAGTACGGCGAAATACAGGAGCAGCAGCAGCCAGTTCCTACGTCCCGCCGGCATGTCCCCCGCCGCCCTCCCGATCCCGCTTTTCCCGGCTGATGAAGTGGAGGTTCCGGATGTAGATCAGGAATCCCGTCGCCTGCCCGACGATGAAGACCGGGTCCTTCCGGATGATCGCGTACGCCAGGAGCAGGGTGCTGCCGCCGATGCTGAAGTACCAGAACGCCACCGGGATGACGCTCTTTTTCTGCTTCTCGGAGGAGATCCACTGGACGAGGAACCGCATGAAGAACAGCGCCTGGCCCGTGAATCCCAAGACGAGGATCCACGTTTCAGCCCCGGACATTGCTTTCCCGGATCGGCAGCGTCAGGTTCCGGCGGATCATCCACCGGACGGACAGGACGTCGTAGAACCCCTCGACGCCCCTTCGCAGGTTGGAATATTTCGTCGTCCCCCGGACCCGCGGCCGGTGGTTCACCTTCACCTCGATCACCCGGGCGCCCTCCAGGCGCATCAGCGTGGGGAGGAAGCGGTGCAGTCCCCGGTACAACTTGATCCGCTTCAGCATCGAGGCCCGCATCACCTTCAGGGAGCAGCCCGTGTCCCGGATCGTCTCCCAGGTCATCCGGTTCCGGAAGGTGTTGCCGATCCAGCTCCCGATCCTCTTCGACAACGTGTCCCGGCGGTTGTGCCGCCACCCGTTGACCATGTCGTACTCCCCGTAATGCGAAAGCATCGCGGGGATGTCCGAAGGATCGTTCTGGAGGTCTCCGTCCAGCGTGATGATCGTGTCCCCCGAGGCGTTCAGGAAGCCGGCGTAGAGGGCAGCGGACTGCCCGCGGTTCTCGGAGAAGGAAACGTACTTGAGTTCCGGGGTCGTCGCCGCCAGCGCCTTGATCGCCGGGAGGGTGTTGTCCCGGCTTCCGTCGTCGACGAGGAGGATCTCGTACGGGAAACCGAGCTTCCCGGCTGTCGCAACGATCTCCCCCACGAGATGGGGGATGTTCTCCTCCTCGTTGAACACCGGCACGACGAACGATATTTTCCGGATCGTACCGGAGGGATCCATTCCGGTCCGCCTTCCCCTGTCAGAAGTCCGTTTCCCGATCGCGGATCATGGGATAGTACCATTTTTGCCCCTGCCTTTCGATGTGGTATCTTCCCGGGTGATGGGATGTGCAGGCCCCATTCCGGTGCGTCGCACGGCGAGGGTATCGTCCGGCCTCGACGTCCTCGCGGAGGTGCGCTTCGCTCCCCTGAGGGGGCTCGCGGTGGGGCTCGTCTGCAACCCCACCGCGGTGGACCGGCGGCTGCGCCATGCCGCGGACCTTTTCCACGATGCGCGGGGCGTCCGGCTTGCCGCCCTCTTCGGCCCGGAACACGGCATCCGCGGAGACGCCCAGTACATGACTTCCGTGGGGAACGAACGCGACCCACGGACGGGGGTTCGGGTCCACTCGCTGTACGGGAAAACGGCCGATTCGCTTCGGCCGGCGGAAAAGGCGTTGCGCGGGATCGACGCCCTGGTCTTCGACATCCAGGACGTCGGCGCCCGCTACTACACCTACCAGGCCACCATGCTCTTCTGCATGGAGGCCGCGGCCCGCGCAAAGCTCGCCTTCCTCGTCCTCGACCGGCCGAACCCGATCGGCGGGCGCGCCGTGGAAGGACCGGCGCTGCGGCCCGGCTTCGGATCCTTCTGCGGCGTGCACGACGTGGCGGTCCGGCACGGCCTGACCGTCGGGGAACTGGCGGGGCTGTACCGGGAGGAGCGGCAGCTCGAACTCGCGCTCACCGTGATTCCGTGCCGCGGATGGCGGCGGAGGATGTTCCAGCGCGACACGGGGCTCCCCTGGGTCTTTCCGTCCCCCAACATGCCGACGCCGGAGACGGCGCTCGTCTATCCCGGGATGTGCCTTCTCGAGGGCACGAACCTGAGCGAGGGGCGTGGCACCGCGCGGCCTTTCGAACTGTTCGGTGCGCCGTGGCTCGACGCCGTCCGCCTCGCGGAGGCGCTCGAGGCGTCGGACCTGCCGGGAGTCCGGTTCCGCCCGGTCCACTTCGTTCCGGCCTGGGACAAGCATGCCGGTGTCCGGTGTCACGGCGTCGAGATCGTCGTCGACGACCGCGAGGCGTTCCGTCCGTTCCGCACCGGCATCGCCTGCGTCGCCGCGGCACGCGCCCAGAACCGCGGGCGTTTTCGCTGGCGGACGGAAACCTACGAATTCGTGGAGCGCGTCCCCGCCTTCGACCTTCTCTGCGGCTCGGCGCGCGAACGGGATGCGCTCGAGCGCGGCGACGGGTGGCGCGACCTCGCGGCGGAGTGGGCGCGCGAGGAGCGGGCATTCCGGAAGCGGCGCTCCCGGCACCTGCTGTATGAAGCGTGACGTCCCGGACCCGACACCCCGGACCGCGGGACATCCGTTGAACGTACGGAATGTTTCCCTCGTGCCGTTTTGCGGAGGGGAAGGTCTCCCCGATCTCGCGATCACGGGGACGATCGGGCGATCCGCGGACACGTTGTCCATCGGTTACGTCGTCGAGGGCAACCTGTCCGCTCTCGCCGTTCCCGCGACGGCGGAGTGGCCGGAGAGGAAGGACCGCCTCTGGGAAGAGACCTGCCTCGAACTCTTTCTCGGGGCGAAGGGGTCCGAGAGGTATTGGGAGTTCAACCTCTCGCCGGCCGGGCACTGGAACGTATTCCGGTTCGCATCGTACCGGGAGGGCATGCAGGAGGAGCCGGCCTATTCCTCCCTCCCCTTCGGCGTGCGGACCGAACAGGACGCCCTGCTGCTTTCCGTTGACCTGGAATTGAGGAAAATCCTCCCGGCGGGCGAGGCCGTCGAAGTCGGGGTTTGCGCCGTATTCCGGACGACGGCGGGCGGGACAAGCCACTGGGCGCTGGCCCATCCCGGCCCCCGGCCAGACTTTCACCGGAGGGACGGGTTCGCGTTGACCCTCCCCGGGGGGTGAGTTGGTGGGGAGGGGCTGCGAACCGGGCGGCCTTCCCCCCGCGTCCTCGCCCCGATGCTGGAGACATCCCTCCAGCAGGCGCCGCTCACCTCCCGGCGTCCTGGCTCGCCTTCCACGACCGGCCCATCGCCGCGTTCGTAAAGCGGGACCGACCAATAATGCATCCAATTGCTATGGAACGGGCGAGGTACGCCCTTTCCTCCGATATGGAAAAGGGGGGGATCCGCCATGAAGTCGTTAATAACGTTCGCAGCGGCACTTGCCACCTTCTCGCTCCTCACAGGCGTCGGTTTCGCGGGGGAATCGATGCCCGGAGTTAAAACCCAACCCAATGCGGGGTTTGAAAAGTTGAAGCCACTTGTGGGCAACTGGCAAGGGAAGTCCAGCGAAGGAAAGCCGGTGTCGATCACTTACGCTCTCGTCTCGGACGGCTCTGCCCTGGTGGAAAAGATGGGGGCCGGGTCGGAACACGAAATGGTGACGGTCTACTACCCGGACGGTAACCGCCTGATGATGACCCACTACTGCTCCCTTCACAACCAGCCCCGGATGCGCGCGGACGCACCGGCGGCGGACGGCAGGAAGCTGCTCTTCGATTTCGTCGACGCCACGAACCTGTCCTCCCCCGACGCCATGCACATGCACAAGCTGGTCGTCAACCTCGAGGACAAGGACCACTTCGTGCAGGAGTGGACATGGAAGAGCGGGGAGAAGGAGGGGACGGTCGTTTTCCGGCTGGAGAGGATGAAGTAGGATCGCTCGGCGTCAATCACCGGCCGTCACCCCGCCTGAACCGATACGGAGGGACCGCATGATCCGACCACTGGAAAACAAACGGGCGTTGGTTACCGGCGGCAGTCGTGGCATCGGCGCGGCCGTCGTCAGGCGTCTGGCCCGCGAAGGGGCGCATGTAGCGCTGACATACGTGAGCAATCCGGATCAGGCAAACGAAACGGTCCGGGCGGCGCAGGCGTTGGGCGTGAAGGCGCTGGCGGTGCAGGCGGACAGCGCCGACGCCAGAGCGGTGGTTGCCGCCGTGGGACAAACGGTACGGGAGCTGGGGGGGATCGACATCCTGATCAACAACGCCGGTATCGCCGTAATCGCACCCATCGACGACTATCGCCTCGAGGATCTGGATCGAACCCTGGCGGTGAACGTGCGCGCCGTGTTCGTCGCGACGCAGGCTGCGGTAACCCATATGCAGTCGGGCGGGCGCATCATCAACATCGGGAGTTGTAACGCGGAGCGGATGCCCTTTGCGGGTGGCGGCGTATACGCCATGAGCAAAGCCGCGCTTGTAGGGCTGGTCAAAGGGCTGGCGCGAGACCTCGGCCCCCGCGGCATCACGATCAACAACGTTCAGCCCGGTCCCGTGGATACCGAGATGAACCCTTCCGATAGCGATTTCGCAAAGATGCTGGTTAAACAGATGGCGTTGCCGCGCTATGGCACCGTCGACGAGATCGCGTCGCTGGTGGCCTACCTGGCCGGACCCGACGCCGCCTACGTGACCGGTGCCAGTCTGACCATCGACGGGGGATTTACCGCGTAACGATCCGAACGCCCGGGAACATTCCGGGATGTTGGTGGGGCGGGGGGAGTCGACCGCCTGGGCCTCCGCCCATCCATGGCTCCGGCCTCTGCGGCGGGGCTCGGAGCTGACGCGCTCACGTGCGTCGCGCTCTTCCTCGCTATTCGCTCGGCGCTCCTCGCCCGTTCGACTCCCCATGGGCTCCACCAAGCGCAAAAAGGCCGACAACGGATAATCCGAAGTCGGCCAGTTCGAGCGCTTGGTGGAGGCGGGGGGAGTCGAACCCCCGTCCGAAGATTCTTTACTCCGGGCTACTACGTGCGTTTCCGGTCATTTGGGTCTCGTCCCCGGGGACCCCGGCCGGCAGGGTTCCCTTCGGACCATCCCGGGAGAGATTTCGCCCTTCGGCCCCCCGGGAGGAGGCTTCGGGCTATCCCGTGACGGTGACCCCCTTGCGCCTATACGGGCATTCGACGGTCGGGGGCAGGCGGCTTAAGCCGCCTGGGCTACAGGATAGTCGTTGGCGACTATTGAGTTCCCGTTTTTACGAGGTTCAGGGCCTCGGCACGCAACCCGGGAGCATCGACATCCCCGTCGAAACCGTTTCGCCCCCGTATTTAAACATTTTAACAGAATGACGGGCCCGTGGGAACGGTCCCGCGGACCCGCCATCCGTGCGGAAAGGAGGAGGGAGGGGCCTCGCCCTTCGTTCCTATTGACCCGCCCTCCCGGGAAAAGGTTCCCGGGGATTGTGGGAAAAACCGGACGGACGGGTTATTCCGCGCCCCCGCGCTTCCCGCGGGACCGGCTCACCCGTTCGATGTCCCTGCGGGCGTCGCGCTCCGCGATGTCTTGCCGCTTGTCGTAGAGCTTCTTTCCTCGAGCCAGCCCTACCTCGAGCTTGACCCGGGGTCCCTTGAAGTAGAGCTTCAGGGGTACGACGGTCAGACCCCGCTCCTTGACCTTGCCGAAGAGGTAGTCGATCTCCTTGCGCTTCAGGAGCAGCTTGCGGACCCGCAGGGGGTCGATGACCCGGAGATCTCCGTGGGAGTACGGCGTTATGTGCATGTTCTCGACGAACGCCTCGTTCCCGCGGAAGGCGGCGTGCCCGTCCGCGATGTTGACGCGCCCCTCCCGGATCGACTTCACCTCGTATCCCTGGAGCGCCAGCCCGCACTCGAAGGTTTCGAGGATCTCGTATTCGTGCCGGGCGCGGCGGTTCGTGGAAACGACCTTGACGGCGGGCGTGTCCGGCGATTTCTGCTTGTCGGTCCTTCCGGCCATTCCCGCGCGGTTTCCCCCCGTCACTCCGCGGCCCCGCGTGCCGCCCGCCCGGCGACGACGGTGAGCCGCACATTTTCCCGTTCCGTCCGTTCGACCAGGTTCCGGAACAACGCGTCGCCCTGCCCCCCGGGATCGTCCACCACCGCCAGATCCGCCGGGCCGCCCGGAGCGAGGATCCCGCCGGGGAGACCCAGGGCGGCGGAGGCGTTCTCCGTCGCGGCGCGGAAGAGTTCCCGGCACAGGACAGGGTCCTTTTCCCGCCCCTTGTACAGGGAACGCGCAGCGCGCGCTTCCGCCCAGGGAGAGAGGTCCGGCACGGACCCCAGGCTGTCGGTTCCGAGGGAGAAGGGGATCCCGGCGTCGACGAAGTACGTGACGTCCGGCTCCCCGTTCCCGTGCGCCGCGTTGCTGCGGGGGCACAGCACGAAGCGGGCGCCGCCCTCCCGCATCGCGTCGATCTCCCGGCGGGAGAGGTGGACATTATGCACCAGGAGGAGCCCCTTCCGCAGCAGTCCGGTCTGCCGCAGGTATTCGTCCAGAGGGCGGCCGATGCCGCGGAACCAGGAAACGTCCTTCCCGACGGTCGGGTAGAGACGCGTGGCGATCTCCCCTCCCCCGTCCGCGAGGAACGCCATCTCCGCGGCCGACTCCGCCAGGTGGAGGCAGGCGGGGAGATCCCCCGCCGTCGCGAATTCAACCAGAGAGCGGAGCAAGCCCTCTCCCACGGTGTAGAGCGTGTGGGGCGAAATCCCGGGGACGACGAGGGGGTTCGACGCGGCAATCTCCCCCAGCCGGCGGACCGCCTCCGCTACGGCCGCGAACACCTCCGGGGCGGCTTCCGGCGCGAACCCGATCCCTTCGGCGAAGACCCGGGCGCGCAGGGGGGACTCCGCGTAGGCGGAGAGGTCCGGCCCGGCGATTTCCCCCACCGCCGTAGTACCAAACGACAAGGCTTCCCCTGCCGCCCCGACGAAATTCCTCGCGAACGCGGCCGGTTCCGATCCCCGCCTCCACGCGATCACCCGGAGGATCCAGTCCGCGAAGGAAGCGGGCAGCGGCAGAACGTTCCCGTCGGGATCCGCGATGCGCGGGATCTGCAGGTGGACGTGGGCGTTGACCAGCCCAGGAAGGATCGCGGCGCCGGGGAACTCCAAACGGGTGAATCCGGCCGGGGCCGCCCGGAGGACATCCGCCTTCGGGCCGGCGAGCAGCACGTTCCCGTCCGCCGCGGCCACCGCGCCGGGGGAGAAGGCGGTCCCGGCCTCCGGGACCAGCCGCGACGCGACGTACACCACGCCGTTTTCCGGGGTCAAGGAAGCGTTCACGGAATCGGGGACCCCCCGGGGCGATCAACCGGGGGGCCCGTGGGATTCAGTCCGCGTGAAGGGACGTCCTTATTTGTAAGTTTCAAGGTACGTCCCCGGTTGTAAGGGTGTCCCGGTTCCGGGGTCAGACCGCGGCGACGCGGGGGCGCTGGCTCTCCGACTCGACCTTCCGCTTCACGTCCGTGATCCGGTTCTTCCCGTCCACGTAGACCAGCGTGGGCCGGAAATCCCGGAGCTCCTTTTCGTCGTAGGCGGTGAAATTGGCGATGATCACCAAGTCGCCCTTGCTCACCTGGCGGGCGGCGGCGCCGTTCAGGCAGATCACGCCGGAGTCCGCCTCCCCCTCGATGGCGTAGGTGGTGAACCGGTTCCCGTTGTCCACGTTCCAGATGTGCACCTGCTCGTACTCGGCCAGCCCCGCCGCGGCCATCAGCGTCCTGTCGATCGTGACGCTCCCCTCGTAGTGGAGCACGGCGTCGGTCACCGTCGCCCGGTGGATCTTGCATTTCAGCATCGTCCTCATCATGGTGCGTCCCTCCCCGGTATGGTCTCCCTAATCCCTGAGCGTGATGTTGTCGATCAGCCTCGCCGGCCCCACCTTCGCGGCCACGACGACCGCGATCGCGTCGACGCGGCCCTCGAGCGGGGCCAGCGTCCGAGGGTCCCGCCCTTCCGCGTACTCCAGTTTCGCCAGCGGCTCCCCGGCGATCTCCTCCCGGGCGGCGGCGACCAGCGTTCCCGCATCGCGCTCCCCGCCGTCGAAGAGCGCCCTCGCACGGAACAGGCCGCGCGACAGGCACCGGGCCGCGATCCGGTCGTCCCCCTTCAGGTACGCGTTGCGCGAACTCATCGCCAGCCCGTCCGGCTCCCGGACGATCGGGGCGCCCACGATCTCGATCCCGAAGTCCAGGTCCCGGGCCATCGCCCGGATCACCGCGAGCTGCTGGAAATCCTTCTCCCCGAACACCGCCACGTGGGGTTTGGCCGCGAGGAACAGCTTCGCCACCACCGTGGCCACTCCCCGGAAATGGCCGGGCCGCGAGGCGCCGCACAATCCCTGCGACGCGCCGGTCACCTCCACGTACGTCTGGAACCCCTCCGGGTACATGTCCGGAACCCCGGGCAGGTACACCGCGGAGGCCCCGGCCTCCGAAAGCATCGCGAGGTCCCTCGCCTCGTCCCGCGGGTACTTGTCGAAATCCTCCCCCGGGCCGAACTGCGCCGGATTGACGAAGATCGTCGCCGCCACCGCCCCGCAGCCGCGTTCCCGCGCGATCCGGACCAGGCTGACGTGCCCCTCGTGGAGGTATCCCATCGTGGGGACCAGCCCGATCCGGGCCCCGCCTGCGCGCCGCGCGTCGGCCCACGCGCGCATCGCTCCCGGGGAGCGCAGCAGCTCCATCAGAAGGATTGCTCCCTGCCGGGGAACGTCCCGTCGCGCACCGCCGCCGCGTACGCCTCCACCGCGTCGGAAACCGGCTGCCGCAGCTCCCCGAACCGCTTGACGAACTTCGGCCGGAACTCGTCGAACAGCCCCAGCAGGTCCTGCATCACCAGCACCTGGCCGTCGCAGTGGGGCCCCGCCCCGATGCCGATCGTCGGGATCGACAGGGACTTCGTGATCTCCTCGGCAAGCGCCGCCGGCATCCCCTCCAGCACCACCGCGAAGGCGCCCGCCTCCTGCACCGCCGCCGCGTCGTCGAGCAGGCGCTCCCGCTGCGGGTCGGTCTTCCCCTGGACCCGGTAGCCTCCCATCCGGTGGACCGACTGGGGCGTCAGGCCGATGTGACCCATCACCGGGATGTCGACCCTCGCTATGGCGCGGATCGTCTCCGCCGCGTTGCGGCCCCCTTCGAGCTTTACGCCTTCCGCTCCCGCCTGCAGCAGCCGCCCGGCATTGCGGATGGCGTCGGGGACGCCCGCCTGGTAGGAGAGGAACGGCATGTCCGACACCAGGAGGGCCCGCCTGCGTCCCCGCGCCGCAGCGCCAGTGTGCCGGACCATGTCGTCCATCGTCACGTTCAGCGTGTCCGGGTGCCCCAGCACCACCTGGCCGAGGGAGTCGCCCACCAGCAGGACGTCCACCCCCGCCTCGTCGAAGATGCGCGCGAAGAGGGCGTCGTACGCCGTGATCATCACGATCCTCGACCCGTCCGCCTTCATCCGCGCGAGGTCGGGCATGATGGTCTTCCGCGTCGCCATTTCCGCGTCCCTCCCGTAAAACGAAACGGCCTCCCGGAACCGTATCCGGAAGGCCGCGAGAAGTCGCGCCGGGCGCCGGCAGGGCGCGATCCCCGCGCACCGCCGCCGCTCCCCGATAACGATCCCGTCTAGGTCCGGCTTACCTGGATCCCAGCGGTATGTAGTGCTGCGTCCCGCGTTTCACACTCTTGACCTCTCTCACGAGATGTTCAAGGTCGCGGGGGCTCTCCACAAAGTCGATCTCGCTCGTGTTCACCACCAGGAGCGGGGTCTCGTTGTAGTGGAAGAAATATTCATTATAAGCATCGCTCAGCGTCTTCAGGTAGTCAAGGGAGATGTTCCGCTCGTAGGCGATCCCCCGCTTCCGGACCCGGGACAGCAGCACCTCCGGGCGCGCCTGCAGGTAGATGACCATGTCCGGTTTCGGGAGGGTCGACACGAGGAGCTTGTAGATCGACTCGTAGAGCGAGACCTCGTCGTCCTCCAGGTTGATGAGGGCGAAGATCTTGTCCTTGGCCAGGATGTAGTCGCACACCACTCCGGCCTCGAAGAGGTTCCCCTGGGCCACCTCCTTCTGCTGGCGGTACCGGGACAGGAGGAAGAAGAGTTGGGTCTGGAAGGCGAATTTCCTGGGATCCTCGTAGAAACGCTCCAGGAACGGGTTGTTCGCCACATCCTCTTTCACGAGGCGGGCCCCGAACTTCCGGGCGAGGATCTTGGCCAGGGATGACTTCCCGACCCCGATCGGTCCCTCGATCGCGATGTAACGGGGGGTTTTCGGATCGTTCATTTCCGGTCAATTGTAAGCGGGGGGAAGCGTTTTTACCACTACATTCGGGCGAAACGGCGGGCCAGGCCGAGGTACGACGCGGGGGGAACGGTTTCCGCGCGGCGGGAGGGGTCGATCCCCGCGGCTTCCAGCAATCCGCACCATTCCCCCGCCCCCCCCGGGAGGAAAGGGACCGGGGCGTTCCTCAACGTTTTCCGCCTGTGCGCGAAGGCTGCACGGACCACGACCCGCAGGGACTCGACGAGCGGATCGGGGAAAGACCCGAAAAACCGGACGGTCACCACCGCCGAGTCCACTTCGGGGGCGGGGTGGAAACATCCCCGGGCGACGGCGAACTCCCGCCTGGCCTCGGCGAGCACCGACAGGTAGACGGACAGGATTCCGTACTCTTTCCCGCCGGGCGAAGCCAGCAGCCGTTCCGCCATCTCCCGCTGGAGCATCAGGACCGCCCGGGGGAAGAGTCCCCGAAGCTCGATCAGCCGCAGGACGACCGGCGAGGAGATGGAGTACGGCAGGTTCCCGACCACCGTGCCGCCCCGGGGGAAGCGCCGGAGCCACTCAGGCCCGGAGATACCCAGGAAATCCGCTTCGAGGATCTCCACGGAGGTGCCCGCGAACTGCTCCGCCAGGTGGGCGGAAAGACCCCGGTCGACCTCCACGGCCAGCACGGGGACGCCGGATTCGGCCAGCGGGCCGGTCAGCGCCCCCAGGCCGGGGCCGATCTCCAGGTAGGGGGGAGGATATGCCCGCGCGAGGGCCACGATCTTCCGGACGACGTTGCCGTCGTGGAGGAAGTTCTGCCCGAGGCGCTTCCGCGGGGCGAGGCCCAGGGCGGCGAGGGTCCGCCGCGGATTGTCAGCGGGTGAACCGGGAGGCGGCATAGGCGTTCAGCTCCGGCCCCGACCGGGAGCCCGCGGACATCCGCCGCTCCCCGAGCAGCGCCACCATGGCGGCGTTGTCGGTGCACAGGGATCTGGACGGGAGATACACGTCCACCCCTTCCGCGGCACCCCGCTCCCGCGCAAGCAACCGCAGCCGGGAGTTGGCCGACACGCCGCCCGAAAGGACCAGCCGCGGGATCCCTTCCCGCTTCGCCGCCGCGAGCGCCTTCCCGGCGAGGACGTCGACGATCGCCTCCTGGAACGAGGCGGCGACGTCCTCCACCTTCGCGGCGGCCCCTTCCGGGGAGGCGAGGAAGGTCCGGAGCGCCGTCTTGAGTCCCGAGAAGGAGAAGTCCGCCGAGTCGTGGGAGAGCCACGCACGCGGGAAGCGGTACCGCGCGGGGTCCGCGCCCTGCGACAGGCGATCGATGGCCACGCCCCCGGGGTACCCCACCCCCATCATCTTCGCCGCCTTGTCGAACGCCTCCCCCGCCGCGTCGTCCAGCGTGCCGCCCAGGAACCGCATCGCCTCCCAGCCGGTCACGCGGAACAGGGAGGTGTGCCCGCCCGACACGAGCAGGGCGACGTACGGGAAGACGACCTCGCTCTCGAGGAAGACGGCGTAGACGTGGGATTCCAGGTGGTCCACGCCGCAGACGGGCTTCTCCCACGCGAAGGAGAGGGACTTGGCGAAGCACAGCCCCACCAGCAGGGACCCGATCAGCCCCGGTCCCGCGGTCGCGGCGATCCCGTCGATGGCGTCCCGGCCCGAACCGGCGTCCGCAAGAGCCTTCTCCACCACCGGAACCACGGACTTCAGGTGTTCCCGGGAGGCGAGCTCCGGCACTACGCCTCCGTATGCGGCGTGGACCTTCACCTGGGAGGAAACGACGTTGGAGAGGAGCCCCGCGGACCCGTCGTAGACGGCTGCGGCGGTCTCGTCGCAGGAACTCTCGATCCCCAGCACGCGCATCCGGGCTACAGGATGTTCGCGGCGAGCTCTGCGAGGGGGGAGCGCTCCCCCTTGGCCAGCAGCACGTGGCCGGAGATCGCCTCCCCCTTGAACTTCTCCACCGTGTAGGAGAGCCCGTTGCTCGCCGAATCGACGAACGGGTTGTCGATCTGGTACGGGTCGCCCGTGAGGACGACCTTGCTGTTCTCCCCCGCGCGGGTGAGGATCGTCTTGACCTCGTGGGGGGAGAGGTTCTGCGCCTCGTCCACCACGATGAACTGGTTCGGGATGGAGCGGCCGCGGATGTAGGTGAGGGGCTCGATCTCGAGGATCCCCAGGTTCATCAGTTCCTGGTATCCCCGGACGCCCCCCTGACGCTTCTTCCGGTTGAAGCCGAACAGGTATTCCACGTTGTCGAAGATCGGCTGCATCCAGGGCTTGAGCTTCTCCTCCACGTCGCCCGGGAGGAATCCCAGGTCCTTCCCCATCGGGAGGACGGGGCGGGAGACCAGCATCCGCTGGTACGCCTCCTCGTCGGACGTCTTCCGGAGCCCCGCGGCGATGGCCAGCAGCGTTTTACCCGTCCCCGCCTTCCCGGCCAGCGTGACGAGCTTCACCGAGTCGTCCAGCAGGATGTCGAGGGCGAAGTGCTGCTCCTTGTTCCGCGGCCGGACCCCCCACACGTCCTCCTTCATCGCGGGGAGCAGGCGGATCCTCTTCCGCGCGCCGTCGGCGCGTCCGAGGGCGGACGCCTGCGAGGCGGCGTCCCGGAAGATCACATACTCGTTCGGGTAGAGGTCCTCGGCCCCGGCGGGCGGCGCGCACTCCGCGGCGTGGTAGAAGGCGTCGATGAACTCCTTCCCCGCCGGGATCTCCCGGAAGCCGCGGTAGAGCTCCTCGATGTCCACCCGGTCGCTCTCGTAGTCCTCCGCCGTGATCCCGAGGGCGTCCGCCTTGATCCGCAGGTTGGTGTCCTTGGAGACCACCACCACGGGGACGTCGCTCTCCCGGCCGCGCGCCGACAGCGCCACGCCCAGAATCTGGTTGTCCTCGAGCTGCCCTTTCAGCTCCGGCGGAAGCAGGGACGCCCCCTCGCTCCCGAACGCCACGCGCAGGAGCCCGCCCTGCTCCAGCGGCACCCCCTCCGCGAGGTTGCCGGACTCCCGCAGCCGGTCGACGTACTTGGACACGGTGCGGGCGTTGCGCCCGAGCATGTTGAGGTCCTTCTTGAAGTGGTCGAGTTCCTCGATCACCGTGATGGGGATGATCACGCGGTTGTCCTGGAACTTGAACAGCGCGTTCGGGTCGTGCAGCAGGACGTTGGTGTCCAGCACGAAATTCTTGATCATCCGCCCTCCGGGAGCCGCCTCGGAACTAGGGGATCTCCGAGAGCTTCTTCTTCGCGAGTTCGGCCGCCTTCGACTTCGGGTACTTCGACGAGACGAGCTCGAGGAGGACGCGGGCGTTCTTCCGGTCGTTCAGGGAGAGGAACGCCAGCCCCTGCTTGTACATGGCGTCCGGCGCCTTGTCGCCGGAAGGATACCGGTCCACCACGTCCTGGAATGCCAGGATTGCGTTCTCGTAATCCTTCTCCGCGAAATACGCCTCCCCCTTCCAGTACAGAACGTTGGGCGTCAGCTTGTGGTTCGGGTACTTCGCGGCGAAGGCGGTCAACGTCTCCCGGCCCTTCCGGGGGTTGCCCCCCTTGACCTGGCCGACGGCGTACTCGTACATCTCCTCGGGGCTTCTCCACTCCCGGGCGGCCTCCCCGGCCGCCGCCGGGGGGGCGGCGCCAAGCTTCCCGAGTTTCTCCTCCTGGGCCGCCATGTGCTTCTCGAGTTCCTTGATCCGCTCGGCGTTGCCGCGCATCTCCTGCACCGCCCGGTCGAGCTCGTTCTGCCGGCTCGTGATCCGCTGCATCTCCACACGCGCCTCGTCCATCCTGGACGTGGCCGCGAGGAGGTCGGACTTGACGCGGTCGAATTCGTTGTTCATGTCCGCGTAGTTCTTCCGCAGGGCCTGGATATCGCCGCCGTCCGCCCCTGCCGCGTCGGCCGAGACCGGGGCGCGCGTCTGTGACGCCTTGAGGGCAGCCATGTCCTTCTTCATCGCGACCATCTCGTTCTGCAGGCGCTCGAAGGAACCGGTGTCGGCGATGGTGCACCCCATCGCCGTCGCGACTCCTGCGAGAAGCAGGGCCAATCCCGGGAAATGCCGTCGCACGGTCACCGCGTCACCTCACTTCAGCAGGAAATGGGCGCGGCGGTTCTTCGCCCACGCCTCCTCGTTGTGGCCCGGGTCCACCGGCCGTTCCTTCCCGAAACTGACCGTGGAGATCGCCCCCTTCGGGACCCCCAGCGACACGAGGTAGTTCTTTACCGTGACGGCGCGCCGCTCCCCGAGCGCCAGGTTGTACTCCGCCGATCCCCGCTCGTCGCAATGCCCCTCGACCGTCACCCTCGCCTTCGGGTTCTTCTTCATGTACTCCGCCACCACCTGGCAGCTCCTCTTCCCCTCTTCCGTCAGGTCCGCCTTGTCGAAGTCGAAGCGGACGTCGGTGAAGCGGGACGGCTTCTCCTCCGTCACCGCCACGCCGGCCTCCGCCGCCCTCGCGGCGAGCACGGTCGACTCCCCGGGCTTCGGGACGGGTGCCTCCGTCACCGGCGTCTCCCCGATCGCCTCGGCCCCCGGCGCGGGGGTTGCGGACGAGGCGGTCTCCCCGGAGACGTCGCCGGACTTCACGGTCTGCTTCTTGGCGCACCCCGCGGCCAGGACGGCGGCGAGGAGAAAGAAAAGGACTGCCTGCTTCCACGTCAACCCGTTTTTCATGTGCCCCCCATCGCGGGACCGGCCGGTACCGCCCGGTGTTCCCGCGGCTACCTTCCGGGGGACCAGGCGGGCGAACCCATGTCGCCGAGGCCGGACGCAAGGGTCCGCTCCTGCCGACCGTCCGTTGAGATGATTTTCAGCTCAGAATAGCCCCTTTTCCGGTAGCTGTAAACGAGGTACCGGCCGTCGGGCGAGAAGGAGGGGTCCTCGCAGTCGCCGTCCGGGGCACCCGTAACCTGGCGCAGATCGGAGCCGTCCGGGGCGACGGTGAAGACCGCGAACTTCCCCTCCGCGCGGGCGGTGAAGGCAATCCGGTTCCCCGCGGGGGACCACGACGGCGAGGTGGCGTACCCCGACCCGTGGGAGATGCGGACCCCGTTCGCCTCGCCGAGGGTCTTCACGTACACCTGGGGGGAGCCTCCGCGGTCGGAGACGAAGACGAGCCCCCGGCCGTCGGGGGACGGAGACGGGGAGACGTCGAGCCCATACCCCCCCACGACCGTCTCCGCGGTGCCCCCGACCACGCGCACGCGGTAGATGTCCGAGTTGCCGTCCTGGCTCACCGCCGCGTACAGCCATTGCCCGTCCGGGGAGAATCCGCCGGGGCTCTTCGTGTTGCCGAACCGGACCCCTTCCTTCTCGCTGCCTCCGGCGACGTTCCGGAGGTAGATCACGGGAACGCCGGTGCGGTAGGAGGTGTAGGCGAGCCACTGCCCGTCGGGGGACCAGTGGGGGAAGAGGTTGAAGCTGCGGTTGTCCGTCACCTGCCGGAGTTCCTGGCCGTCCATCCCGACGATGTAGATCTCCTTCCCCTTCCCCTTCCCCGCCCCGGGACGGGCGGTGAAGGCGATCTCCGTGCCGAAGATCCCGCGCACGCCGGTGAAGGCGTACACGATCTCGTTCGCGAAACGGTGGGCGATGCCGCGCACCTGGCGGGGGGTGCCGGTGTACCGCTTCCCGGCCATCAGCGTCCCCTGGGTGGCGTCGTACAGGCGCATCTCGACCGAGACCTGGTCCCCCCGGGTGTCCACCTTCCCGATCACCACGGCCTCCGCGCCGATCACCTTCCAGGCGGGGAAGGAAAGGGGAGTGCCGGAGAAGTGCGCCGGCGTGACGGCCTCCATGTGCGACTTCTCGGGCACCAGGTCGAAGAGGTCGGTGAGGGCGAGGTCCCCCTCGAGGACCTTCGGGACGGACCGGGAGAGGGCGGGGTCCCCGGACGCCACCACGAAGCTCGCCACGGCGATGGGCATCCGCTTGCCGCCGGGCGCGTTGATGTCGATGTAGAGGACCGGGCTCGCCGCGGAAGGAAGCAGAAGGGTGCAAAGGAGTCCGAGCGTCCCCGCAAGCTTTGTCGACCGCCTCATGCCGCCCCCCCCGAACCGTGGAATCGGAAACCCACCTCGTAATGGTCCTCCCCGCCCCGCAGCTGCTCCGGAGGGACCGGCAGCGGGCTCGCCTTCCGGATGGCGCGGCGGACGGATTCGTCGAAGTAGGCGTTCCCCGAACTGCGCTCGACGCGCGTATCCGACACGCGCCCGTCCCTCTCGATGACGATCCGCAATTCCACCATCAGGCTGCCCGCCTCCCGGGCCACCGGCTCGGGAAGGACCCACGCCTCCCGCACCGCCTCCTCGAGGCGGCGGAAATATTCCCGGAGTTCGGGGGGAAGCCGCACCGTTCCCTTCGCCCCGCCGCCAAGCCCCCCGGTGCCCTGCGAGGGCCCCGTGGGCGGCGCCTCGATCCGGTGCGCGACCCGCTCCCCCACGCTCCGCACGGCGGCCCGCGCCGCCTCCTCCCGCCTCCGCGTCTCCACGGCCTGCCGCACCGTCTCGGACTCCGCCCGGGTCTCCCGCATTCTCCGGAGCCGGTCCTCCAGGGAGGAGGT
>Ga0316601_100000520_pt1 | contig 16727 bp, 10 predicted proteins | sample OWC_soil_day5_no_FD_207663 | JGI IMG/M metagenome (GOLD analysis project Ga0316601, IMG submission 207663) | Wetland soil microbial communities from Old Woman Creek delta, Ohio, United States - OWC_soil_day5_noCT | ecosystem: Environmental > Terrestrial > Soil > Wetlands | place: USA: Ohio... | reverse complement strand
TTATATCTTTCAACAAGCCTTGAGGCATTTTCATTCACTACAATAATTTCTTTTTCATTATTGCATAATGAAGCAATTAAATCTGTAAACTGCCCAAACATTTCTTCTATTACATCTTTATCAAAAACCTCATCTACGTAATCCCATACAACGTTCAAACCACCATTAAGTGTCATTATCTGATTATCTAAATATACCTGTGGCGTTTGACTTATACCCATTTTTATATCCCCTAGCTGAGACCATCCATCACGAGAGTCATCAAAAAGAGCACAAGTAAATATTATAGGAATTACAGATTTAGCCCCTAAATTGTTGTACCTAGATATCTCTCTAATAAATTCAACTCCATCATAATGTCTATGCTCTAATGCCTCTAAAAGCACCTTTTGTACTGAGAAAGCCTGGGACCAAAAATCATTACCCTTTGAAAAATCCATATCTAAAATAACTATTGATGTAAAATCTCCAATTATCTCATTTACATCCTCATGGAAAGGATATCTATTAAATATAGTAAGGTCTATTGCAAATCTTTCTTGGTTACTCCATATGGAAAGCACCTTAGTATAGGCTGTACATAAAAGAGCTGCAGGGGTAATATTCTTTTTCCTTGCCACAGACTTAAACTTTTCCCATTGTATCTCACTGAAGGTCCTATTACAGCGGCTAAAATGGGGCTTTTCTATATTATCAACGTTTTTAGCTAGAGGCAGTGTAGGCGCTAATGGAAAGTCTGGCAGCTTATTTAACCAATACTGCTTATCCTTCTCATACACCTCTGATTTCTTAAGTTCTTCTAAGGAGTAAATATAATCTTTAAAGGTAAACTCCAACTCAGGAAGCTCTAATTCAGGCTTATCATAGAATTCCTTAAGCTCCCTGCCTATGATGTAAATACTAGCACCGTCTGAAATAAGGATATCTAAGCCAACACACAAGTACACCTTCTCATCATTTAGTTTAAAGGCTTTAAAATCAAATAGAGGCCACTTATTTGTATCAAACATATAGTGAGACATTTTTTCTCTATTCTCTAAGAGAATATTGTTTTGGCTTTCTTCATCCATCTTTGCTATATCTTTAAAATCAATTTTATATTCTGGCAAGTCTCTTAATACCTTTTGCTCTCCACTACTTAAAATTACTGCTCGCAGCATTGGATGACGTCTAATTACTTTATTAAGACTTGCATTTAATCTCTCTATTTCAACTTCAGTTTCAATTTCAAAATACATGTGTGTAGAGATATTTCCAAGCTGGAACTTACTGTCTCTGCCCATTAAATACGCCAATTGAATATCTGTCAGTGTAAAAGCTTTTCCTGGTTCCTCATCTGTTTTCCTTGTATAATCAGTGTAATAAAACCTATTATTTTCGTTAGCAGACTCTTGATACGCCTCTTCTTCACAACATAACGCAGCACTAGCCTCTAAATAGCTTGAAAGCTCTTCAATAGTTACGTTGGTATATATATCCGATAAAGAGAATTCATATCCATGCTCCTTGGCTTTGGAGGATATTTGAATAGCCTTTAAGGAATCTCCGCCTAATTCAAAGAAGTTATCCCTAATTCCAACTGTTTCAGCCCCTAATATCTGCTTCCATATTCCGCAGAGTTTTTCTTGGATTTCAGTTGAAGGTGGTGTATATTTTCTCTCTACTTCTTGTTTCATATTAGGTAATGGCAGTGCCTTTCTATCTATTTTTCCATTTGGAGTAAGGGGCAGCTGCTCCATATTTACTATATAAGTCGGCACCATATACGCTGGTATCCTCTCATGAAGAAAGCTCTGAACTTCATCTGCTTTAACATACTTTTTATCTCTAACATACTGAGCTAACATAACATTTTGCTCAAAAGCCTCTGCCCTATGTCCCTTTTCTGGAATAGCTTCAAATTTACCGAACCCACAGGCTTTAAAGGTTCTTTCCCACTCCTTAGTTGATAAAAGCGGAACATTAGCCTTTAATCTTTCATCATTGTAATTTGAAAAACCATCTAAAAATCCGATAGTTACCTTTTGAAGTCTTTTATTCACAGTCTGTTCTAAAATAGCCATTACTCCCTCTTCTGCAAGAAGCGTTTTAAGAGTGTTTATTGACGTTCTTAAATTCTCCGCATCATGAAGAACATTTGCTCCCACAACAATATCATAGCTTCCAAGCTCAAAGCCTTGTTCTACTGGATTCTTATCTATATTAAAAAGCTTATATTCCACAAAGGGATAATCTGCAAATATCTTCTTTGCTCTATCAGTAAAGAAGGTTGAAAGGTCTGTATAGGTATATTCAACTCTATCCTGTGGAAGCTCTGGAAGAATATATGCTGTAGTACCTCCCGTTCCTGCTCCAAACTCAAGTATTCTAACCTTTCTATCCTTAGGCCTGCTTTCTACTATTGCCTTTATCGATTTGGCTGCAAGCATATTATTATAGGCGGCTATTGGATTGTTTTTATATATATTTTCTGCTCTATCCCAGGATCCTTCAGGAAAGAACAAATTAAGTGCCTTAACCTTTCCAGTAAGTAGCCCCATCAAATTTTCTTCACAAAGCTTAATAAAATCAAAGGAACTTTTCCAAAAGCTCGCTATCTCTCGTTTTGAAGCCTCTTCCCATAAACTGCTGGCATCAATATCAGGTATACCCCTTATATTTATATAATTATTTTCTGTTCCTTCTTCAACAATACCATCCTCTTCAAGCACCTGAAGCCACTGTTGAATAAGCTTTCTATAATGTTCTCTTATGCCTTTCTCTTTAATTAACCTATCTAAATTAACCTTTTCTCCTAAAGCAGAAAAAACCCCAAGCTTTTTAAAAGCATTATATATTTGGATAGTACTAAGCTTCTCCAATATCTCGGTAAGCTCTACATATTCCTCCGGTGAAACCTTTTCTGGAAGATTATTAGCTTGAAGCTTTGACTTTGCTATTATTTGCTTCCACAATTCATCATTTTCATTCTTTTGTTGTATCTCTGTATCCTTAACTTCTCCTCTTGGAACCACGTACCCTACTAACTGTTTAGCGCCATTTGATGCTTCAATTACATTTACTATTGCTTCTTCAATATCTGGATGAGCTTGAAGAGCTGCCTCCACTTCTCCAAGTTCTATTCTATAACCCCTTATTTTAACCTGATTGTCTTTTCTTCCAAGGAATTCTATATATCCATCCTTGTGGAATGCTCCATAATCACCAGTTCTATATAATCTTCCATACTCAGGATGCTCTATAAACTGCAACTTAGTTTTCTCCTCATCCTTCATGTACCCTTCTGCAAGTCCTATTCCTCCAATAAACAATTCTCCTTTAACTCCAATTGGACAGGGTTTTAATTCATAATTTAAAACATAAAATTTTTGATTTGAAAGAGGTTTCCCATAAGGTATACTCTTCCACTCTGCTTTCATTTCTTTTATAGGATAATATATAGACCAAATAGATGCTTCTGTAGCTCCACCAAGACTTATAACCTCGGAGCAAGGGAAACTATTCCATATCTTTTCAGGGAGTCTCATAGGTATCCAGTCTCCACTTAAAAGCACTCTGGTTAGTGATTTATTTTTATATGCTGATGGAAGACTTTCTACTACCATATCCATTATAGCTGGCACCGAATTCCAGAAGGTTATACCTTGGTTATTCAATGCTTCTTCAATGCAGGATATATCTCTTTGATCTCTGATCATAACCAAAGCTGCTCCTGTGCTGAGGGCCCCAAAAATATCATAAACAGATAAATCAAAGCACATAGAGGAAATACCTATTATTCTATCCTCTTCATTTACATTAAACTTTCTATTTATATCTATAATTGTATTTGCTGCAGCACTATGCTTGGTAATAACCCCCTTAGGTCTTCCTGTACTTCCTGAGGTATATATAATATAAGCTAGGGCATCTGCTTCCTGAGCTGTATTCAATCTGCCACTGTAATTTTCTATAGAGTTTTCCTCATAAAAATCTGGTGTTAATAAAAGCTTACAATCGCTATTTGATAGAATATACTCTCTTCTATCCTTTGGATAATCAGGATCTACAGGAACATAAGCTCCTCCAGCCTTTAATATTGCTAATATATTTATTATAGATTCTATGCAGCGTTTTCCAACAACCCCTACTGGGACATTCTTTTCTATACCCTTCTCAATAAGGAAATGTGCTAATTTATTAGACTTTTCATCTAGTTCCTTATAGGTTATGGAGGAATTTTCAAAAATAACAGCCTTATTGTCAGGAGTTTTACCAGCCTGCTCTATAAAGAGCCCATGGAGTGTTGAAGCTGCTATGCTATCATAGGTTGAATTATACTCTTCTATAAACCTCAATGTATCTTCAGTCAGATAAAGTCCGCTGTTCTTCCTATCTATTACCGATAAAATACTTTGAATATATTGTTCAAACATTTGTTTTATTACCTTTTCATCAAATAGTGCTTCTACATAATCCCAGGTAATCGATAATTCTCCATTAACCTCCATTAATTGATTATCTAAATAAACTTGGGGGGTTTGACTTATGCCGTATTTTATCACCCCAAAATCCTCCCAAGAACTATTGGTATAATCAAATAACATACTAGTAAATACAACAGGAAGTATCGCTTTATTTGGTAAATTTCTCTCTTTTGAAAGGAGCCTTATAAATTCAACACCACTAAACTCTTTATGCTTTAATGCCCCCATAATAGTTTGCTGGATTTTATCTGCTCTTTCCCAGAAGTTCAATTCTTCAGCAACCATTACATCTAAAGGTAGTATAGAAGTAAAATCACCTATTATATTATTTACTTGAGGATTTACTGGCTCCCTATTAAACAAAGTAAGGTTAATTGCAAAGGATTGTTGGTTACTCCAAAATGCCAATACTTCAGCATATATTGTGCATAGTAATACTGAAGGCATTATCCCATTCTTCAAAGCCAATGCTTTTAAAGAACTCCAATGATTTTTAGAAATCCTCTTGCTTTCCCTGCTAAACCTTGGAATACCAAGGGATGTGGGATTTTGTGACAGCAGCAGTTCTGGAGAACTAGGGAAATCCCTCAATTTTTCAAGCCAAAACTCTTTATCTCTCTCAAAGTTTTCTCCTTTACTGTTTGTTGTGTTAAGAATATAATCCCTAAAGGTAAAACTTAATTCTTCAAGCTCTTTATTTTCATCTTTATAAAGTTCCATAAGCTCCTTTACAAGAAGTTGTATACTAGCTCCATCTGCAATAAGCATGTCAAATTCTATACAAAGATAAGACCTTTCTTTATCAAGCTTAAAGCCACTGAAGTTAAACATAGGCCATTTACCTAGCCCAAAGGTATTATGGCTATGAGTCTCTCTATATTTTTCTATAAATATGTTCTTCTCGTGGTGTCTGTAAGGTGTTAAGTCTTCAATTCGAATCTTATATTCAGGTACTTCTTCCAATACCTTCTGAGTACCTTCTGGCAATATAACCGTTCTCAGCATAGGGTGCCTTGAAACAAGCTTGTTCAAACCTATATTTAATTTCTTCAGATCCAGCTTAGTTTCAAGTTCTACATAAAAATGTGTTGAAACTCCCCCTAATTCAATCCCCTTACCTCTTCCCATAACATAAGCCGACTGCACTTCTGTCAACGGAAAAGGCTCAAAAATATTTTTATCTATAATAATTTTATTTTCATCCTTGTTTTCCCTATTAAAACATTGAGGAGTTCTCTTTCTAGCTACTTCAACCAGGGTTGAAATAGTGTTATTTTTTAAAATTTCTTGAATAGTAAGCTCTATCCCAAGCTCCTTCTCTATCTTAGAAATTATTTGAATCAAAGAAATAGAATTTCCGCCGCATTCAAGTATATCATCATTTATACTAATAGATTTGTCCCCAAGCACCTCTCTACATATTGATAAAATGGTATTGGAGAGTTTATCTGTTTTATCTTCAAAGTCAAATTTATCATCAATGATAACTTCACTTTCATCAATTGCTTGTACTACATTTTCATAATCTCCATTTATATATCTATCACATAATTTATATCTTTGCTTTTTACCAGTAAAGGTTTTCGGAATATCCTCTACAGCAATAATGCGGTCAGCTTCTATTCCTATATATTTCTTTAGTATTCCTCTTATCTTTGTTCTCTGTCTGTTAAATAACTGAGGCATATCCTCAAACTTAACAAAAACAATAATCTCTTCCTTTTCCAACCTGTTATTATACAAACCACATACAGCAATATCCTTTTCATGGAGTCCTGTATTTGAGCTAATAATTCTTTCTATATCATAAGAATAAAAATTAGCACCATTAACAAAAATGATTTCTTTAGCCCTACCGCTAACAAAAAGCCTGCCATTTTTAACAAATCCAATATCTCCAGTTTTAAACCAACCAGCCTTAGTAAAAGTCTCTGTATTTCTATATTCATCATTGTAATATCCGCTTGTTATATTCTTACCTGTCAAATGGATATTTCCTACTATTTCATCAGCAACAGGAACATCCCTGTCATCACAAATTTTTATCCTGCAATCCCCTACAGGATATCCAAGGTCTACAAAGGTTATGTATGAACCCTCTTCTCTTCTATCTACTTCACATATTTTATCTCCTACCTTAAGACAATCCCGATGAAGATTTACACAAGAAAATTTTTCTTCTGTATAAGCAAAGCTTATTATAAGGCTCGCCTCTGTCATCCCATAGCTATTTAGCATTACATTAGGGTTCATATTGTATTTACTCATATAACTATTAAATGCTGTACAAAGATCATAAGAGATTGGCTCAGCACCATTAACAATAAACCTTATACAGGATAAATCCCATGAAATTGCTTCTTCTGCTACAAAATTGTCCATAAGATATTTATATCCAAAGTTAGGGGAACAGGTAATAGAAGCTCTATATTGATCTATTTTTCCCATCCACATCATAGGTGATTTTATAAATAAAGAGGTATTAATTATGTATTGGCTTATTCCTGACACTAATGGCGCTAGGTGAAAGCCTATTAACCCCATATTGTGTGAAAGCGGCAGCCAGCTTAAGGTCGAATCTTTTTCATTGATATTCAGACTATGTACAACTGCATTTATATTAGATATGATGTTTTCATGGGTAAGTATTGCTCCTTTGGGTTCTCCCGTGGAACCAGAGGAAAACTGAATTAGTGCTATATCCTTTGAATTGGATATGTGATGCTGTCCCTTTGAGTTTGAACTATTTATTTTTTCAAATGTTATTATATTATCTGCTATACTTTCATCCTGAATAGTAAAATTATTATATAGCTCTTTATGCTTTTCATCCATAAGTATCAAAGGATTATTAAGCTTTTTATATACTCCCTTTAGCTTTGTATACTGTTCTTTATTTACAACGCTGTCAAGAGGTACTGGAATGAACCCACCTAAAATACACCCCCAAAAGGAAGTAATAAATTTTTCATTTTCTAATTGAAGTATGATTTCTTGTCCTTTTTTTATTCCAATTTCCTCAAGCCCTTTAAAAAATGTGACAGCCTTTTCATACAACTCTTTATATGATACATACTGTTCCTTTCCCTCACCTTCAATAAAGGTGATCCCTATCTGTTCCTCATTCTTAAAATGCATTAGTAATTCCGTTAAAGTATTAGTCCTTATCATTCACGTGATTCCTCCAAACAATAATTTTTTCTTTACCTTAATTAATAACCAAGAAGTGTTTTATTAATAATTTTGCATATTTTATCTTGATGTTTATTAATAAAAAAATGATCCCCCTCAAATTCATAAAAAAAACATTTTGCATCCGTATATGTTTTCCACTTGTAAACTTCATCATTTATTTGACAATCATCATTTCCATTTAAGATACTTATGCTGCAGGTCAATTTGTTCTTTTTTTCTTTCAACTTATATTTTTCAGATAACCTATAGTCTGCTCTTATAACTGGGAGAAAAAATTTCATAAGCCCATCATCTTCTAGCAATTCCCTTGAAGTCCCTCCCAAGGTTTTAAGTTCTTTAATTATTTCATTGTCAGGAAGCATATGTATATTACTATTTTCACTTATATGGGGTGGATTTCTTCCAGAAAAAAAAGAATGTATAGGTACCGTTCTTTTATTTTCTATAAGCTTTTGTATTGTTTCATAAGCTAAGATTGCCCCTATACTATGGCCAAGAAATGCATATTGTTTCCCATCTATCTCACTGCCTAAAAAATTATAAATATCATTCACCGCCTCATCTACATCCTCATAAAAGCGCTGACCCCATCTCCGCCCTCTCCCCGCAAGCTCAATAGGGCAAACTTCTATGGATGGATTTATATACTCTTTAAGCTTTAGATATGATGCAGCGGAAGAACCTGCATGTGGAAGGCAATAAAGTTTTAATTTCACAGCTATCTCCTCTCCTTTATATTAGTTAAATTATTATTAATATAATTAATAACATAAAGCTGTTAAGAAATTATTAAAAAATTTTACAATATTTTCTTTATAATCTCTTAACAATTATGATATAATCAAATAAGGTTTTACATAAAATACCATTTAAATAAATTCTAAATTGCAGGTGAAAATTATGAAAATATTAATAATCGAAGATGAAGTAAATATAATTACTGTTCTAGAAAAATATTTAAAATCTGAAAACTATGAAGTTATACATGCTGAAAACGGAAAAGCAGGTCTTGAAATGTTTTTTAATGAAAGCCCAGATTTTATTATTCTGGATCTTATGCTTCCTGATATAACAGGCTTATCTATATGTACCGAAATTAGAAAAGTGTCCAATGTTCCTATAATAATACTCACAGCAAAACGACATGTGTCTGACAAAGTTATAGGCTTAACTCTTGGTGCAGACGATTATATATCAAAACCCTTCAGCCCTAAAGAAATTATTGCAAGAATTGAAACTATAAAAAGAAGAATTGGATGCCGTACATGTTTAAATACTAATAATACTTGGAAAAACCAAACACCTATTAAAGGACTGTATCTCAATGAAGAAAAAAGAATGTTTTTTTTAGATAGGAATGCCCTTGAATTAACTGCAACTGAATTTGATATTTTAGTGTTGCTTTATAACAACTACATGAGGATTTTTAAAAGAAATGAGCTTTTAGACAAAATAAGTACTCATACCTTCCCTATAGATAGAAATATAGACGTTCACATTAGAAATATAAGAAAAAAGCTTCATGACGATTCAAAAATCCCTAAATACATTAAGACTATATGGGGTGTGGGATATCAATATATAGGAAAGAATGAACATTATGAGCAATAAAATTAATATTAGACTTAAAATAGCATTAACCTTTATAACATTACTAGGTGTTATTCTATCTATACTTTTGGTTGAGATTCTATTCCACTTTGTCATTGGAAGGGACTTTGTATATCATATTAAAAGCACTCTTAGTGTTCAAACTGAACCCATATCCTATGAAAACATTCATATGTACTGCGACAAGCTATTAAAATATGCCTATGCTGCAATCTCATTATCAGGTATCATGTGCCTCTTTGTTTCTTTAGCTATAAGTATATCTTTATCTCACAAAATAACTAATCCTCTTGATAAGCTTATAGATATGGTAAGTAATTTAAATAATAAAATATATAAAAAAATTGACGATGACTTTCCCTATGAAATAGATATTCTTAAAAATTCCTTTAATCAATTAGTATCAAAATTAGATGAACAAGAAGAGCTTAAAAAATTTATGATACTAAGTGTAAGCCATGAGCTTAAAACTCCTCTTACCACACTACAGTGCTATCTAGAAGGTAAATTAGACGGTGTGCTGGAACTAGATAATGACAGTATAAATACTATGCTCCAGGAAATTGACAGGTTAAAAGGACTTGTAGAAAGTATGGAGGATTCAGCTTTTGACTATAAAGACAATCTAAACATACAGCGAATAGATGTAACAGATTTTATTTTTCTTATAAATACAACCTTTCAAAACAGATGCCTTTCCAATGGTATTAACCTTAAAATTAAAAATCATAATTTACAAGAGTTCTATGCTGATAAAGAAAAAATAACCCAGGTTATTAATAACCTTATAGAAAATGCTATAAAATATTCAAAGGAAGCTCCCTGCATTAATATCACTTTTTTCAGAGAAAATAACTATAACTGCATATCTATAGCAGATAATGGAATGGGCATATCCAAGGAAGATTTACCTTATATTTTCGAACGATTTTATAGAGGTGAAAAATCCCGCTCTAGAAAAACAGGCGGTCTCGGAATTGGACTAGCTATAGTTAAAATAATCCTTGACGCCCACGATGGATTAATAGATGCTAAAAGTAAGTTATCTGAAGGCTCCCAATTTACTATCAAAATACCTGTAAGCTTAAAAAACTGAAATTTCAGGTGCAAGGCACCTAAAATTTCAGTTTTTATCGTATAATATCAAAGTTGACAGCGAATATATTTTCATTTAAAATGAACCTATATTCATTTTAAATGAATCACGATTCATAATAGGAGTTGAGCTTATGCCAAAAATAATAAAAGATGTGGAAGAAATCATAAAAAAATGTGCAGTAGAGCTATTTATAGACTATGGTTATGATCAGGTTGATATGAAAATCATATCTAAAAAATCTGGTGTAGCAGTAGGAACCCTTTATAATTATTACGCTAATAAAAAATCTCTTTATATAACCATTCTGGAAGAAAGCTGGGAAAACACTTTTAAAAAGCTTGATGAAGTGAATGAGCTTAATATTTCTTCAAAGGAAAAGCTTCAAAGATTTATAACAACCTTATACGAAGATATATATAAAAGAAAAGGTCTTGGAAAGGCTCTTGTAAATAATCTTGCAGCTGCGCTGCAGGAAGATGAAACAATGATTAGGCTAAAAAATAGTTTAATATTTAGGCTGGAAACGTTAGTTAATGGAACAGAGCTTCTTATTAATTGCCCTAATATAAGGACTAGATTAGCTGTAACTTTATTAACTTCAATGGCAGCATTGTTAGAGCTTTATCCAAATAATAATGAAGATAATATAGACTTTTTAGTTCAGCTAATAAGTTTATCAATAAAATGATTTCCACAGGTACTCTAATCAATTGCTAGAGTCTGTTTTAGAGTATCTAGTGCAATCAATGAAATGGAGGAATTCTTTATGGGTATTTATCTATATTTATTAGCAATAATTACTGGCCTAGGAACAGGTGTAATAACAAGCTTAATAGGAGCCAGCGGAGTAATGGTTATAGTACCTATTTTGACTATGCTTTTTCATGTTAATGTGCTTTCAGCAATAGGTACAAGCCTTTTTGTGGATGTTATAGCCTCTATAGCTGTATCTTATTCTTATTATAAGAATGGAAATATAGAGCTTAAATCTGGTATTTGGATAGCAGTAAGTTCTATTGTAGGTGCTCAAATAGGTGCATTATTTGCAAGCAATATGGGAGAAGGCAATCTATCCTCTAGCTTTGGAATAATACTCCTTCTTGCTGGTTTTTCAATGGTACGGAAGAAAAAGAGCGAGAAAAAATCTTTAGGTGAAAAGATAAGCAATCTTGTAGATTTTAAAGCTGAATGGCAGAAAATACTTACAGCTTTGATTATAGGGTTTGCAATTGGAATACTAAGTGGAATATTTGGGGCAGGCGGCGGAGTAATGATACTTCTTGCTTTAACTATTATATTAGCCTTTCCGCTTCATAAAGCAATAGGTACATCAACTCTCATAATGGCAATTACAGCCCTTTCCTCTACAGTAGGTTATGGAATAAGAGGCAACATTAATATCACCTTAGGTGTAGTTATTAGCTTGGGAGCAATAATAGGCGGTGTTTTAGGCTCTCGCTTTGCCAACAAAATTAATGAAGATGTGCTAAAAAAGGTTGTTGGTGCAAGCTTTATGGCTATGGGTGTTATAATGTTTGCAATAGAAAAACTTGCATAAATATCTGTAAAATAAAAAACTTAACTTTTAGGTGCCACGGACCTAAAAGTTAAGTTTTTAAAAATTTGCAGTTTCTCTATAAAATTGAAGTAAACTCTTCATAAACGTTTGATGTATTTAACTCTTTTGCTGAAATATTCATTATATCATTTGCTGAATCTGATAGAAAAACAATAAGAAACCGCTCGTCATTTTTTTCTCCAAACAATCCTTCAGATTCAAGTTCTAAAAGCGCCTGCATTGCCTGTCTAAGTACACCTTTTTTATAGCCTAAAAAATCATCATTCATTTCTTGGTACAATTCTGTGATTATTTCATTTACCTCACTAAACATCCCAAAATCATCCCAATCACTCCATTCGTTAGGACAATATCTATAGTAACAATACTCTGCATCTGCTTTATCAACTTCTATGGCGCTGAGTTTATTTGCCACTGGATAAAGGTCTGGCACATCCTCACTGGTATACAATGAGTACCCATATAAAGTTTCTTCTGTGAAACTTTTTTTAAGGTATTCATAATGCTTCGAAACTGCTTCCTTCAATTCCTTCTTAAGATTTTCCAACATTTTCTGACTCATGTTTTTCCCCTTTACTTTCTATTTTTGTCTTCCTTCGATAGCACATAAAAGCACTCCTGCAGCTATGCCTAATCTTCTATCTAACACATTATTATAGTCTGTAAAGTCTAAATGAATCTTTTGAATAAAAGGATTAAATCTTTGCTTGAAGGTAAATACTTGTTCATTACCTATTGTACCTATAAAGCTTTGAGGAATTAAATTTACTAAAAATCTTCTTATAAGTGCTAACGCCATGCCATCCTCTTTAATGTTGCCAATCTCATTATCTTTAGCATCAAAAATTAACCATTCATCTTTGATTATAGATTTTAGTCCTTTACGTTTTAAGCTTCCAAGCTTTTCATTAGTGCTTGAGTCATATACATCGTAGGTAGCTGAAAAATCTATTGCACTTCTAGCCTGAATTAAAAGCACCTCTTCTTTCATATCTTCACCTGTAAACACTCTTATGTCCTCTTTTAACTTAAAACCCTTCTGCTTAACATAAAATTCCACTTCTCCTTGTTGATTATAAATATGAAAAGCTTCCCCAATGAATTTAAATACCTTTTTTCTTATTAAATATGAATTTTGATTAAAACCTTCATTTCCCATTTTTGTGCATCCCCCTATAACTTTCTTGTCTTTTATTGTAGCATATATTTTCTATCTTGTTAATATATTACAAGTTTGCACAGAATATTACTATAGTTAATTTATGTTAAATAAATATGCCAGTTTAAATATACTTATTTTTAAAAAAGATAGTCAGTAATGTGCCAATGGAAACGTCCCTTTGGTAAAAAGGTGGCAAAGGAAACGTCCCTCTGGCACAAATAAAAGCCCTGGAGCAATCCAGGGCTTTTAAATTTAGTTAAGAAACTCGTTATATGCTGTTTCAAGATTCATCTGATGAATATAATCTTTATATTCTACATCTAAATATTTTGTATCTTTCATGCAGTCATCAAGGCTTATCTTGAGAGCGTCTTCTAATGTTCCCCCTTCATTAATAGCTCTTTTTACATATTTTTCAACATTCTTAAGATATTCTAAATTCATTTTTATAGCTTCATGAGAATTTATTATATCTCCATGACCAGGAACTATTATAGAATAATTCTTTGTTCTTAGCATTTCCAGTGTTGGGATAAGCCCCTTGAAGCTCCCTCCGAACGAAACTGCAGTAGGTGTACATGTAGTTACAACATCACCTGCAAAGAGTATATTTTCCTTAATAAGCTCAAAGCTAATATGCTCATCATTAAAATGTCCATTAGTCCTTACTACCTTTAAAGTCTTATCCCCAAATTGAATAATCTGTCCGTCCTGGGTGTTGTTTGCATCATAAAGAACTGTATCATCAGTCTGGAACATTGCTAAGTTTGTATCATGATCCGAATGATGATGAGTAATAAATATTTTCTTAAGCTTTAAGTTATTTTCTTCAAGATATTGCTTAACTCTTAAAGCTTCCTTTGGAGTATAGCCTTCATAGTTCAATCCTGTATCAATTATTGCTGCCTCATCTCCTGATACTATAAGCCCAACAGTAACCTTTAAATATTCACCAGTGCTTACAAAAACTCCATCACTTAACTTCTGCATACCACCCACCTCGGAAAAACTTGGCTGCTTTGGTTCTGCAGATACCTTTTGTGGAGTAGCGCCTCCAATGATAAATACTGATAAAAGTAATACTGTGAGATAAGATACTCTAGCCTTTAACTTTTTACAACTTGCTTTTTTCATTTTACTTCCCCCTAGAATTTTATTTGGTTTATACTTTCATTATAGGGGGTTTCTATGCTTCATATAATTGAGTATTATCAGCACAAATAGGATTATTATCAGTATTATATATATTTTTCTCTATAGTTTGAAGGCGTGCACCCCGTATGTTTTTTAAACATTCTTGAGAAGTAAACACTGTCGTTAAAACCTACTCTATTTAGTATCTCTGAAACAGGAAGGAATGTTTCCCTAAGCATTACTGATGCCATTTTTATTCTGTATCTCACTAGGTATTCTATTATTGTAAACCCTACCGCTTTCCTAAACTTTTCCGAAAGGGTTGTTCTATTCATATGAAATGTATCAGTGAGCTCTTCAATGGTAATTTTTTTATCATAATTAGTATGTAGATATAAAATTATATCACTTATGTCACTTATGTCACTTATGTCCTTAGAAGATTCATGAAGATTAATGCTTTCCTTATTCTTTGAATCAGTTATTATATTTTGTATTAAGAATAATGTTTCCAAAAGGTAACTTCTAGATCTGCATGGCCAAAATTCATTTTCCAGCCCTGTAAGTTCTTCCTTAATTCCTTCAAAAAGTCTGTATACTCGTTTTGAAGTTAATGGCCCTATTTCTATATATGGAATGGGAAACTCAACCCTTTCCATAAAGGGATAAATAAGAAAATAATCTCTATATTGACCCTCTGTTAATTTGCAATAATCTTTTCTTATTTCATCAAGTTGAAGCGAGTCATTGATTACTTTAGGGTTAAAATATACAGCTTGAGTAACTATATCTATACTCTGCTGCAGTACCACTTCATCTAGCTCATTGAAACAAAAAAGAGCTGGGGAAGAAAAGATAACAGTTTGTCCATTTATATTCATTATTCCATTGCCCTCAATAACATATGCAAGTCTAAGCATAGAACCGTTACATTCTGTAAAATCTCCATTACAATCAAAATAAACTGGTAATGCAGCTCCTGTTTTATAATCAACTGTGTATTTTTCCATTACATATTCACCTCACCAAACGCCCTTATATTTATATTATATCAAATAAATGTAAATAGCATCCATATAAGTTATAACTAATATGCATGCTATTATCTTAAAAGTTGTATTATTGTATTTAGTTTCTAAACACTGAGGCTATAATGAGGAGCCAATGGAAACGTCCCCTTGGTTCTATTATGACTCATTAACCCTTTCAAGCCATTCATTAACCAAGGAATTAAATAACCCTGCCTGTTCTATCTGCAAGTTATGTCCTGCCTTATCTAATACCGCAAAGGTCGCTCTTGGATAGTTGTCTAGAATACTCCAAGCATCTTTATAGCCTACGCTAGAATCTTGACGTCCCAATATTATAACAGCAGGCTTATTAAACTCTTCATCTAATTGAAATGAAAACCCATATCCATCTTTGCAGAGATTATCCAAGAAACTTCGGTCTACTATCTTTATCCCAGAAAGAATCTCATCTCTATACCTTTCCCAAATCTCTTTGCTTTGTACCACTTGTATTGCATTAAACTTTTCTGCTTCAAAGGGCTCAAGCTGTGACAATAACTCCTCATCCCTCTTTAAAACAATATGCTTTGGTAATGTTCTTTCGTCCATATTAGATATAACAGCAGGACACAGTAATAATACTCCATCTACTCTATGACCAAGCTTACATATTATTCCTCTTGATAAATAACCGCCGTAAGATTCCCCTGCAAGTAAAAAGTTCTCCTTAGGAATAACTTCATTTATGAAATCAATCACAATATCAAGTACTATATCTGTATTTGTAATCCAGCTTTCTCCTTTTGTCTTACCCATGCCTGGCAAGTCAAGATATATTCTTTTATATCCTTCCCTATTTTTAAATACAGGCTCCATACATCCTGTCATTAGTCTGTGATCTGGAGTCATTCCGTGAATTATAATAATTGGTCTCCCTTCACCATATACTTCATAATTCACTTCTAAATTCTTAACATTACATCTCATTCTCTTCACCCTCCATTTATAGCAATAGTTTGATATCAAACTATTCAATTAAAAAAATTTAAAAATTATTTTTTATTTTCGTTAAAGTATTTATCAATCCCTCCCTTTCACTCTGTGGAATGTCTTTGTACACCATAGATATTAACTCCTGTGATATTGCATCAAACATTGGTTTTAGCTCTCTGCCTTTTTCCGTTAAAGATACAAATACTACACGATTATCCTCAACATCTTTTGTTTTTTCAACATAGCCCTGCTTAATTAATTTATCTACAAGTGCGGTTACTGTTGATTTGTCTTTACCTATCTTTTCTGTAAGCTCCTTCATCGTTAGTTTTTCTACTTTTAAAAGTGCCATAAGAATATCCCCATGAGATGTGGCAAGCCCTTTTACTCCCCATTTATCCATCTCACTTACAATGAATTTATTTGCGCTCTCCCGTACCTTTGAAATCAATGATATTATATTATTCGTTTCCATAAT
>Ga0316601_100000519_pt1 | contig 16741 bp, 14 predicted proteins | sample OWC_soil_day5_no_FD_207663 | JGI IMG/M metagenome (GOLD analysis project Ga0316601, IMG submission 207663) | Wetland soil microbial communities from Old Woman Creek delta, Ohio, United States - OWC_soil_day5_noCT | ecosystem: Environmental > Terrestrial > Soil > Wetlands | place: USA: Ohio... | reverse complement strand
TTGTAAGGAACCTTCCTGCCGGGCTCATGTCTGTTGTTGATATTGAGTTGAAGCCCGCAGTTCTAGGGGTTACCGCAGCAAACCATGCGTTCAGGATTTTATCGCCCAATGACATCCCCTGTATGGTTGCCGGGTTGTTCATCTCGAAAATGAACATCAGTACTGTTCCGCCCACTATCAGTATCCCTGTGACGGACAGCACCAGCCTGGTATTAATCGAAAGCTTCTTATGCATTGATTTAAGCCCCTGCCAAAATCCGTTTTCCTTGAAAATCCTGTAAAGTTCCTGCCACACATAGAAGCCCAGCCCGCCTATTATTATCAGAGATCCGAGGGTGATTACAATCACCGGGTTGCTGTAATAGGAGGTAATGCTCGAAAAGTTGCCGAACAGGTCTATGCCTGCATTGCAGAAGCCCGAAACCGAGTGGAACACGCTGTAGTATATCCCTTTAGCCAAACCGAACTGAGGTATGAACTGCGTCGAAAGTATAAGGGCAGCCGCTACCTGGACGGTTAACGTGAACATCAGGAGATACCTTGCAAGCTTCACGAGCCCCTGCAGGCCTGTCGCATTCATTGACTCCTGCATTATCAGCCTTTCCTTCAGGGTTATCTTCCTTCCGAGTATCAGCGCAAACAGCGTCGCAAAGGACATGAAGCCCAGCCCTCCTATCTCGATCAGGAACATGATCACTGTCTTGCCGAAATAGCTCCAGTGGGTACCTGTATCCACTGTCACAAGGCCCGTGACGCAGGTGGCCGAGGTTGAGACAAAGAGGCAGTCGACGAAAGGGGTGCTTATGCCGTTAGCGGCACTGACCGGGAGCATCAGCAGGCCGGTTCCTATCATGATTACCGCAGCAAAGCCTGCGGACAATATCCTTACAGGTGTGAAGTGCGTCCTTTTTTTAGTCTTTTCCTGCATAAAATCTCCTCCAAAGCAGTGAATGATTACTTCTTGATATTATGATTATAATCCTTTTATAGTTTTTGTCAAATTAAAGAAAAAAACGCAGAATTCTCTGCGTTTTTCACTTGAAATATTAAGCTTTGATGTTCTTTTTTGCGATCTCAACGAGCTCAGCAAATGCTTTTGGATCGTTGATAGCTATCTCTGAAAGCATTTTTCTGTTGATGTCGATTCCTGCAAGCTTCATTCCGTTCATGAACTTTGAGTATGTAAGTCCATTCTGTCTTGTTGCCGCATTTATTCTAGCGATCCAGAGTCTTCTGAAATCTCTCTTCTTTAATCTTCTTCCTACGTAAGCATTTCTAAGTGCTCTTATAACTGATTCATTAGCTGTTTTGAAAAGCTTGCTTTTTCCGCCGTAGTAGCCCTTTGCAAGTTTCAATACTTTTTTATGATATTTACGAGCATTTACCGCTCTTTTAACTCTTGCCATTTAATAAACCTCCTCATTTACCTTCCGAATTATAGGTAAGGTAATATTTTCTTCATTACTTTTTCCTGTGAAGTTGAAACATAATCTGTCTTTCTAAGATTTCTCTTAGTTTTAGCGCTCTTCTTAGTCAATATATGACTTTTGAAAGCCTTAGCTCTCTTAAGTTTTCCAGTTCCTGTTAATTTGAACCTTTTTGCTGCTGCTCTTTTTGTTTTCATCTTTGGCATTTTAAATTTCCTCCTCTCAATTAAGCCTTTTTGGGAGCAAGAATCATTATCATGTTTCTGCCCTCTAGTTTTGCCGGCTTTTCTACAACACATACATCCTGAACTAAAGCCAGGAATTTATCTAAAACTTTTGTGCCTGCTCCAGAATTTTCAGCCTCTCTGCCTCTGAACCTGACTGTAACCTTGACCTTGTCCTCTGCAAGCAAAAACTTCCTTGCATTGGCAGCCTTGATTTCAACGTCATGCTCATCGATCTTAGGGCTCAATCTTACTTCTTTAATGTTGATGACCTTCTGGTTCTTTTTTGCCTCTTTTTCCTTCTTGGACTGCTCATAGACGAACTTGCCGTAATCCATGATTTTGCAGACTGGAGGCTTTGCATTAGGTGATATCATAACCAGATCCAATTCTTTTTCTTCAGCAATTTTCAGCGCTTCCTTGGATGACATTATGCCTAACTGCTCGCCGTCATTTGAAACAACTCTTAATTCTTTTTCTCTGATCTCTTCATTCAAAAGAACATCTTTACTAATAATCGACACCTCCCAGGTATTTTAAACTAAATAAAAAGAGACGGACTATGCCGTCTCAAATAAACAATACATAAATGTACACTTATCCATAACCATACTAGCTGTGCCGTATGGTGAGAAACGGCTGTTTCTTCTTAACGTATATATTGTACAATCATTTCAACCCTGTGTCAACGTTTTTTAGTTATTTATTTTTTTGTCGTTCTCTTCCTTTACTTTAGCAAGGAATTCGTCCAGCTGCATAGTGCCAATGTCGCCGTCTTTTCTGCTTCTCACAGCAACAAGGCCTTCGTTCATTTCCTTGTCGCCTATTACGAGCATGTAAGGGATCTTCTGCATCTGGGCCTCTCTGATCTTGTAGCCTATCTTTTCATTTCTGAGGTCTTCTTCAGCTCTTATGCCTGCTGCCCTGAGCTTGCTTCTGATCTCTTTTACATATCCGCTCTGGTTGTCAGTGATGTTCATTATTTTAACCTGAACAGGTGCCAGCCAAGTTGGGAACGCTCCTGCGTAGTGCTCGATGAGTATTCCGATGAACCTCTCAACGCTTCCGAATGCAGTCCTGTGTATCATTACCGGTCTGTGCTTTTCTCCGTCCGCTCCTATATAGCTTAGGTCGAATCTTTCAGGCATCTGGAAGTCAAGCTGTATAGTTCCGCACTGCCAAGTTCTGCCCAGGCTGTCCCTGAGATGGAAGTCGATTTTAGGGCCGTAGAACGCTCCGTCGCCTTCGTTGACTCTGTATTTCATCCCAACTGCATCAAGTGCGTCTATAAGTCCGTTTGTAGCAGTTTCCCACTGTTCCGCTGTTCCCATCGAATCCTCAGGTCTTGTTGAAAGCTCTACGAAGTATTCAAATTCGAACACTGCATATATGTCCTGTATCAGCTTTATTACCTTTATAAGCTCTTCTTTGATGCTCTCATGGTCTTCCGCTACGAACAGGTGGGCATCGTCCTGAGTGAAGCATCTCACCCTCATGAGTCCGTGCAGCGCTCCTGAAAGCTCGTGCCTGTGAACTATTCCCAGCTCTGCGTATCTCAGAGGAAGATCCTTGTAGGAATGCATTGCATTCTTGTACACGATTATCGACCCAGGGCAGTTCATAGGTTTTATTGCGTAAGCGCCCTCATCTATTGTAGTGAAGTACATGTTTTCCTTGTAGTGGTCCCAGTGACCCGACTGGTGCCACAGATCTTCGTTCAGGATGAGCGGAGTTCTTATCTCATCGTAGTCTGCTTCAGTGTGTTTCTTCTTCCAGAAATTCTCCAGAGTGTTTCTGAGCACCATTCCCTTTGGATGGAAGAACGGGAAGCCAGGTCCCTCTTCGTGCATTGTGAACAGGTCGAGCTCTTTTCCAAGCTTTCTGTGGTCTCTTCTCTTTGCTTCTTCAAGCATGTGCAGGTATTCGTCAAGCTCGCTCTTCTTAGTGAAAGCTGTTCCGTAGATTCTCTGGAGCATCTTGTTCTTTTCGTCGCCTCTCCAGTAAGCTCCCGCCAGTGACTGAAGCTTGAACGCCTTTACCTTTCCAGTGGAAGGAATGTGAGGGCCTGCGCAGAGGTCTACAAATTCTCCCTGCTTGTAGAAGGATATGATTGCATCTTCGGGAAGGTCCTCTATAAGCTCCACCTTGTAAGGCTCTCCCTCTTTTTTCATGTATTCTATTGCCTCAGCCCTTGGAAGCTCGAATCTTTCAACAGGGAGATCTTCCTTGACTATTTTAGCCATTTCCTTTTCAATGTCTTCAAGCATGGCAGGCGTGAATGTAACGTCGGAATCTATATCGTAATAGAAGCCGTTTTCTATAGCAGGCCCTATAGCAAGCTTGGCATCAGGGTACAGCCTCTTGACTGCCTGTGCCAGTATGTGCGCGCCTGTGTGCCTTAATGCCCATTTTCCTTCTGCATCATCGAAAGTCTTTATCTCCAGGCTGCAGTCTTTGTTGACTTCCGCCATCAGGTCCGCTTCCTCACCGTCTACAACAGCGCACATTGCTTTTTTTGCAAGCTGGGAGCTGATCTTTGCAGCAACATCAGATATCTTCGTTCCTTTTTCGACCTCAAACTCTTTGCCGTCTTTCAATACTACTTTTACCATAAAATTTACCCTCCTTCTTTTTTTCCAAAAAAATAAATCCCTCCCCAGAGTTGGGGCGAGATAAAACGCGGTTCCACCCAAATTAGCGATCCTTGCAGATTGCCATCTTCAGCCCCATTAACGCCGGGACACGATATTGCCTACTATTTGCTTCAGCATACAACTCCAAGGTGGTTTTCAATAACGCTTGAACAAAAAACCTTACAGCCTGCGGGTTTTTCTTTCTTAGAACAGTCCGTTACCTACTCTTCCTTATCACTGTCATTCAGGTATTCATTTTCCTTTATTATAAAACTGGTTTCAATTAATGTCAATATCAATATTCCCAATAAAATGTTATAATAGTGTTAATGAATTTATAGTTTGGAAGGATCAGTTATGAAAAACTTTTTTGTCGATTACAGGATTTCGGAAGAAGAGCTGTTCAATCTCAACAAGCTTGGATGCAACATAATCAAATGCCCTAGGTGCGGCCTGCTTTACGAGGCGGTGGACGGCCATCCCGACATGCTTCTTAACCTAACTGGTGAAAAAAGCCTGGTGGCTCACAGGGATATGGACCGGGATTTCATTGACTACCTTGGCCTGCTCGGCTTCGATGTCACTCTTACAAAGGAAAGCATCAAGGGCAGTTATCCCGGGGACGTTATTCTAAACGCAGTGAATCTTCCCGGCCTGTTCATCCACAACCTGGGGTGCACAGACGGCAACCTCATGTCAGCCGCTGAGGGAAAAAAGCTGGTGAACGTTAACCAGGGCTATACTAAATGCTCCTGCGCAGTCGTTTCCGGCCACGCATTGATTACCAGCGACAAATCCATACAGAAGGCTCTCGAGGGCACGGATGTGGATGTTCTCCTACTCCCTCCCGGGGATATCGTGCTGACAGGCCTTGATTACGGATTCATAGGCGGAACCTGCGGACTGATCGACGAAAAGCATATGGCTTTCTACGGGGACCTTTCATTCTACTCTTACGGGAAAGAGGTTCAGGATTTCCTGAAAAAACATGATGTCGAGCCTGTATACCTGCGCCGCGGAAAGCTGGCGGACAGGGGTAGCATCCTGGGTTTAATAATTTAAGGAGGAGATAAGATGGGTATTTTTAAAGATTTGTTTTCCAAGAAACCGGACACAATATACCAGTCAATTCAAAACGGAAATCTCGAGGAGATTAAGAGTTACCTCGCAAACACACAGAATATCAGCGCCGACTTTGAGAACGAAGGGATACTTCAATATGCCATAGACAACTGCTCGGAGAACTATGAAGAGGTAATAAGGTACCTTATCAGCAACCTTGATGACCTTAACAGCAACCTGAGCATGATGCACGACACGCCTCTCCACAGGCTCTGCGCAAGGGTCAGTCCGCACATGGGACTCATCACGCTGCTGCTCGAAAGGGGAGCGGACGTGAACGCCAGGAACATCTCGGGCAAGACACCTCTGTTCTACTGCACTTTCAGTTTTTCAAAGGAGCTGCTCATGCTGCTGGCGAGCTACGGTGCTGATGTGAATGCAGTGGACAAGCACGGCAATACGCTCCTGCACGAAGACTTCATCGGCCTGGATCACCAGAACTTCGAGGAGTTCCTTAAAGCGCTGCTGGAGCTCGGCTACAACATAAACGCAAAGAATCCTTCCGGGTACACACCTCTGGGCTACTGCAAAAACGGAAAATTCGCCGAGATAATGAAAAAACACGGCGCGGTGATATAGAAGATAATCTAAAGAGGTCCGCTCAAGCGGACCTCTTTCTGCTTTTTGATTATTCCCTGCTTATTCTTATCCTTTCATATATCTCCATATCCGGCTCAATAACATATGGAACGGATATGACTGCAATATTCCTGTGTTTGAGCAATGCCGACCTTATCAGCATTGCAGTCTGATTGTGCAATGCATTTTCCCACCATTTCTCAACTACAAACTGGGACATGACTACGGTAACCAGATCTCCTTCCTTTGAAGCATGCTCATCTGATTCGACAAAGTCTGCAAGCAATCCGAGCACATTTCTGTAAGGGGACTTCTTCACCACCAGCGGGATCCCCACATTGTTCTCTTCCCACCTCTTGACGAGCTTTTCTGTCGCCTCGTCGTCTACCGAGACATGGAAGCCTACGATGTCGTCCGACAGGCATTTTGCATAGTTGAGCGTCTTGATTATAGCCTTGTTGTAGCTCTCAACAAGGACAATAATGTGCCTCACATTATCCGGATCAGGTATGACGTCCGGGACACTGCCTGGACCTACCCTGAGCTGCTCGGCTACATGCTCATAATGTCCCTTAACCCTTCTCATGAAAATCACTATTACAGGAACGAGTATGAGCACAACCCATGCACCGGAAGTAAATTTCGTAAATCCGATTACACAAGCAGTAATAAAGGTGACGATTGCTCCAAGGCCGTTGACGGAAGCTTTTACAGCCCATCCTCTGCTCTTTTCCCTTGTCCATTTTCTGAACATGCCGAACTGTGAAAGCGTGAAGGAAGTGAACACTCCTATGGCGTAGAGCGGTATCAAATAATGGGTCTCGCCTCTGAAAATAATGATCAAGATACATGCAGCTACAGAAAGCGATATTATTCCGTTGTTGAAGCTGAGCCTGTGGCCCCTTCTCTTAAGCTGTCTCGGCAAATATCCGTCATTTGCGATGGTTGATGCCAGAAGCGGGAATCCTGAATAAGCTGTATTTGCAGCAAGGATCAGTATCATGGCTGTCGAGAACTGCAATACGTAGTACATGAATCCATCGCCGAAGACCTGGAATGCAATCTGCGAAACAACTGTATTCTCAAAGCTTGGCACTGCATGGTAAAGGGTTGCCAGGTAGGATGTCCCTCCGAAAACAAATATGATGATAACCGCAAGTATGAGGAGCACAATATTTGCATTCTTCGCGGCAGGCTCCTTGAAGTTCGGCGTGCCGTTGCTTACAGCCTCAACACCGGTAAGGGCAGCACATCCTGCAGAAAAAGCTCTCAGAAAGAGGAACAGGGTTATGTCGCCGACGGGCATAGGTACAGCGTGTGCCGGCTGTGGAACATATCCCATCACTTTAACCTTGAAGATTCCGTAAACGATCATTGTTATCATAGCTGCAATGAAGAGATACGGAGGCATTCCGAAAATCTTTGCAGACTCGCTTACTCCCCTGAGGTTTCCGATGGTTATTAGCACTATGAAGAATATGGCTATGCTGATCCTGTGAGGGTACAGCGCAGGGAAAGCCGAGGTTATAGCCGCGGTTCCCGCACAGGTGCTGACAGCTACGGTCAGCAGGTAATCTACGGAAAGCGAGGCGCCTGCAACCAGGCTGGGGACGGTTCCCAGGTTTTCCCTGGACACTGTATAAGCTCCGCCTCCGCCAGGATAGGTTTTAATAGTCTGCCTGTAGGAAAAAACGACTATCAGCAGCAATGCGATAATTGCAAGGGAAGCTTCGAACATGTACCTGTATGACAGGATACCTATGACAGGAATCAGTACCCATAATATCTCTTCACTTGCGTAGGCTACTGATGATATTGCATCGCTGGACATGATTGCCAGCCCAAAAGGAACATTGAGTTTTTCGTGCGACATTTCTTCAGTAGCCAATGGTTTACCAAATATAACATTTTTCAATTCCTTAACCATAATATTTCCTCCTAACTAATGATCATTTTTTATTGATAAGAATTTCAACACCTAAGTCCATTGCCATATGCGGCAAAATGCAGAAGGTGCAAATCCTTTCTAAATTCTTATTTGCTGGTTTGAAAGTTGGATCCAACGCATATGCCGCCCTGTAATGCTTTCTTGCCATGTCTTCGTTTCCTCTTATCTCATGCAGCGCGCCCAGCAGATTATGCGGCTCTGGCGCGGCCGGATTTTGACTCAGGGCATTAAGTATCAGTTCATAAGCACCTTCAATTTCACGATTTTGAAGTTTGACAACAGCTTCTTTAATAAAAGATTTGTATTCGTTTGAATCATTGATATCTTTCATTTTTATTACCTCTTTTCTAAATTAAGAATAGTCCTTTCTGTATAAGTTTTGTGTAAGGGTTCCGCAGGTTTCTGTAATTTTTCCGCAAATAAAAAAGCCACCAGGTGATAGCTTAATCCATCACTGGTGGTTTCCCTGTTATTCATCTACAAACCTGTATCCTACCCCTATTTCGGTTACAATGTACTTTGGCACAGAAGGATCCTCCTTCAGTTTTCTCCTCAGGTTGCCCATGCATACCCTCAGCGATCTTACGTCGTCGGATATCATGCCTCCCCATATCTTCTCGGTTATATAATTGTGCGTAAGCACCTTCCCTCTGTTTTTCGCCAGCAGAACCAGCACCTTGTATTCCTGAGGTGTCAGCTTGATCTCCTGGCCTGCAATCCATACCCTGTGCTTGCCGGTGTCAATAACCAGATCCTTCACCCTGAATATCGGATCTGCACTTTCATCAGAGACCGGACCCAAGGATTTATGGCGCAGCATTACGCGTATTCTCGCCAGCAATTCCGGCACTCCGAAGGGCTTTGTCAGGTAGTCGTCCGCCCCGGAATCAAGCGCCTCGACCTTTTCGCGTTCATGCCCCCTGGCTGAAATGACTATGATCGGGACCTGCGAAACCGTCCTCAGCTTCCTTATAACCTCAATACCGTCAATATCGGGAAGTCCGAGATCGAGTATCAGGATGTCCGGATTCTGTGAAACGGCGAGCATCAGAGCGCTGGTCCCGTTGTCTGTTTCGATGCACTTGTATCCCTGCGTTTCTATTGACATCCTTATGAAATTCCTTATTGGCTTTTCGTCGTCTACAATCAGAATTAGCGGCCCCATCATATCATCTCCTCATCTGCTGAAACATAAAAGCTGACAACAGTGCCCTTCGGCAAATTTTTGCGGATAGTTATTTCCCCATTATGGGCCTCCACAATGGATTTGCAGAGGGAGAGCCCCAGCCCGAGCCCCTTCCTGTTCATCCTTCCGCCTGATGAGCTCCTCTGATACCTTTCGAAAATGCGCGGAAGGTCTTCCTCAGGGATTCCCTCGCCGTTATCGCTGACTTCAAATACTGCGCGGTTCCCTTCCCTTCTGAGCGAGACAGCTATTTCGCTTCCTTCGGCTGAATAGTTGACGGCATTGTTCAGAAGGTTGACAATAACCTGCCTTATGAGCACTCCGTCAACCTTTATCAGTATAATCTCCTCAGGTATATTAACTGTGATTTCGCGCCTGCCGGCATGCTTCTTAACATGTGTCACCGCTTCGGTGATTATTTCCTCGGCGGCCTCCTCCTCCAGGTTGAGCTTGACGCTGCCCTCTTCAAAACGCGTTGCCTGCAGAATATTCTCAACTATCTCGTTAAGCCATCTTGCTTCATCCTGGATGCTGCGGAGGTAGTTTTTCCTGTCCTCGTCACCCATTTTTTCATAATTATCTACTGCGGTGCTGGCAAGCCCCATAACAACCGTCAGCGGAGTCCTGAAGTCGTGGGATATCGACCTGAGCATATCTGCACGGAGACGCTCCTTCTGGATCTCTATATTTGTTTTCTGCTGTTTTTCGTAATTTTTTTCGCGCTGGAGCACAACCTCTATCTGCGGTATTATCACATCCAGCAAGCGCAGCTGGGAATCAGACAGCTCCGTCCCCTTCTTCATGGAAATCCCTATCACACCCAGGATGTCCCCCAGCCCCTTGACAGGCCTGTAGTATGCACTGGCTCCCGGGAATATGCTCGTACCACGCCCGCAGGTTCTTCCGAACTTGTAAGTTTCCTCAATAGCGTATATGTCCGCCTTACCCGAGAACACATCGCTCCCGGCGACATATCTGCAGATGGTCTCTCCCTTCGAATCCAACAGTTTTACGAGAACATTCGCGCCAAACCTCCATGCAATCTCGTCAGATGCTGTCCGGGCCAGATCTTCCCTGCTTTTCGCGCTTAGAAACCTTTTCTCCATCTGGTACAGTGCGGTTATATTCTCTTCCCTTTCCGATACCTGCTGCCTCTCGAGCTTTACCCTTATTGTCAGTGTGCTTGTAATGAAAGCTGCGACGAACATGACAAAAAAGGTGATTAGATAGTTCGGATTGTCGACTTTGAGCGTATAAAAGGGTTCGACAAAGAAAAAATTGTACAGGAAAACAGCCAAAAGCGATGCGCAGAAACTTAAGGCATAATTTTCAACCGCATAAGATATGAACAGTATACCCAGCAGGTATATCATCACTATATTCGACTCAATCAAGTTGCTGTAATGCGAGCCCATCGACATAAGCGTGCAGCCAAAAAGTATCAGCGCCATTATGCCAGTCTTTTTTAATATATCGTTCGCTTTAAACATGACTAAAAATTTTCTCCTTCTGCAGCAGCGGTCTGCCGACAAGTCAATTCTAATATGTATGCATAGCAATTGCAACCCCTGCGCAAGTTTTACTCTTCTTCAGTCATACCACCTTTATGCCTTTCAACTTTCCCTATCAGTCCCCTTGTGTCAAAAATATCTTGCAGTCCGAAATGCTCTATCACATTTTCAAAACTAGTAACCTTGTATCCCTTTTCCCTCAGGCTGTTTACGCATGAAGCTGTTCTGTTCGTATAGCTGAAAATTATTGCAAACTTAGCTGATTTGGCTGCATTTTTGTAATACTTGCCGCCATGCTCCTTGCAAATTTCAGCTAGTCTTTCCTCCGTTTTCGTAAAATCATAAGAGTTGCCTATATCAGATTCAATATAACTTGATTTATAGGCAATGAAGCAATTGTAAATGTCGTCGTCTATGGTGTCATATTCAAATGGCTTAAGATACTCTTCCCTAATGCTTTGATTCTGAATTTTCTCTTGCTCAAGGTATTCGCTGTGCCTGTTCTCCAATATGCCTTTCAGGCTCTTATACGTTTTCTCCCGGCTTACCCAAAAATTAAAGTCATAGGTGGAAATTTTATAAACCGAATCTTTCTCGTCATATCCGTCATAGTCGATCCTCTTTACATTCAAAAAAAAGGGTTCTCCATTGATAATTATCTTGTCGCTGTTCGGCGGGAATGATACTTTTACGTTTTTCATCAACTCATCGCCATAAGTTCCACCCTGACTAATCAGGGTATCAATAACAAGCTCCTCGTCCCCGGCCTTGCCATCTTTGCCTTCAATATCCGCTTTGAATACCATTTTTAATCATCCCCTTCAACAATTATAAACCATGATCCTACAATAATTATACGCAATATTCTGTTAATTTACAAATGTATTCGATGCTTAGCTAAGCGCGATAAATTCAAAAAAAAAGACACGCCCTGCAGGGCATGCCTTCTCGAATATTATTTTGCCTATTTTTTCACTACCTTCATAATACCCTTTTCCATAAGATATTCTACCTGTTTTTGATCACCCAGCCAGGTTATGTAGGCACCTACAGTAATATTGACATGTCCAAACTGGATATAGGATTCATATAATCCCATTTCCTGCGATAGCGCTCCGGTCAATTCCTCCCGTCCCATGGGTTTCGTACACAAGCCAAGAATTTTTTCACCAATTTCTTGAATCAGCGAAAGGTTCCTCTCAAGTAATGGTCTGTATTTGTCCGAAAAAGGGACATGTGAAAAAACACAACTGTCGTATTTTTCCTGCATTAGCAAATGAATGTCTGCAATGGCCTGTTCGACATCAACAATCACAGGCAGCTTGTATTTTTCAATTTGTTCTCTTGCCATAATAACATCACCAGCAAATAAGACACCATCCGGTGTTAAAACACCATGCTGATGCCATGCATGTCCCTGGAATGGAATGAAGATAAATTCATCCCCATGTAAGGCAACACCTTCTTCATTAATGATTTCATCGACAACGCATGATGGAATAGCCCGAACGCTGTAGTCTGACTCAAAACTCGGCGCCTTGGCACAATAAGTGACCAATTCCAACACGCGTTGCTCTTCCATGAATGGCAACTGTTTTTTCGTTGCTAAAATTCTTGCACCTGTTTTTTTTGCAACATATGCATTTCCGCCGAAGTGGTCTGGATGTGCGTGAGTATTTAATATTGAGTCAATGGCGATACTGCCCTCTTGCAAATCACCCAGCATTGCTTTTACATGGAGCGGATCGATGTCAGTATCAATCATAACGCCGTTGCAAATTCCGATGTTAGTACTTCCCTCACTGCAATATGTATTGCCTTTGATATGCTTCAAAGTCATAGTAACCTCCAATCCCTTAATAAACATTGAAAAACAGGAGATCCCGTGCCTTTAACACAGGATACTCCCTATTTTTCTTCGTTAATTAAATTTACAAGATTTCATAAACACCAGCCGCACCCATACCGCCACCGATGCACATGCTTACCAACCCAAACTGACTTGTTTTTCTTCGATGCATTTCGGATATAAGCTTGGTGGTGAGAAATGCGCCGGTGCATCCAAGTGGATGTCCCAAAGCGATGGCCCCGCCATTGACATTGACGATCTCTTCATTCAATCCAAGCTCTCTTACACAAGCCAAGGATTGGGAAGCAAAAGCTTCATTGAGTTCAATAAGGCCCAAATCATCTTTGGTAATCCCGGCAAACTTCAGTGCCTTTGGAATAGCTATAATGGGTCCTAGACCCATTACGTCCGGTTCAACGCCGCCAACGGCGAAACTTCTGAATACCGCCAATGGTTTTAATCCCAGGTTCCTGGCTTTTTCTTCACTCATCATCAAAACGAAAGAAGCTCCGTCACTGGTTTGAGAGGAATTTCCAGCAGTTACGATTCCTCCAATTTTAAAAGGAGACTTCAGCTTTGCCAGTCCTTCCAGTGTAGAGTTTGAACGGACACCTTCATCTATGCTGAAGGGAACATGTTTGATACAGGGTTTGCCTTTTTTATCAACACTCGGTCGAGCAGCCTGTAACGGAATGATTTCATCTTCAAAGAGGCCATTTTTAATGGCCGCAGCTGCCCGCTGATGGCTCTGAAGTGCAAAGTTATCCATATCTTCACGGGTAATGCCATACCGTTTTGCAACATTTTCCGCTGTTAAACCCATTGAAATATATGTTTCGGGCAAAGTCATCACTAAACCGGGGTCAGGTGCAGGAAAATTTCCTCCCATGGGTACCGTACTCATTGACTCAACACCTCCGGCAAGGATACAATCCGCCTGACCGGACATAATATGATAAGAGGCAGCCGCAATGGCCTGGAGACCGGAAGAACAGAACCTGTTAACGGTCTGTCCCGGCACTTTTTCTGAAAGTCCCGCTTTCAAAGCAAGGATCCTGCCCAGGTTAATGCCCTGCTGTGCTTCCGGGAAAGCACAGCCTACAATAACATCTTCAATTTCCTGGGGATCGAAATTCGGAATTTTATCTAATATACCTTTTATAACCTTTGCTCCCAGCTCCTCTGGCCTTGTATAGCACAAGGTCCCACGGGGAGCCTTCCCAATAGCTGATCTTCCGATTGCTACAATTACTGCTTTATTCATATCGTGCCTCCTTAATTGCGTAACGGTTTGCCGTTTTTCAGCATGTAACCTATACGTTCTTGCGTCTTAGCTTCCCCGCAGAGACTGAGGAAAGCTTCCTTTTCCAATTCCAGTATCCATTCTTCAGATACCTTGGTGCCGGTAATTACATCGCCTCCGGAAAGGATATGCACAACCTTGTTTGCAAGGAATGCATCATAGGTACTGATAAAACGCCCCTTTTCCATTCCGTATAGCCCAGTCTGCAGAGCTGCTTTCGTGGTTGTACCACCAACAACAACTTCTTCTTTATAATTGGGGCGGAAACCCTGGTCATAGAGGTTTATGACGGTTTGTTTCGCTTCATCAATCAAATAATCCAGACTCATGCATACCCTGTCTTTTTTTCCGAGAAACCCTATTTCGGCTGCATTATGGCCACTGGTGGAAACCTTGGCCATGGCAATAGCTTCCATGGCATGCTGAGTCGCCAATGTCAAATTCAAAGCTGTTTTATCACCACTTTTCTCCATCATACGGACTAACAGTTCCTTACATCCACCGCCGCCAGGCACCAGTCCGACACCCAGTTCAACCAGGCCCATATACGTTTCTGCATGGGCTATCTGTGCTGCAGTATGCAATGACATTTCGGCGCCGCCCCCCAATGTCATTCCGTGGGGTGCTGAAACAATGGGCTTACTGCAACGCTTCATGGACATATTAGTGTGCTGGAAGGTGTGGATTGCATACTCTATATTATCCCATTGACCAGACCTGATCATTTCCATAATATAAGCCAGGTTAGCGCCTGCCGAGAAATTTTTCCCTTGATTGGCCAGCACCAATCCTTTGTAATCGCCTTCTTCGACAATCTTAATGCTATCCATAAGCATGTTAGCTATATCTCCTGTAACCGTATTTCCCTTTGTACGGAATTCCAGGCAGGCAACGCCATCACCAAGATTCTTCAATACGGCATCAGAATTTTCTCTAATGATTGGATACACATCGGAAGTCAGGATGATATACGGCGCTTCGGCCGATTTTTCATCATAGAAAGTATTTCGGCCTTCCGCCAGTCTCTCTTTTATCCAAACCGGTACTACGTGGCCTTCCTTCACCATACGATCTACAGATTCCGGCACACCGATTGCATCCCAGATTTCAAATGGTCCCAATTCCCAGTTGTAACCCCACCTCATAGCATTGTCGATTTCTTTATAGTCATCAGCTATTTCTGGTGCTTTGGCGGCCGTATAAAGGAGATTTGCTTTAACCGCCTCCCAGGCAAAATTATTTTCTTCGCAGTCACCCCAGACCATTGTTTTGAGGCGTTTCTGTGTTGTTTTTTCTTTCATTGCTTCATTGACAGCATCAGATTTCAAGATTTCCAAGGGCACATATTCTTCTTTGAAGTAATCCCAATAAAAACGCTGGTCGCCTTCCGCTGTGCGTACTTTTTTATAATAGCCGCTCCCCGTCTTATTGCCAAGGTAGCCCCTTTCAATTATACGGGTTGCATATGCAGGCAATGTATATGCGTTGCGCTCCGCTTCATCCACAGAGTGTTCAATAACGTTGCGGGCCACATGTCCCCCGATATCAAGCCCAACCAGATCCGCTGTTTTAAAGGTAGCCGTCTTAGGCCGTGCCACTATATTGCCTAGAATTGCATCTGATTTCTGGATGCTGAAACCGTATTTTTCTGTGAGCTGCATCGCCGAAATTGCCGCATGGGCACCGATACGATTGGCAATAAAATTCGGTGTATCCTTGGCTTCTACGACACCCTTTCCCAGTCTTCGGCTTGCAAACGCCTTCATGATTTCAATATTTTCCGGTAGCGTTTCTTTACCAGGGATGATTTCAAAGAGCTTCATGTAACGTGTAGGATTGAAGAAATGTGTTCCCATGAATCGTCCCCGAAGCCTCTCGGGAATGCTTTTTGAAATTTCATCGATGGAAATACCTGATGTATTGGTGGATAGTATGGCCTTGTCGTGTATATAGGATTCGATGTCGTTAAACATTTTTTCCTTGATATCCAAACGTTCAACAACTACTTCAATAATCCAGTCACATGTCCTTAATTTTTCAAGATCGTCTGACAGATTGCCTGTTTCAATGAGATCTGCCGTTTCACCACTAAAAGCCAAACGTGCTTTCGGATCGCAAACCTTCAATTTTCCGGTTTCGGCAAACTTGTTCCTAAACTTTATGTTTTCCTCCGTCAACCCTTGTCTTTTATCATCATCCGTCAAATGCGGCGGAACAATGTCCAACAGGACTACTGGAATGCCAGCACCTGCTATATGTGCAGCTATTCCGGCTCCCATCACCCCAGCGCCGATTACCGCAACTTTTTTTATATATACGCTCATATTCATGGACCTCCTATTAATCAATGCCTACGACGGTACCTTTTGACATGTATTCGCCGTCCAGAACCTGGACATATTCCTTGAAGAATTTATAATCTCTCTTTTTATCGATTGTTGGTGCAACCTTAACAATTTCCCACAAGCAATCTTTTTGGACATCTGTATTTTCCTGGCTGTTGATCTGTGCCAGTGCATATTTGCTCATATCTTTAATGAATAAAGCGAATATCTGATCCACCAGTTCATCTTCCACCTCATGGAGTTTGGCTGATTCCATAATTAGCTGTGCATAAACGATGATGGAGAACATTTCTCCGATATTGAGCATGTAGTCGATATTCTTGGACATCTTTTCATCAGGAGCACCCTTCATCATCAGATTGCGGAACTTAAGAACCTGATCAAAGAAAATCCTGGCATTTGGTATTTCAACATCTTTGTAAGCTTTGCCGAAATCCGAGAACTCGACCTTACCCAGGCCGCCCATGGTCTGTGCAAAAACATTCTTGTCATCTTTCGCTTCCGTGACTATGCCGATTTCCGGATACTCTTTATTGCTGAAGAAGTAATTTTTTATGAACCTGAGGATTAGGCCCATGTTTACATGTGCGGTTCCTTCAAGGCGGGCATACATA
>Ga0316601_100000518_pt1 | contig 16759 bp, 17 predicted proteins | sample OWC_soil_day5_no_FD_207663 | JGI IMG/M metagenome (GOLD analysis project Ga0316601, IMG submission 207663) | Wetland soil microbial communities from Old Woman Creek delta, Ohio, United States - OWC_soil_day5_noCT | ecosystem: Environmental > Terrestrial > Soil > Wetlands | place: USA: Ohio... | reverse complement strand
GTTGACATCCTTTATGAAGCACATGACCTGGTATTTACCTAGTTCATTGAAGGTCCACTTGAGTGATGCGTTTGTGCTGTAATCCTGAACCATGCTCCAGGTCTTGGTCTGGTAGTTGTAAATGTGGTATCTGTAAAGCAGTGATGTCCCTCCGCTGGCGCTGACCGTTATCGTTTCCTGTTTGCCCTTGTAGGTTGTAAGCTGTGAAGGGTTTATCCCGTTCAATGTTACTGGTGCTATGCTGGCATTTACTTCGCTGTATGCAACTGCGTCATACTGGTTGCTTGAGTTTGAATCTTTCACATAACACATAACCTGGTATTTGCCAGCATCGGTAAATGTCCAGCTGAAGTTTTGATCCGTGCTGAAAGCCTTGGCTAGGGTCCATACCTTTGATTGGTAGTTGTATATGTGATATTGATACTGCAATTGATTACCCCCGGAGGCAGTTGTTATAAAATCGACACTTTGTCCAACAGTAACTTCTGGATTTGAAGGGATCATACCTTGAAGCGTTATAAAGAAGTTTTCCTGTTTTGAGTTCGGGTAATAGAATGACAAAATATCGCTGTATTTCTGTCCTGCCGAGGCTCTGTTCTGTGCTCCTGTCTGGCTCATTCCAACCCCGTGACCAAAACCTGTTCCTGTAAAAATATACGTGTCATTATTGCTGTCATATGTAACTGAGTACATGGCGCTTTTAAGATCAGTGTTAACATTGCCTGAAGCAAGGAAAGATCTTGCGGAATTCTTGCTGAATGACATCGTTCCCTTTGTTCCGTTGATTGTTATATTGCTTACTCTTCCGCTTGGATACCTTGTTATTGAGTTCAGATCTATGCCTGTGAAATCACCGATGGCAGCTTTTGTTGTGGTTGACAATCTTGAATTGATCTCCGCCGTAGTATATGTCCTTGTCCAAGTCTCTTTCGGATCATAGGTATCCTGTACTGAATCTGAATATGCAAGTGGAGTAGATCCCCATACATTTTCAACCTTTTCCGTATAGCCTCCGTTCGAACTGCAGAAGTAAGCGCTTATAGGCTGACCGTTATATGTCAAGACGATACCTTTTGTAGAATCTACCGCTGACTTGCATTTCGATGTTGAAGTGTAACCATTGTACATCTGGTAATTGGTGTTGCTGCCGAGATCAAAATATGTACCCGCAGGGGAAAGCATCTTGCTGAAGGCATATGTCCTTGCAGCGACTGCCTGTGCCTTCAGGGCTTCGGTATCACAGCTTTCAGAGATTTCAAATGGAACCACTCCATACAGATACTCGTCAATCCCAAGCTTGTTAACTATGCTTATGTAAGTTCCCTGGTTTACAAAGTTAAAGTCTCCCATGTACTGCATTCTAGTCTTCGAAAGGGTTAACAAATTGCTGCTGTAGTTCTGGGAGTATAAACTTGCACTTTCCCCGTATGAAAACTGTTTAATCAGAACGCCGCTCTTATATATTGCCATGCTGCCTGATTCAAGTTTGATTGAGTATGCACCATCTGCTAATACAGTATCGGTTCCGTCGATGATGTAATTTCCTTTCAAAGTGAAATCAACTGATGCAATATTGCTAAGCTCGCTTTCCAACAGCACTACCCTTATGTTATCCGTATATTCACTGAAATAATCAGTTGCTGCGGTAACATTACTGCTGGCGCAAAAAAACAACGACATCAGGCAGACTATCAAACTGTATTTTTTGAATATATTCTTCACTCTGGATCCCCCCTATAAAGTAAAAGATACTAATATATCTCCAATAATTTCACAAAATTCTTACATTATATTATAGCATCTTATAATATTTTTTTAAATAGAATAAAAGAATTCATAATAAAAAACTGCATTTTTAAGCCTTGGACTTGATTGGTGATAGATTGTTTAATGTCTGAATATTATGTATAATGTTTTTATAAAGCAAATCACGAGGGTGATAATATGAACAAGGCATTAAGATATATTAGATTGATTTTGCCATGGATAATAGCCATTATTGTAGCAGCTTTTCTCCTGACCAAGATTGCTACAATTGAGGAGGCTGCAAAGGTTGTCGCTGCGCTCCCGATTTGGATGGTGGGAATTGCAGCTTTGACCCAGATCATAAGCTATCTGGGGAGCGGATATCAGGTCAAGGTTATAGTAGACAATGATCTTCATAAGATATCTACAATCCGTGGGGCTGTAATTACAATCGCCAGCGAGAGTGTAGGTCTTGTAGGAGGGATGCCCGGTTCCATTGCTGCCACATACCTATGGGTGGCAAAAGATGAAGAAATGTCTGACGAAGGTGTGCTGGCCGGAGTGATGCCCATAATATATAATTCAGTTGCGCTGATATCTTTTTCAACGATAGGCATGGTATATTTGCTGGTTAACCGCAATCTTTCAACCACACAGGTTGTCTTCTACGGTTTAATCCTATCAGTGCTGCTGGCAGGGATCATTGCAATTGTGTACGGACTTTTTCGAAAACAGAAGGTCGAAAATCTTGCTCTAAAAATAGGGGGCATGTTAAACCGACTCATTAAGATTAAAATAGACCTGGTGCGCATAAAAAACAGGATGGACCATTTCTACAGAAGCTTAAAGTTGATGAAGGACAAAGGCTGGGTTAAGATATGTGTGGGCACTTTAATCAATGTAGGCTTCGATATAATAACTATATATATTTTCTTTGTGGCTTCAGGATATAAAGTAACACCGGGGGTTTTAGTTGCTGGCTATTGCCTGTCATTCCTGCTCGGCAGGAGTATATTCTTTATACCCGGAGGGTCAGGAGTAATTGAGGGAGGCATGGTGGCTATTTTCATAAACTTAGGTGTTCCGGGATCTATAAGCGTTGTAGCTGCTCTGGGTTACAGATTCCTTTCATTCTGGCTGCCAAGCCTGATAGGTTTTATTATGATGATATATCTGCAGAGATCTTCAAGTCGCAACTGAAATTGAAGGCATTTCAGTAATCTGAAAGGCCTTTTTCGTGTCTTTCTTACCAAAAATAGCTCCTTAATCAGAAATTTAAGAATACTTATCAAGCATAATAAAATATGATATAATATTTGAGTTGTTTCTAAAATGATGTATGATTATATTGATGCTTAAAGGGGTAATATAATGGGGAACTTTATTCAATTTATAAAATTCAGTATAGTAGGAGCTTCCAATACCATTCTGACCCTTTTGGCGTATTCTCTGCTCGTATACTTTGGAGTGTATTATGTAGCTGCAAATATTATCGGATACAGCATAGGGGTTTTGAACAGCTATTTCTGGAATAGCAGGTGGGTGTTTACGCAAACTGCTTCAGGGAAAAGTACTGTTTATAAATTCGTTTGCGTGAATTTGATTGTATTATGCTTAACCACTGGAATTTTATTTGCGTTAGTAACTTTCATGAATGGTAATGAATACCTTTCCCAGATTGCTGCCACTGTAGTTGGTTTAGGGATAAATTATGTGTTAAATAAAATTTGGACATTTAAATAGGGGGAATTTGCGATGGATAATAAAGGCTTGATTTCGATAGTTGTGCCTATGTATTTTGAGGAGGAAGTTGCCGAAGAATGCTATAAAAGGCTTAAAAAGGTTATGGACGGCGTTGCGCTGAATTATGAGATTATTTTTGTTAATGATGGCAGCAAGGATAAAACCTTTGATATATTGAAGAAATTTGCTGAAGTCGATAAGGCTGTAAAGATAATAAATTTTGCAAGAAACTTTGGACACCAGACAGCAGTCACTGCAGGAATTTTTGAATCAAAAGGGGATGCGGTGGTAATTATTGATGCTGACCTGCAAGATCCTCCTGAGCTCATAATAGATATGATAGAAAAGTGGAAATCAGGATATGATGTAGTTTATGCCAAAAGGAAAAAGAGAAAGGGCGAAACCTGGTTTAAGCTTGTGACAGCCAAGTACTTCTATAAATTCTTAGCCTATATGTCAGATGTCGATATACCAACCGATACAGGCGATTTCAGGCTGATGAGCAGAAACGTTGTTGACGTATTTAAGAGCATGCCGGAAAGAAACAGGTTCGTTAGGGGAATGGTAAGCTGGGTAGGCTTTGAGCAGGACTACATAGAATATGAAAGAGATGAAAGATTTGCAGGTGTTACTAAATATCCGTTCAAGAAAATGCTTAAATTCGCATCCGATGGGATCATTGCGTTTTCGTCAAAACCGTTAAGGTTTATGACGCTCTTAGGCGGAGTTACAATAGTGTTAGCTTTTATAATCCTAATCTACTCATTAATCGTTAAACTAGCTGGTTTTGATACTGAACCCGGGTGGACATCCCTGATGGTTGCGATAACTTTCTTCAGCGGCGTACAGCTGTTTTCTTTAGGTATAATAGGCGAATATATTGCAAGAATATATGATGAAAGCAAGAACAGGCCTTTGTATGTCATTAAAGAAAAGATAAATTTTGAGGATTAGGAGTTACTATGAATAAAGACAAAAGAATTGCAACAGAAATCTTTTTAGACTTTGTAGAAAAATATTACTATATTTTTTTAGCAAGCATTTTGCTCTTGGCTAGCTATGTATTGTTTGTTAACTTGAATTCCGTTCCAATAGGGAATTGGGATGAAGCAAGGCATGGAGTCAATGCTTATGAAATGTTAAAAAGCAAGAATTTTATAGTGAATACCTATGGTTACCAGTATGATTATTACAATATGAAGCCGCCTCTCAGCTATTGGCTTGTTATTGCCGGTTATAAATTAGCAGGATTTAATCCTCTTGGGCTCAGGCTGTCTTCTGCAGTTTCGGCACTGCTCACGATAATTATTATAGCTGTGTTTACGAAACAAAAGCATGGCAGGATTGCTTCGATTGTATCCGCATCAGTTTTAACCACAACAGCCACATACATATTAACACATTGTGCCAGAACCGGTGATGCGGACGCGGTATTCGTGTTATTATTTACCATCGCAATGATTTCTATGGCTAAGATAGATGACAATATTAAATGGCTCTATCTGGCTGGATTTTCCTTTTCCATGGCTTTTCTTGCAAAGAGCTGGCATGCCTCAGCCATAGTAGCTGCAGGGGGATTATACCTGTTGTTTAGTGGAACTATGTTCAAATTAAAGCTGAAGCAATGGGCCGTTTTTATCGCTGCAGCTGTAGCGCCGATTGGCATATGGGGCATATTCAGATATGCCAATGACGGAATAGAGTTTTTCAAGGGCATGATAAATTATGATTTGCTTGCGAGAACAGCAACACCGTTAGAAGGACATACAGGTAACGCTTGGTACTATTTTGAGTCTGTATTGAATTATTACCATTACTGGTTCATCATACTATTCGGTGTATTTATTGGCTGCCTTATATTGACAAGCGGCAAAATTGATAAGGAAAGAAGAAACTATATTTTAGCCGTATTTTTATGGATCGCGGTTCCTTTTATATCCTTTTCCGTGGCAAAGACAAAACTTCCGTGGTATATCATCCCTGTTTATCCTGCCTTGGCCGTATGCATCGGTGCATTTACTCAAAAGATACTGAGAAGCTGCAAAAGGAATTTTGCTCTTCAATCGGTTTTAATAATCAGTTTGATTATGTGCTTTGTTTCCAATAAAAATGCAATTTTAAACAGCGTTAAAGCCCCACAATTTGATGGAACCCAAAGCGCTATAGAAAGGCTTAGAGATGTAAGCGAGTATAAAGGCGCGGATGCGTATACTTTATGCGGTACATATGGCGGCGCAGAACATTGGGATCAAAATCAATTTTTAGCCGCGGAGCTCTATGCAGACCTGAAGCCCATTGATGGCGGAATTGAAGCATTTAGAAAGGATAACAATGAAGCAATATTGATAATCCCTAAAAATGCTGATGCTGATAAGATTATAAAAGACAATAACTTGAAGGTTATAATTGAGAATGATACGAATCTGATATTAGTTAAATAGGTTGTTTATATCACATATTTGAACACCAGGCTTGAACCTGGTGTTCTTCATTTTTATTGTACAAATTCACCTGGTAGCTTTACAATGTTATTAATGTGATTACAGTAATAGGAGGGGTTAAGTTGGGTGACAGAAATTACGATCTGGGATTTACAAAGGAATTGATAAGCGAAGCAGCCAGCCATGAGGGAATGTATCTTGGAAGGGTGGTTGCTCAGTATAAAGATCTTTACAAAGTCGCAACGGAGTATTCAGAAGTTCTCGCAGAGATATCCGGGAGGCTACGTTATGATTCGGGTACGATGTCTGACTTCCCGGCAGTAGGGGATTTTGTTCTTGTCGACAGGAAAGACAGCGCTTCTGGAAATGCAATAATCCATAAAATACTGAAAAGGAAAAGTGTTTTCATAAGAAAGGCGGCAGGGAAAGCGCATGATGTCCAGGTGGTTGCTGCGAACATCGACAGCGTCTTTATCTGCATGTCCCTGAATAACGACTTCAATTTGAGGAGACTTGAAAGGTACCTGTCCATAGCCTGGGACAGCGGTGCTGTTCCTGTCATAGTGCTCACAAAATCGGATTTGTGCAGCGAGCTGCCTTCAAAACTCAAGGAGATAGAGCAGAGTGCTATAGGCGTCGACATTGTTGTGACATCAAGCATGAGTGGCGACGGATGGAAGGAGCTTTCAAAATACATTAAACCAGGCAAGACAGTTGCATTCATGGGTTCCTCCGGAGTGGGCAAGTCTACCCTTATAAACAGGCTGATCGGCGGGGATGTCATCTTGACTAGGGATATAAGGAAGGATGACAAGGGCAGGCATGCCACGACAAGAAGGGAGCTTATGCTCATACCATCGGGCGGGGCAGTTATTGACACCCCGGGAATGCGCGAGCTTGGCCTTGAGAATGTGAATCTGTCAAAAACATTCGCAGATATAGATGAACTGGCGGAGGGCTGCAGGTACAGGGATTGCCGGCACGAAAACGAACCCGGCTGCGAAGTCAGAAAAGCTGTTGAAGAGTGTGTATTAACAGAAGAACGCCTGGCGAGCTACAATAAGCTCAAAAAGGAAGCGAAATATGAAGGAATGAATTCAAGGCAGATAGAAAAAGAAAAAATCAGCGAGATGTATTCCAGCTTTGAAGGCGTGAAAAACGCAAGGGATTATAAAAAGTCAAAAAACAAAAACAGATGATAATAAGATATCTATCGATGCCTTATGCTATGTGACTTAATCACAGAGAATTCACCGCCAGTCTGGTAAAATCGTGTCATACAATTCAATCGGGAGGTACGTATGGCATCAATAGTTAATAGCAAAAAGATAGCAAAAGTAATGGAAAAAGAATGTGTAGGCTGTGGCAGCTGCACAAAATCATGCCCGCGTTCAGCAATCGATGTCCCAAAGGGGATATGTGCTGTAGTGGACAGCGCCTCATGTGTAGGCTGCGGGTTGTGCCAGAAAGCCTGTCCTGCTTCGGTCATAGAAATAAAGGCAAGAGCGCTTGAAGGGGGAGGTGAAGCTGCATGACGAAAAACAAGAAATGGTACGATTATTTGTGGATTCTGTCAGCTGCATACATGGTTTTAGGGTTTGTGAACATCATGTCCGCATGGCTCGGACTCATATGTTTCCTTGTTCCAGTCCTGATTTCTGCAGTGAAGGGCAACAAGTCATACTGTAGCAGATACTGCGGCAGAGGCCAGCTGTTTGACCTGCTGGGCAGCAGATTCAACCTCTCCAGGAGAAAGGACATCCCTGCTTTTCTGCGAAGCAAATGGTTCCGCTATGGTTTCCTTTTATTTTTCATGGCGATGTTCGCCAATATGATATTTATGACTTACCTGGTTTTTCGGGGCGCCGGAAGCCTCAAAGAGGTTGTGACTCTTCTGTGGGCGATAAGGATGCCCTGGGACTGGGCCTACGGCGGAGGGGCTGCAGCACACTGGGCAGCACACTGGGCAGCACAGTTCGCATTCGGTTTCTACAGCCTCATGCTCACATCGACGACACTGGGGCTAATCACGATGGCGATGTACAAGCCGCGTTCCTGGTGCGTCTACTGTCCGATGGGGACAATGACTCAGGGTATATGCAGGCTGAAGGATGCAGCATGATCCGGGAAGATGATTATTTTGAGAGCAGCGAACGAAGCTGCTCTTTTCCAATTATCTCTACATTGCCGCGCGAAAGAGATATCCAGCCCTCCTTCGAGAAATATTTGAGCATTCTGGAGACAACCTCCCTTGCGCTGCCCATGTGTCTGGCTATCTGATCGTGTGTCATTGCAATCCTGTTTGATCCTGTTTTGCTCGATTCGTCAATCAGGAACGCTGCAAGCCTTTTGTCGAAACTCATGAACAGTATCTGCTGCATGACCCACATCACATCAGAGAAACGCTCTGTTGCAAGCCTGTGGGTGAATGCCTCCACATAAATGTTCTCGCTGGCCAGGACGGAGAAGGCCTTCGAGCTGATCTGCACTATCCTGCAGTCTGTCTCAGAATCTATGTGCACATCGAATGTGATTGTATCCAGAACGCAGGATGCCGACAGGACGCAAACATCCCCTTTATTAAGGCGGTACAGCGTAACTTCTTTGCCTTCCTCTGAAAGCATATACGTGCGCAGGGTTCCGCTGATGACTATCAGCACTCCTATGCAGTCATGTTCCCCGAAATGCAGTGCATTTCCAGCTTCATAGCTGTATGCCCGGGCATCCTCTGTCAGGATTTTCCTTTGGAGAGGGGTGAGACGTTCCCAGAAGTCAAGGCTTCGCTTTAAAACATCAATCTCTGTCTTTTCGATCATCAGTTTTCTCCTTTAAGTGACTTAACTCAATTCTAAATATAATTATATATCCAGGAATAAAGTGATGCAATATTCTGGACAAATGCTTCCGCTGTTGATAAGCTAAATGTAATAATATATTTAACCTGAGGAGAGATGAGGAAATGCAAAGAGAAAAGGCTGCGTTTGAAACCATAGATGATTACATAAAACAATTTCCGCCTGAGGTTAAGGAAAAACTTGAGAAGCTAAGAACGGTTATTAAGGACGCTGCTCCGGATTCTGTTGAGCGGATAAGCTACCAGATGCCTACTTTTTACCTGCAGGGGAATCTGGTTCACTTCGCTGCCTTCGAGCGCCATATAGGCTTCTATCCTGCACCAAGCGGCATTGAGGAATTCAAGAATGAACTCGCCGGGTATAAAAGTTCAAAGGGAGCGGTGCAGTTCCCTATAGACAAGCCTCTGCCTTACGAATTGATAAGCAGGATTGTGAGATTCAGGGCAGGTGAGAATATCGCTGCGGCAGCGGGAAAAAAGAAAAAGAAGATTACCATCAGGCGTGAGACAGAAAAGGATTTCGAAGCCGTCCATCGGGTTGTAAAAGCCGCATTCGAAAAGGCTGGCCACAGTAACGGTGACGAACAGGAGCTGGTAGGCAGGCTTCGGAAAAGCGATTCGTTCATTCCCGAGCTTTCCCTGGTGGCAGAGCATGATGGAAGGATCGTAGGACACATACTTTTCACCAAAGCGATGATTGGAGGAAGCGTATCCCTTGCCATGGCTCCCTTGTCGGTTCTTCCCGAGTATCAGAATCAGGGGATAGGCGGGAAGCTCATTCTCGAGGGTCACAGAATTGCAAAAAAACTGGGATACAGATCCGTTATACTTGTTGGACATGCAGATTATTATCCTCGTTTCGGCTATTCGCCTGCCGGCAGATGGGGAATAAAAGCATCCTTCGACGTGCCCGATGAGAATTTCATGGCTGCAGAGCTTGTCAAAGGTGGCTTGGATTATGTAAGCGGAATAGTCGAGCATGCAGCGGAGTTTTTTATCGAATCAACCTCGTAACATTGAAAAAGACGGGAGCTGATATTTTATGAAAAAATATTTGAACGAAGTCCTATACGGCATTGCAGTATATATTGCAGTCGCAATCCTGGCTCTAATGATTTACGGAGCGCTTTTTCTTCTTGACCGGACAGAAACTGCAACGATGAATCAGACGTACCTTGCGGGGGCGGTCCTTTCGCTCATAGTATCATTTGCATTTGCATGGAAATCCAAGCCAAGAAGCAAAGCAGAAGCAGGCCGGAAAGGCCTGATATGGATGGCCACCTCCATCCTGCTGCTGGTGCTGACCATTGCTCCCGGCTTCAAGGTGGTTTCAGTGCTGCTGGGGGTGTTCGGCTTCTGGTTCTACATGTTCGGAATCCTGCTTGGACCTATCCTCTACGCTTTTGTAATGCATCTCGGATAAGCAGAATTTAACTGATTACTACTTGAGTAGTTACCAAATGATCCTTTATAAAGAGAAGGGCAGATTAGCACCGGCTAATCTGCCCTGTCTGTTATGTCGCCAATCGAATTTGTTCTGTCGAGGTACCTTGTGAGGAAAGTTGTGCAAAGGCCTATGAAGTACCCTGTAACCACGGCTGATACCATAAGCACCGGCAGGTAGATGTAGATCCTCAGATCCTGAATAACAATTGATGCCACCAGGAGCTGGCCTATGTTATGGAATACCGCACCTATCATGCTTATGCTCCATATGCTCATGGATTTCCTGAAAAACCTGTAGAGGAATATCATCACAAGGTTGCTGAGAAGCCCTCCCGCTATGCTGAACATGAATGCAGACATGGAGCCTGTGAACATCGAGCCGAGAAGCGTCCGCAGGAACATAATGAGAAGCGCCTCCCTCGGCCCCCAGAGTATCAAAGCTGTAAGGGAAACCAGGTTAGCCAGTCCCAGCTTGATGCCTGGAAAAAGAACAGGCACCTGAGCTTCAATGACATAAATTATCAAGGCTATGCTTACCATGAGGCCAAGCAAAACCATCTTTTTGGTTTTATTCATCAAATCACCTTAATCCATTTAAGTTTTTAATATACGTTTTCGTCAATCTCCCGGGATCCGCCCTGAATCTTTATTATCAGTTTATGCGGAAGGCATATGACTGACTGGCCGGGTTCGGTTATCCATCCTGTTTTTACACAAAGTTTGTCGGGACAGTCTGAATCAATGATCCTGATCCTTCCTTTTTCAACCCTTATTATGTTGTACTCATCTTCATAAGCTATCCTTATCTCCTCGGAACTCTCGACCTGATCCAGATCAATCGTCCTGATGACCTTGCCGTCCTGCTTGATCTCAGCTATATGATGGCTGCTTCCCGACATGTTCATAAAAACCAAAACGCCGATCGAGCTTATTACCACTATTAATGCAATTACAATTGCCGCTATTTTATCTCCCTTTTTCATATCTAACCTCTAGTCTTATTATTTCCTATCAAATTTTACTATACAGGAATTTATTTCGCAACCTATATTTGGCTATCATTTTAATATTGTAAAAAATAAGGAAAAAAGTTACTATTAAATAAGGAATCAATTAGCCGGGAGGGATTTAGATGACAGGCAGGAACAGGATTGAAAATATATGCATTTTCGGCATCGGCGGGATAGGCGGAGTGTTCGGAGGAATGATAGCAAAAACTATAGATGAAAAATCAGACAGCTATCACAAGGTATACTTCATAGCAAGAGGTGGTCACCTGGACAGGATAAGGAGTGAAGGATTGCTGCTCAATATCCCTGGTTACAATGGTCTGCTGTGCAAGCCCGCGCTCGCAGCTGGGGATATGGAAATAATTCCCACGCCCGATCTGATATTTCTGTGCGTGAAAGGCTATGATCTCGACGATGCACTCGATTCGATAGCTAAAAACATAAAGGAAGACACAGTGATAATCCCGCTGCTTAATGGCGTAGACATATATAAACGGATAAGAAGGAAACTGAAAAATTGCATCGTGCTGCCGTCCTGCGTATATATCGGAGCCCATATAGAAGGCGTGGGCGAGGTGACACAGGACACTGACTATGCCAGGATTGTCTCCGGAAGGGATCCTGAACACAAGGACTACGATTTCGGCGAGCTCGGTGCGCTCCTGGATTATATGGGGATTAACTGCATTTTCAGGGATGATGCCTCAGACAGCATATGGGAAAAATATCTCTTCATAGCCTCTTTTTCACTGGTGACTGCCTGGTCGGGGAGGAGCATAGGCGGTGTTGCAGCAGATCCGGAACTGCGGGCCATGGCCGAAGATATAATAGGCGAGATAATAGCAATAGCCTTCAAAAATGGAGTAAAGCTGCCGGCCTCCGCGGCTGAAAAAACAATGGACATAGCAAGGGGCATGGGGAACAACGTCAAGACTTCTTACCAGAGGGATATTGAAAGCGGAAAGTTGAAAAACGAAGGGGAGCTCTTCGGAGGAACTATAATCAGGATGGGAATTGAGTGCGGGGTGGATACTGCCGTTACGTCAAGGCTGTACAGAGATATACAGAAAAGGATGGTGAATTAGCGATGAAACTGACTGTGCTTGTGGACAATAACACACTGATAGACAGGTATTTTCTGGGCGAGCCCGGACTCTGCTACATTATTGAGGACGCTGGAAAAAAGGTTCTGTTCGATACGGGTTACTCCGACGTATTCATAAGGAACGCACATAAAATGAAGATCAAGCTTACCGACATAGATGCCGTTGTGCTTTCCCACGGCCACAGCGACCACACGGGGGGGCTTCCTCATCTCATGACCATGTTTACGGAGGAGGCGCTGGAGAACAGGACGGTCTCGATGCCCGACCTTATATGCCACGACCACACCTTCAGGACGAAAGTAACCAGGGAAGGCGTGGATATTGGTTCTCCTGCAAAGGAGGACAAACTCGAGATGCACTTTAACCTCAGGCTTACAAAGGATCCCGTCTGGATAACCGATAACCTGGTATATCTGGGAGAGATACCGCGCATGAACAGCTTTGAAAACCAGCATCCAATCGGTAAAGACGATTTTGTAGCTGATGATTCGGCACTGGCCTGGAGGTCGAACAAGGGACTCGTAATAATAACGGGCTGCTCCCATTCGGGGATATGCAACATAATAAAAAGGGCAAAGGCTGTATGCGGAGAAGACAGGATCAGGGATATAATAGGAGGGTTCCATCTGCTGCACCCCTCGGCGGAGCAGATGGAAGGCACGCTGGCTTGCCTAGTGAAAGAGAATCCTGAGAAAGTCTATGCAGGTCACTGCACGGACCTCAAATCGAAGATAGCCCTCGCCGGTCACCTGAACATAAAAGAGGTAGGAGTTGGACTCATACTTCGCTACGAGGAGGAATAGACTTGAAAAACTTGAAATTCGGAGGGGACGCCATAATAACGGGAAGCGGCTCCCTCAAATACCTGGAAAATTATAAAAACATGAGGGTCTTCATTGTCACCGGCGGAAGCTCGATGTTCAAGAACGGCACCATCGACAGGATTAAGGCCATACTGGTCGAAAACTGCTGCGATATGTATATACATTCAGGAGTCAAAGCCAATCCGGACACGGAAGATGTGAAGGCTGGACTGGAGGCGGTAAACAGCTTCAAACCGGATGTACTAATCGCTGTGGGCGGAGGTTCAGCCATCGACCTGGGCAAGGTGCTTTCGATAATGCATGAGAATCCCGAGCTCGATATAGAGAAAATGGCTTCCGTCAAGCTGCCTGACAAAAGGAAATACCTTAAGCTTGTGGCCATACCGTCAACATCCGGAACGGGCAGCGAAGTGACGACTGCGGCGGTTATAACCTACAGGAAACATGACATTAAAATCGGCCTTAAAAGCATGGCGATGATACCGGATGCAGCTATACTGGATCCCGATATAACAATGTCCATGCCGGACAATATAGTTGCGGAGACCGGAATGGATGCGCTTACCCATGCCGTGGAATGCTTTATTAATGCAAAGGTTGATGACTTTACCGGTTGTCTGGCAAAAGGCGCTATCGAGGGAATACTTGAGCAGCTCCCGTTGTCCTACGCCGAAAAGACACTTGCCAGCAGGGAGAAGATGCATAACTTCCAGTGCATGGCGGGGCTCGCTTTCACAAACACAGGATTGGGGATGTCTCATGGAATAGCCCATGCCATAGGAGGGAAATTCGGACTTGGACACGGTCTCACAAACGCAGTTGCGCTTCCTTATGTGCTGGAGTTTAATTCAAGAAGCCCTGAAGTTGAGCTGAGGCTCAGGGAACTGACCAGGGCAGCCGGAACGGATTTCATCTCTGCTGTCAGAGAACTCAATGAAAAGATGAACGTTCCCGGAACCTTCAGGGAAGCCGGAATAAACGAGCGTGACTTCTTTAGGAATTTCGATGAGCTTGTGGAGAATTCAATGATGGGTTCAACAAGGTCGAATCCTGTGAAGATATCAAGGGATGAGATGGCTGGGTTACTGAGGGACATGTACAGCGGAAGGAGAGAATAGAAGATGACAGATATAAAGGTTAGGAGAATCTCCGGGGATGCAGTCCTCCCCAGCTACGCCCACAAAGGCGATGCAGGTATGGATCTGTATTCGATAGAGGAAAAGGTGATAGAGGCCGGCGAGACGGCTCTGATACGCACCGGGATTCAGATAGAGCTTCCGGAATTAACGGAAGCCCAGATAAGGCCCAGGAGCGGACTTGCGCTGAAGAATTCGGTAACTGTCCTCAATAGTCCGGGCACTATAGACGAAGGCTACAGGGGTGAAATATGCATTATACTGATAAACCACGGAAAGGACAGCTTCAAGGTTGAAAAGCACATGAGGATTGCACAGATGGTGATCTCCAGGTTCGTACATGCAAACATCACCGAGGCTTACGAACTGAGTACATCAGAGAGGGCGGAAAAAGGCTTCGGGTCCTCTGGACTCAAATAAAAACGCTAAATATATTGCTTTATTTTAAAAATATGGTAGTATTTATATAAGATATTTTAACGAAAGGTCGTGTCTGAAGATGGGGCGTTGTTGCTGTTGCTGCAAAAAAACTGAACCTTTATTCTTTGCGGCCTGTGAACGTTAAATTATTGATACTATCGATATTTATTGAACCGCAGGCAATATAATTTCCTGTGGTTTTTTTATACGGGAGGGAGATACAAATGAGTTTTTATGTTTACAATTCTTATGGCAAAAATAAAGAAGAATTCGTACCGGTAAAGGAAAATCACGTAGGTCTTTATACATGCGGGCCTACGGTCTACAATTATGCACACATAGGCAATCTGAGAACTTATATTTTCGAGGATGTCTTGAAGAAGTCCTTCGAATATATGAGCTATGACGTTAAGCATGTCATGAACATTACGGACGTCGGACATCTGCAGTCAGATGCCGATACCGGCGAAGACAAGATGGAGCTCGGAGCTAAAAGGGAGCAAAAGACTGTATGGGAGATAGCAAAATATTACGAGGATGCTTTCTTTGATGACTGTGAAAAGCTGAATATAAAGAGACCGACCATAGTGTGCAGGGCAACCGAGCACATCAGTGAAATGATAGAGCTTGTTCAGATACTTGAAAAGAAAGGCTTCACTTATATAGCCGACGGAAACGTATATTTCGAGATCGACAAATTCCCCGACTACAACAAGCTTGCAAACTTGACAATGGAAGAATTGGAAGCAGGCAGCAGGGTTGAGGTGGATGAGAATAAGAAGAATCCGCTGGATTTCGTGCTTTGGTTTACAAATTCGAAATTCAAGAACCAGATAATGCAGTGGGATTCACCTTGGGGCAGGGGCTTCCCGGGCTGGCATCTTGAATGCTCAGCGATGTCCATAAAATACCTTGGCGAGAGGATAGACATACACTGCGGCGGCATAGACCACATACCTGTGCATCATACTAATGAAATAGCACAGTCTGAAGCTGCCCTCGGCCATAAATGGGTAAATTACTGGATGCACGGTGAGTTTCTGGTGGTAGACGGCGGAAAAATGTCAAAATCAAGCGGTGATTTTCTTACACTCACAAGACTCATCGAGGAAGGCTTCAAGCCTGTTGAATACAGATATTTCTGCCTTCAGTCAAGGTACAGAAAGCAGCTGATGTTCAGCTTCGATGCACTCAGAGATGCAGGCCAGTCGCTGAAAAAGCTTAAGAGCAAAATAGCTCTAATTAAGGGAGCCGTTACCGGAAACGAAACTGTGGACAGCAACAAGCTTGAAGCTTTCAAAACAAGTTTTGGCGAACAGATAAGCGATGACCTTAACATGCCAAACGCATTCACTGTTCTCAATGATGTGATGAAGGACGACGTACTGAACGCTCTGGAAAAGGTTACTCTGATAGAAGATTTCGACAAGGTATTTTCGCTTGAGCTTCTTAAGGAAGAGGTTGCAGACACAAGCGGAATCGACGAAAAGCTGGTGAACGGACTTCTGGCAGACAGGGAAGAAGCAAGAAACCGCAGGGACTGGGCAAAGGCTGATGAAATCAGAGACAGGCTGAACGAGATGAATATAGAAATAATCGATTCAAAGGAAGGCGCTGCATGGAGGTTAAAAGACTAATATATGGATTATGAGAAGATATTAACGATAATCGTAGCTTTCGCATGCGTGATCCAGGTCTACTTTTCGTTCATCAAAGGAAGAGGGGATGAATCGGATTACGGCAGGGAGGTTCACAGACTTCGGCAGAGCGCCCTGAAGCTTAGGTTTCTGGGATTGCTGTTCGTATTCATACTGTTCTACCTCATCTATGCGCTTATGACTTCAAACATCTCCTTTCTGGGGGTGCTGGTTGTCGTCTATGTAATCATCAGCATATACGATTTCAGCAAAACGAAAATAATAACTGAAAAAGGCTTTGGAGAGAAAAGCATTTACGATAAGCGTCTGTATAATTTTATCAAATGGGATGATCTGGAAGGTTTTGAATGGTCAGAAAAAAGGGAAACTATGCTG
>Ga0316601_100000517_pt1 | contig 16761 bp, 15 predicted proteins | sample OWC_soil_day5_no_FD_207663 | JGI IMG/M metagenome (GOLD analysis project Ga0316601, IMG submission 207663) | Wetland soil microbial communities from Old Woman Creek delta, Ohio, United States - OWC_soil_day5_noCT | ecosystem: Environmental > Terrestrial > Soil > Wetlands | place: USA: Ohio... | reverse complement strand
CTATCACAGCCTCGGTGATCACACGGAGACGATCCAAATGGATTTCGATCCTGAAAAGATCCCCTATGAGAGACTGTTAGACATTTTCTGGGCGAGCCATGACCCAACAAGCAAGTCCTGGTCTCGCCAATACAAGGCAGTGATTTTCTATCACGATGAAGAACAAAAAAACATGGCCGCAGCGACAAGAGATCGCCTCGCGGCAAAGCTCGGCACGAAGATTCACACGGAGATTTTACCCTATGATGCGTTTTATCTTGCCGAGCCTTATCACCAGAAGTACCGGCTTCGCAGCGCGAGGGACATGATGGCTGAGTTCAGTGCCATGTACCCCCTGGAGGATGACTTTGTCAACTCCACCGCTGCGGCTAGAGTGAACGGGTACCTTGGAGGCTACGGATCCCCGGAGACGGTGAAATCCGAGATAGGCGAATTGGGCCTGTCTCCTAGCGCGAGCAAAAAAATCCTGGACATCGTCGCGACCAGGAGACGCTAGTCAAAGAAAGGCAGAGTTTAAGATAAACCGTTCTTTCAATGGAGGGACTTATGAGCAAATTACTTTATATTCAAGCATCGCCAAGGATTGAAAGATCTTTTTCCATAGCTGTTGCAGAGGCGTTTGTATCCGCCTACAAGCAGTCGAATCCAAAAGACGAAGTGGTCGCTATGAATCTCTTCAAGAAAGACCTTCCCGCTTTTGACGGCCTTGCCGTGCAGGCCAAGTACACGATTCTTCATGGCCTGAAACACACCCCTGAAGAACTGGCTGCATGGAAAAAAGTGGAGGAACTCATCGGGGAGTTCAAGTCCGCGGACAAGTATGTCCTGGCTGTTCCCATGTGGAATTTCGGGATTCCCTACAGACTGAAGCAATACCTGGACATTATCGTGCAGCCCGGATACACCTTCAGCTTTTCGCCGCAGGAAGGATACAAGGGGCTTGTTCTTGGGAAGCCGGTATTCGTTGCCTATTCGCGAGGCGGCGCCTATCCGAAGGGCAGCGCGGAAGAGGCCTTTGATCTTCAGACGAAATATTTCCAGCTTGCTCTCGGGTTCATCGGCTTTACGGACATCAGGACTCTGATCGTGGAGCCCACCCTGGCCAGCCCGGACGTGGCGAAACAGAGGAGGGCAGAGGCGATCGCCAAAGCCAAAGAAATGGCGAACACTTTTTAGGGCTTCTTTGAGGGGGTCAGAAAGGGACTCAAGTTCTTATTCAACCTCAAGGCAAGAGCTTGCGGAGGAGATCTTCCGTGAATTTGGACCAACCCAAGAACAGCAAGCTGGAAGCAGTGATCGAAGGCATTGCTCATGAACTCGGTCTTGTGAAGGATAAGCGCTTGGTCGATGATGTTCTGGAGCCGTGCATCATCGTGATCATCGGTGCATCGGGAGATTTGGCAGGACGCAAACTCTTACCAGCCCTTTTCAGCCTTTATCTGCAAGGAGGACTGCCCACCCCCTTCACGATTCTCGGTTGCAGCCGGACCAGAATGAGGGATGAGGACTGGAGGGCCAGGGCAAAACAGGCTGTTGCGGATTCAACCGGCTTCAGCGGCCCTACCTGGGACTCCTTCAGCGCCAACCTCTTTTACTGTGAGCTGGAGTATGAGGAGCCCGAATCTTTTGATCGTGTTGCCGGGTTTGTGCGGGAGCTGGACCATTCCAGAGGGACGGGGGGCAACCGGGTTTTTTATCTGGCCATCCCTCCGGCTCTTTATGAGACAACCGCGCAGAACCTCGGCAAAGCAGGCCTGTCAGCTGAAAATAAGGAAGGGCTCGGCTGGTCGCGGATCGTTGTGGAAAAGCCTTTTGGCCGAGATCTTCAAACCGCCATCGCCCTGGACCGGAGACTTCACGAATATTTCCAGGAGCATCAGGTTTTCCGGATCGATCACTACCTGGCCAAGGAGACGGTTCAAAACATCCTCCTGTTCCGTTTCGCGAACGCCCTGTTCGAGCCTGTCTGGAACAGGACCTACATCGAAGCGGTGACCATCACCGCTGCTGAAACCCTGGGGGTGGAGCACCGGGCAGGCTACTATGAGCAGGCCGGAGTTCTAAGGGACATGTTTCAGAACCACATGATGCAGCTCTTTGCCCTGACCGCCATGGAGCCGCCGTCGGTTTTCGAGGCTGAGCGGGTGAGGGACGAAAAGGCCAAGCTCTACAGAGCGCTGAGGCCTTTCCCGGTGGACCGGCTCGAAGATTTCCTCGTCCTGGGCCAGTACGGCAGGGGAACCATCGAAGGGAAAGAGGTCCCGGCCTATCAAGACGAGCCGGGTGTGAATGCAGCATCCCTCACTCCCACCTTTGCGACGATGAAGGTGTATGTGGACAACTGGCGCTGGCAAGGTGTGCCTTTTTTCATCACCTCCGGCAAGAGACTGGCCGAGAAGCTCACGGAGATTGTCATCCAGTTCAAGGAGGTCCCTCACTCCGTGTTCCGCAGCGTCCTCGGAGAGCACATTTCGGCCAATCGGCTCATTCTCGGGATCTACCCTGAGGAGAAGATCGCGCTGACCTTTCAGACGAAGAACCCCGGTGCCCAGGTGAGGTTGCGCTCTGTGACCATGGATTTCTTCTATCATCAGGGCTACACGGGACCGGTGCTTGACGCCTATGAAAAGGTGTTGCTGGACTGCATGCTGGGGGATCAGATGCTCTTTTGGCGCCAGGACGGGGTTGAACTGTGCTGGTCTTTCCTGACGCCTGTCTTGTGGGGTTGCGAGACATGCACCAACAGGGCGGAGATGCTCTTGCCCTACGACGCAGGAACCTGGGGCCCTGAGGCCGGGCAGCGACTGATGAGCCAACAGCAAAGACAACCGTTTAGCTCTTTGAAATAAACACAGAAAAAGGCCATGGGGGTCCCTCTAAAAACAGAACAACGAAGACGACACACGTCAATGGTGTTTTCCCTTATGGATTGAAGGCCGGGAGCCTGTATGAGTGAAGTAGAAATAAACGAGGTACCACGGAAAAGTAGTCGTGCTCTTCTTAAGGCCGTTGTTCTAGTTCTTTTCCTGCTTGTTGCAGTTTATGTGGTGCGGTTCACGCCGGTGAAAGACTATCTGACAGCCGAAACTTTGGGTAGACTGCTGGACAAGGCGGGGATTTGGGCTCCTGTCGCGTTCATTCTGATCTACGCCGTGGGGGTGTGCCTTTTTGTCCCCGGCACTCTGATCACCGCAATCGGTGCCGCGATTTTCGGCCCTTACTGGGGGTTCCTGTATGTGTGGGTGGGTGCCATGATCGGAGCGAGCACCGCCTTTTTCGTGGGGAGAAGTCTGGGCAGGGAATTCGCCGCCTCTCTGGTAGGGGACCGTTTAGGAAAGTATGATGAAGCGATTGAACGAAACGGTTTTGCCACGGTTCTTTATCTGCGCCTGGTGTACTTCCCCTTCACGCCCATGAATTTCGGGATGGGACTCACCAGAGTTCGGTTCAGGGATTACTTCTTCGGAACAGGCCTGGGGATCATCGTGGGGACTTTCATCTTCACTTTTTTTGTTGGCACGGTAAAACAGGTCTGGGTGTCCGGGGACTGGGGAGATCTCTTGTCTTTCAAGGTCTTTTTCTCCGTAGCGCTTTTTGTCTTTTCTTTCTTCATCCCCAAACTTATCACAAGGCTCAGAGCACGCGCCTAGCAGGAATGCGATGGAAAAGCGGAGACAGTTTTTGAAGTTCTTGGTTGGGGGCGCGGCATGGCTTGGAACGGGACTCGGGTCCTTGTTTTCAATGGTCAAGTGGGTGATAGCGGAGACTGGAAAAATCATCCTGCCCAAAGGAACGCCAAGGGAGTCGCTCATCGACAAGAATCCTGCGGAGCTCGATGCGCGGAACCTTGAAGTGACGCCTCTCGATAACTTCGGGACCATGGGCCTGACCGATCATGCGGTCAGCATTGAGAAGTGGGGTCTTGAGGTCGACGGGCATGTCAAGAAACCTCTCCGCCTGACCTATGAGGAGATCAAGAAACTGCCATCGGTTGAGAGGAATGCCCTCATGATCTGCCCCGGGTTTTTCGCCAATCATGGGACCTGGAAAGGGTTTTCTCTGGGTGCGCTGCTCAAGCGGGCACAAGCGGAAGACGGGGTGACCCACGTCACTGTGCGAGGACCCGACGGCAAGTACGAGAACTCGCAACGATATCCCTTAGGGGACATCCTCTCAAACAAGGTTTTCCTTGCTTATGAAGTGAACGGGAAACCTCTTCCGCAAAGACATGGTTTTCCCCTTCGGGCGGTGGCTGAGGGCTATTACGGCTATGACTGGGTGAAGTACGTTTACAGGGTCACGGTTGAAAAGATTTAGCAGGTTGCTGAAAAACGCCCATGTCCCGGGGAGTGACAAGGGACAAGTAACGAGTGACAAGTTAGTGTCTCTTGCTCGTTACTTGTTACTCGTCACTTATCACTGTTATGGATCTTGTATCTGAGCGTTGTTGAGCAACCTGCCAGATATAGGATTTGAAGGACGTTGACGAGATGACGACGAAGCAAATAAATGCGGTTGTCCTGGCAGGAGACATTGGCGGGACAAAGACGAACCTCGGGCTTTATGTGATGGGAAAGAAGCGTCCGGAACCGCTTGCCGTCGAGAGCTTTGCAAGCCGCGAAGCACCCCACCTGGAGAACCTCGTTGACCGGTTCCTGAGGAGCCATCCCGCTCCGATCTCCAGTGCCTGTTTCGGAATCGCCGGACCCGTGATCAACGGCCGGTGCAGGACGACCAACTTGCCGTGGGTTGTGTCGGAAACTTTACTGCAAAGGCGCTTTCACTGGCGCCAGGTTCGCCTTCTCAATGATCTAGCGGCAACCGCTCTGGCCGTTCCCCTTCTGCGACGGAGCGAGCGGGTTTCTTTGAACAAAGGAAGTAGGCTAAAGAAAGGGACCCTTGCTCTCTTGTCCCCCGGGACCGGCCTCGGGCAGGCCATGCTGGCCTATCAGGATGGGGAATATGTGCCTCTTTCTTCCGAAGGCGGCCACGTCAGTTTTTCACCGACAACGGAACGAGAGATAGACCTGTGGCGATACCTCCGGAAGAAGTTCAGCCACGTGAGCGTCGAAAGAGTGCTATCAGGGCCGGGGTTGGTCAACATCTATTCATGGCTCAGGGATTCGGGCCGGTTTGAGGAGCCCCTCTGGCTCAAGGCGCTCATGAAAGAAGGAGACCCTGCAAAGGCAATCAGCGAGAGCGCCCTCCGAGAGAAGCAAGCTCTCAGTGTGGAATCCCTTCGTTTCTACATTTCCATGCTGGGAAGCGCCGCAGGAAACCTGGCCTTGACCAGCATGGCGGTTGGGGGCTTCTACCTTGGAGGCGGAATTCCACCGAAGATTCTTCCTGCGCTGAAACAGGGAGTCTTCTTGAAATCGTTCATGGCCAAGGGGCGATTCTCCGATTTCCTCGCCGGAATCCCGGTGTTTGTCATCCTCAACGACAAGGCAGCGCTACTGGGCGCGGCACACGCTGCTCTTGAGGCTCTAAAAGATTGAACGAAACCGGAATGGGTTTCTTTATCACAGCCCTTGATTCTGGATGGCCCTCATGCTTCGAAGCGACCGACTGATCATTTTCGGCCGTTACCCTGTCCCCGGTCGAACCAAGACCCGTCTGACTCCCCTCCTCGGCGCAGCCCGCGCGGCGGATCTCCAGCGTGACCTCACAGAAAGAACTTTGAGAACCGACAGGTGGGTTGCCCGCAGGCGCCCGGTCGACCTCGAAGCCTGCTTCGAAGGAGGGAGCCTTTCAAAACTGCGGCGGTGGCTTGGGCCGAACCTGATCTTTTCCCAGCAGAGCTCCGGAGATTTGGGCGAGCGAATGAAGGCGGCTTTTCTCCAAGCTTTTCAACAGGGCGCTCAGCAGGTCCTTCTTCACGGAACCGACATCCCTGATTTGACCACGCGCCATATCGATGAAGCTTTTGACGCTTTGAAAACCCACGACCTTGTGCTGGGACCCAGCACGGACGGCGGATACTGGCTAGTCGGGCTCAAGAAGCCCGCCGATCTTTTTGATGGCATAGAGTGGGGGAGTTCCTCGGTATTCGATAAAACGGCCGCTGCTGCGCTAGGACAAGGGCTTTCCCTGCATGTCCTGAGCCCGCTCACCGATATGGACACCGGTGAAGCCGTAAGACATCGAATGCCAGATTGGGCAAGATCGCGACCCTATGTGTCGGTCATTCTACCTGCTCTTAATGAAGAGGCTCACATCGTAGAAACGATCCTGAGTGCCAGGAATCCGGATGCCGAGATCCTCGTGGTGGACGGTGGGAGCGGAGACAGGACAGTCGAACAAGCAGAGCGTGCCGGGGCTGCAGTTATCAGGGGACCCAGAGGTCGGGCTTTACAGCAAAATCGGGGGGCAAGAGAGGCAAAGGGAAGTGTTCTTCTTTTTCTCCATGCGGATACGCGCCTGCCCGAAGACTACGTCGCGCAAGTCTTTGAAACGTTGATGGACAGGAGAGTCGTTCTGGGAGCCTTTCGCTTTAAGACGGACCTGCATCGACCGCTCATGAGAGGGATCGAGTTTACCACAAATATCCGCTCCAGGTACTTGAGACTTCCCTATGGAGATCAGGCGCTCTTTGTGCGCAGATCTTGCTTTCAGGCAGTGGGCGGATTTCCTGAAATGCCGATTGCGGAGGATCTCTTTTTTGTCCGTCTTGTGTCGAACCTGGGGCGGATTGCCGTTGTGCCGTCTCCTGCGATCACTTCGGGACGGCGGTGGAAAGAGGGGGGAGTACTCAGAACAACCCTCATCAACCAGCTCATTCTGGCCGGTTTTGCTTTGGGAATCTCTCCTGAGACCCTTGCCGGCCTTTACCGGCGGGGGACGGGGAAAAAACGGACCATTTGAACTTGGGGATTTCCTCCTTATATTACCTGGCATTGAGAGCGCATCGCAGGAATACGCGGCAAGAAGGTCAAAAACAACCATAACATAAGCAAAAGATCAACTCATGGGCAGGAGGGAACGCTATGGCCAACCATTTGATTATCGGAAACGGAGTCGCTGGCACAACTGCTGCGGAAAACATCCGGAAGCTGGACAAGGCAGGGAAAATAACGATTGTCACGGAGGAGTCGACTCCTTTTTACTACAGGATGAGACTTCCCGACTTCATCTCCGGGGACCTCGCGGAGGACAAACTCAGCGCCAAGAAAGATCAGTGGTACAAAGATCAGGGCATAGAGTTGAAACTCGAGACCCGCATCCAGGGCGCCGACCCCGGGAAAAAAACGGTTAGCACTCAAAGCGGTTTACAGATCCCTTATGATCGTCTTCTCATCGCCACAGGAAGCCGTTCCTTTATCCCTCCCATGAAAGGCAGCGACAAGAAAGGGGTGTTCGCCCTTCGCACGATCCAGGACGCCAGGGATATCGTTGCTTGGGCAAAGAACATCCAGAAGGTAGTTCTGATCGGCGGGGGATTGCTTGGCCTGGAAGCGGGAAATGCTCTTCGGAAACTCGGCAAGAATTTGACGGTCGTAGAGTTCTTCCCCAGGCTTCTGCCAAGGCAGTTGGATGTGACGGGCGGCGGAAGACTTCAGAAGATCATGGAGGGAATGGGGTTTTCCTTCAGGCTCGGAGCGAAGACCCAGGAGATCAAGGGGGAAGATCGAGCCAGCGGGGTGCTGCTTGAGGGCGGCGAACTGTTGCCTGCCGAGATGGTGATCGTTTCAGCCGGAGTCAGACCTAGCCTGGAGCTTGCCAAGGCGCTCAACCTTGACCACGACAAGGGAGTCAAGGTGGACGAGCAGATGAGGACCAATCAGTCGGGGATTTACGCCGCCGGGGATGTGGCGGAGTTCAAAGGGATGCCTTACGGGATCTGGACAGCCGCCACTGAGCAGGGGCAAATCGCCGGGACCAACATGGCCGGGGGAAATGCGCTCTACAAAGGCACTGTGATGGCGAACACCCTGAAGGTCATCGGAATCGATCTGGCTTCCGCCGGCAACATTGATGCGGAGAACAAGCTGGAGTCCAAGGTGCTCACAGACGAAAAGGCTTACAAGAAGATCGTGCTCGAAAACGATCAAATCGTTGGGTGCATCATGCTGGGAGATACGAAAGGTTTTACGAAGATCACGAAGCTGATGTCCGAAAAGCAAAACGTGTCTCAGATCAAGGACAAGCTTTTTTCAGAGTAGAAGGATTTTCTCCACCACCGGAAAAGGTCCATACAGAGGCAAAGGAAAAAGCTGCTGGCTTTCGGGCCCGGGAAAGCATATACTGCTTTTACTGGGCCTGGAGGAAAGCGGAGAGTTGGTTAACCGAAAGCTGAAGCGGAACAATTCTGCTGAAAACCCCATCAATTCTCAAAAGCCTGAGCAGACTAAGACCGTCCACATCTGGCTCAGGCTTTTGATTCTCATCCTGATTGTGGGAGGATTGACCCTCGTCCTCTACGAAACGGGCGTCATCCAGTTTTTCCTGAACAAAAAGCGAATGGCCCATTTTCTTGACTCCCTCGGCCCTTGGTCAGTGCTTGTCTTTATCCTGCTTCAGATCGCTCAAGTGGTTGCCGCCCCTATCCCCGGTGAAGTGACAGGCGTTCTCGGAGGGTACCTGTTCGGTAAGTTTTTTGGTGTTGTGCTCTCGACCATCGGTCTGACGCTCGGTTCCTACGTTGCCTTCATCCTCGCTAGAACATTCGGCAGGCCGCTCATAGAGAGGTTCATCCCCAAGTCCACCATGCAGCGCTTTGACTATCTCCTGCGCCACAAAGCCGCGTTCCTTGTCTTTCTGCTTTTTCTCATCCCGGGTTTTCCCAAGGACTGGCTGTGTTATATTCTCGGGTTGGGGCACTTGAGCACAACAGAGTTCCTTGTCATTGGGGGCACAGGCCGGCTTTTCGGGACGATCCTGCTCACCCTGGGAGGAAGTTACCTGAGACATCATCAGTATGGCCGGTTTTGGATTCTCGTGGGGATTGGAATCAGCGTGGTCATCGTGGCGTTGGCTTACAGGGACAAGCTGGACAGGGTTTTCAGATTCTGGCACCTCAAGGGGCTCAGAAAGAAGCGACAGGTAGAAGCCGCTCAGCGTAACACGACGAATCACTAGGCCCTGCTTCGATGAATCCGGCCTAGCCTCTTCAAATCATCCAGCCAGTCGCCCAGCTCCTTGAGGCTGGTCAGAATTCTGGTCAGCATGCTCTGGGATCTGCCCATGGACGGTGCAGACGTTTGGATGACCTTGATAGGAAACCCTCTCTTGATAAAAAGGCTCAAAGAGGAGATCATCTCTGAAATGAGGTCCTCCTCGGAAATGTCAACCTCAAACACGAAAGCCCTGCCCTCTAATCGGACGACCACAGTTTTCGCTTCTTTCATCACTCTTTCCCGGCTCTAAAATGGTTTCTTCGTCATCTCTGATTTCAGCAAAGAACAGAATGCTGTTCAACTCGATCATTGAAGCAACGTCAGCTGCAATTCCCCTTCCCGTGTGCTTATGAGAGGGATAGAGGTGCTGCAAGGTTTTCCGCAACAAGTTTTCTTGACTCAAACCCGAGCTCAATATCTTCCGGATCGACGTTCATCTCCAACCACGCAATGAGTTTCGATGCGATGCTGCCGGGGATCCCTGGGCTAATGATCCTGAAACTCCGAAGCCCTGTTTTTCTATTGTATTCGAATACCACTCTTGCAGATATCCCCCGGCTGGAATTTGAAGCCTCTGAAATCTCCAGGTCGAACACGGACAGCATGTGGTTCACAAACCTTTTGCTTCCCATCTCCTCAGTCCTCCGTTTGCCGGATGTGAGCCTTTCGACAAAGCGTTTACAGGCTTTGCGAGTCAACACATCCTGTAGCGGCCCGAAAAATGGTTAAACATCGCCCGTTCGTAGAACTTACAAAGAAGAATCGCGACGCCTTTTGGGACACGAAGATCCCGCAAGCGACAATAGACATGAAGCGGGTTCAGGTAATGTTGGAACGAATTAGTCATGTCTCACACACAAGCACCCTGCTGACATTTGACATAGTAGATTAGCGAAGATCGTGCCAAAAAGACTGTAATAGATTTTCCGTGTGATTTCAGTGAACTACAGATTCGCCGTAGGAATGATTGCCGAGACTGTGTAAAAACCTTCCATTTTCAACCCTACTTTCTTCTGCTGATTGGAAAAAGTTTACCCATGAGAATAACGTGGGCGATATCTTGAATGATCAACCAGCCATTTTCAGTCAGGCCTCAGAGTGTAAACCAGAAGAGAGCCCAGACAGTCAAATAAGGCATGAAAAGTAAATAAGGGAGAGGTCAACCATGAAAAGACTAATGACGATATTCTTAATATCTTTAATACTTCTTCCGGCTGTCTGCGCAAGTGCATCCGACCTTGGCGGCATGCGTTTCAGCTTTATTCGCGGTGATGTACAGGTCAGGACAGAGGATACGGGCGACTGGGTTCCTGCTTCCATCAACATGCCTTTAAGGGAAGGGGATCGAATCTGGGTTCCTGAAGACGGGACAGCTGAGCTGCAGACGAAAGACGGAAGTTACCTGAGACTGGCAGACAGATCAGCCCTCGAAATTCTAACCCTTGATAGTGATTCCTATCAGACGTACCTCACGGAGGGCCGTCTCTATGCATACTTCAGAGGGGGCAGGGACAGTCTTATCCAAATCGACACCTCTCTCTCTTCCGTGCGAGCCTACGAGAGATCTAAATTCAACCTGGATGTGCCGGAGAGAGGCCCGGTCAATGTTTCTGTCATCCAAGGTGAAGTCGACGTGGAAAACAGAGATGGCAGGATTAAAGTGGCATCCGGCGAAATGCTGTCTCTGGGAGAAGGGGCCTATTCAGAGAAGTCGACGTTGGGCGCTCCGGATGAATGGGAAAGGTGGAACTGGGACAGGGACAGAGAAATTGCCGAGCGGAGGCCTCCTTCCCGCTATTTGCCGGAGGAGCTGCAGCCCTATTCAAATGATTTCTACGACAATGGAAGATGGGTGCACACGCCGGACTATGGTTATGTCTGGACTCCCACGGTTTCGGTATCCGTCGGATGGGCGCCTTACCGACACGGAAGGTGGGTCTGGATCGGCGGAGATTATGTTTGGGTTTCCTATGAACCCTGGGGCTGGGCTCCCTACCACTATGGCAGATGGTCTTTTGTTGCTTCCTTTGGATGGTGCTGGGTGCCTCCTGCAAGAGGCGCCGTCTACTGGGGACCCGGTTACGTAGGATGGGTTTATACTTCCAATCGTGTGGCCTGGGTTCCTCTTGCGCCTCGCGAGGTTTACTATGGCCGCGGTCACCACGGCCCTCACAGTGTCAACATCACCAACGTCAACGTGACCAATGTTCACGTGGACAAGGTGGTGTACAAGAACGTGAGGGTCAACAACGCGGTGACGACCGTGAACCATGACACCTTTGTCAGGGGGAAACCGGCGGATGCCCGGGTAAACGAAAATCCCTTTCTAACGGAGAAGGTTCACGTGGGCAGACCTCCAATCAAGCCCGAGAAGACTTCAGCGATGCCCGTTGTCCGAGAGATTCCACAGAAGAAGCGACCGCCTGAACCGGTCAAGCGGGTCAATGTGAGAGAACTGAAGGAACAGCGGCCGATGGTAAAGAGTAAAGAGGCTTCTGTGCTTGCGCCGGAGACAAGACCCCGGGAGATGCCTCTCAAAGAAGGCGAAGCAAAGCCCACACCGACAAAAACCGAGAGGGCCAAAGAACTGCGACAGCCGTCAAGAAGGGTGGGAGAGCCCACGCCATCAGTACCGGCAGAAAAACGTGCCAGACAACCGGGGCCTACCGAGACCAACGTCCAAACCCCGAAGGAGCCCAAGAAGTCAGAGAGAACCTTAGAGAAGACCAGACAGCCCGAGCCGACCCCGACCAAGGTGCAAGAGCAAAAGCAGCAAGTGCCGTCTGACAAAGGACGCGGTCAAGCGGGGCCTTCAGAACCTGCCGTTAAAACTCAGAAGGAAAAGAAGAAATCAGAAAGGACCCTAGGTAGCACGAGACAAAGCAAACCAGCTCCGGCAGAAGTTCAAGAGCAAAAGCAGCGCGCGCCCGCCGACAAAGGCAGAAGCCAACCGGCGCCTTCAGAGCCCGCTGTTAGAACCCCGAAGGAAACGAGAACTCCTGAGAGAGGGAGTGAGAGAAGGATCGAGAGCAGATCTCCTGGAAAGGTTATGGAACAGACCAGACCACCTGAAAGGGTGCAGCCAAAGACCAAGGAAGTCATCCCTCCCGAGAAGGGGATGCCGCAGACCCCTGAAATCAGAGCCCCGGAAAAAAGTTCGGAACGACCAAGGCCACCAAGGAACCGGGAAAAAGGGGCTTGAGCGTCCTTGATTTCAGCCTTTTCAGTCAAGGGGTTTGATCTGGGGTGTGCGCCGGAATGCCGCACGATCAAACCCAAGCGCGGCAGCCTTGTCGAGCGCAGCCTGGAGCGAAGCATCGTCCAGGTTGGGCGTCCGTGATAACACCCAGCCATACACCCGGCTAGGTTCGCCGATGAGAACCCACCGGTAATGGGGATCGAGGGCCAAAATCCAGTAGTCCCCATAAAAAGGGCGAAAGAAGCTGACCCGGAGCTTCGCGTTGCGGCTCCCTTCGACCACTTTCGCAATCCCGTTGGCTTCTTCGATTCCGCCATCCGCCTTGCGGCAGCGATTCCGCACACGGACCACCTCGCCGTCCGGGCGATAACTGGCCTGAGTGTCGGCCACACACATGGACTGAAAACTGTTCGGCAGGAGGGCGATTTCGTACCACTCGCCCATGTAGCGAGCAAGGTCGACCGATTCGACCGTGGGCAACGGCGTGGTGGGCCGAAGCGTGCATCCTTCAAAACCCGCGAACAGGAGGGCAAGGAGTGAAATCAAGCAGATGAGGCGCCTTCTAAGGGTGAGCATGGGAGGCGAATTCTTTAGCGGATGGTTCCTGTGGGTTGGCAGTTCCATAGGGGGTTACCAGGCTAACGGAAAGCCGGTGGGAAATCAAGATGAAAATCCCCCCCTTTTCCGCCACCCATTGAGAGAGCGTTATGGGATCCAGTCCTGATAAGCGGCCGGAATTGAAGGTCGGGAAATAATCCTTGACATAAGCAGCTAAGGACTTTATATTAGAACAACTTTAGATCCGGTTTTGGTTGTCATTCCCAGAGCCTGTAGAAAAAGGCGGCTGGGATTTTTTTAGGGAGGAACATGGCAAGGCAGAGTAAAAACAAGTTCTTGAAGCGTCAAAAAGAGTTTGACCGCATGAAAAAAGCAAAAGAAAAAATGGAACGACGGCACGGCAAGAAAGACAAAGAAACGGAGGAGACCGTCGCCACAGAAACCCTCGATCAATCCGATCAGGCTTAGAACAGCTTCATTCCATCAGTGTCCATCCAGAAATCAATAATTCCCGAATGAGCACTAACGTCCTCCGCCCCCCTCGGGCGGGCAGGACCAGAAAAACATCTCACTTAGATCAGAAAAAGGAGTATTAGTGAATTTCGAATCATTTCAGTTACATCATCGAATCGAATCCGGCATAGAAGCCCTTGGCTACACAGAGCCCACATCGATTCAATCTCAATGCATTCCATCCATTCTACAAGGCAGGGACCTCATGGGCATGGCCCAGACCGGCACGGGTAAAACCGCTGCGTTTGCGCTTCCGATCCTGCAACACCTGCTGTCAGGGCCGCGAAAGGTTGTCCGGGCCCTGATCATTGCACCGACGAGGGAACTGGCGGAACAGACGCGCGAGGCCTTCGGTCAGCTGGGCAGGGACACAAAGCTCAAAAGTGTCAGCGTTTACGGCGGGGTGGACAAGAATCCCCAGATCAAGAAACTCCGTGACGGAGCAGAAATCGTCGTGGCCTGCCCGGGCCGCCTGCTCGATCTCATGGACCAGCGGGTGATCGATCTGACCCACGTTGAAATCCTCGTGCTGGACGAATCAGACCGCATGTTCGACATGGGGTTCTTGCCGGATGTGCGGAAGATTCTGAAGCGGATCCCTGCAAAACGGCAGACGCTCCTCTTTTCTGCGACCATGCCTGATGACATCCGGATCTTGGCAAGAGACACCCTGCGCGATCCGGTCATTGTTCAAGTGGGAGAGAGCGTGCCGGTGTCCACGGTCTCTCATGCGGTTTACCCGGTCGAGTCGCACCTCAAAACAGCCCTGCTGATGAGAATTCTGGAGCGCACAGACGCGGAGTCCGTGCTGATCTTTACCCGCACAAAGGACCGCGCCACGCGCCTCGCGTCGCGGATGAAAAAGGCCGGGTTCCCGGTAGCGGAACTCCAGGGCGATCTGTCTCAGAAGCAACGCCAGAAAGCGCTCAACGGCTTTCGTGACGGCACTTACCGGATGCTCGTGGCCACGGACATCGCAGCACGCGGCATCGATGTTTCACGGATCTCGCACGTGATCAATTACGACATGCCTGACACGGTGGATGCCTACACCCACCGCATAGGCCGAACCGGCCGAGCCGCCAGGACGGGCGACGCTTTCACCTTTGTGAGTCGCAAAGAGAGCGCTTTTCTCTGGAGCATTGAAAATGTGATCGGCGAAAAGCTGGAGACACGCACTCTGGACGACTTTGATTATGCGGTGCCTGCGCCGAAAAGCAGCGGCGGCGCCACTGTTTCCCGATACTCCGAGGGCCGGCGAAAGCCGGCGGTTTCGCCGCTGGGAGTCCCGGGCGTGGCCGCTCCAGCCGGCCGCTTGGAGAGCCTTTCAAAGAAAACGCCTTTCGTTTACTCTGCAAGACCCAGAGGCCGCCGTTCCCGGCAAATGCGGGCATTTTGAGTCCGGGCGAGGAATTGTGATTTTTTGATGCAGAAAAAGCTGTAAAATTGAATAGAGATTTGTTATGATATGTCGAATTTTTTGAGAGGAGAGGCGATGAACATTTACGTTGGGAATCTATCTTACAGTGTGACGGAAGACGATTTAAAGCAGGCTTTTGAGGCGTTCGGCCAGGTGGCGTCCGTTTCCATTATCAAGGACAAGTTCAGCAACCAGTCCAAGGGATTCGGATTTGTCGAAATGCCAACGCAAGAAGAGGCTCAGGCGGCCATTTCCGGGATGAACGGTAAAGAACTGAAGGGGCGGGCGATGAACGTCAACGAGGCTCGGCCCCGTACCGACGACCGCCGGAGCAGCGGTGGCGGCGGCGGCAGGCGGCCTGGGGGCAGATCCCGTTTCTAGCAAGCGGTCTTCTCCCTAAATTCCCTTCTTCTCTGATCAAGAAACGATAGTACGTTCTTGACAGGATCTTCGCGGCCTTGACAGGCGGCGCAAGGGTTTTCCTCGTCAATCAGGGACAGAAACCAGATAAGGGCAGGCGATAAGCCCTTAAATTGTTTTATATAACAATAGGTTAGGCAAGGCAGGCTCCGCCTCAACGGCGGGGCCTCTGAGCTCGGCAATAGCCGGGTTTTTTTATTTTAGTGAGTTCAACGCGAGTGTTTAGAGGAGTATTGAAGACATGAAGATTGGACTCCTTGGGTTGCCAAGGTCGGGAAAAACAACGGTGTTCAACGCGTTGACAAAGGCGGAAGCACCGGTGGCTCACTCCAACGGGAAGACTGAACCGAATATCTCTGTCGTCAGGGTGCTCGACGAGCGGGTGGACCGCCTGTCCGAGATTTACGATCCCAGGAAGACGGTCTATGCCACCGTCGAATTTGTGGACTTTGTCGGGCTTGCCGAATCCGCTGAAAGAAAAGATACCTTTTCCGGCGCTGCCATGGCCATGATCAAAAACATGGACGCGCTGGCGCTGGTGATCCGCAATTTCAAAGACGACCTGCTTGGCGGCCCGACTCCGATCGAGGATGCTCGAAAGATCAATGACGAGCTCACGCTTTCTGATCTGATCGTCGCGGAGAACCGGCTTGAGCGAATCGAGAACGGGTACAAGCGGGGCCAGCGTACGGATGCTCTTGTCAGGGAGGAAAAGACCTTACGGAAAATCTCTGAGCATTTGAACCAGAATCAACCGCTCCGTGATCTGGAACTTACCGTTGAGGAGGAAAAGTCAGTTCGTGGATTTCAGTTCCTCACCAAGAAACCGATCATGGTGATCCTGAACTCCGACGAAACCAGGTTCGGGAAGAACGGTTCTTTGATAGCGGAAATCGAGAGAACCCAGCGGGTCATCGAGTTTGCGGGCAAGTTCGAGATGGAGCTCAGCCGGCTCGACGAGGAAGAAGCCGCGCTCTTCATGGAAGACATGGGGATCCCGGAATCCGCCTACCGCAGGCTGACCAGCCTGGCCTACGAGATCCTCGGATACATCAGCTTCTTTACCGTGGGCACTGACGAGGTGAGGGCGTGGAATGTCCGGCGGGGAGACACGGCCCTCGATGCTGCTGCAGCCATCCACTCGGATCTTGCGCGGGGGTTTATCCGAGCGGAATGCTTCTCCTATGAGGCCTGCCTGGAATACGGTTCAGAGAAGAGCATCCGTGAAAAGGGCCTCTTCCGCCTGGAAGGCAGGGATTACCGGGTCCAGGATGGAGACATCCTGAACATCCGCTTCAATGTCTGAGCCTTTTGAGACGCTCAAGAACGAATGCATAGTGTTGATGCTGTCCCTTTCCGCAGGTATGGGTACCTTTTCTTGCGTTCCGAGCCTCACGGCCTGCTCATTTCAAGGAGTTACGGACGGGTGATGCCCGCCCGCTTCGCCTGACAGCTCGCGATTCGGCGGGCAGTGCCTCCCCCCTCGCTGTTCCCCTCGCGTTCGCTCGCGGCCATCGGGTCCCCCATTCCGTAAC
>Ga0316601_100000515_pt1 | contig 16775 bp, 12 predicted proteins | sample OWC_soil_day5_no_FD_207663 | JGI IMG/M metagenome (GOLD analysis project Ga0316601, IMG submission 207663) | Wetland soil microbial communities from Old Woman Creek delta, Ohio, United States - OWC_soil_day5_noCT | ecosystem: Environmental > Terrestrial > Soil > Wetlands | place: USA: Ohio... | reverse complement strand
TTGAAGTTACCTTAAACACACTTAAAGTCCAAAGAAACATAAAAATATATCTGAAATTATTTACAAAGGAAATAGTTACACTCTCTGTTACTGTTAAAAAAGGCCAATAGTTTTTTACAACTATATCGGCTCCTAAATAGTATATACTTATAAAGGTTACCCATACATAAATAAATATTGTTATAAAAATGCCTATGAGCACATCTTTTATAAAACTCTTTTTATCTTTAGCATAGGGATATATTATAAATATAGTTTCTATGCCTGCATAAGCAAAAACCGTTGTTTTGCTGCCAAGTAGAATATTATTTATTCCCGATTTCCCTATAGGAAGCACATTGTCTATGGAGCCTGCCATTAAAGCTTGCAAAGGTGTTAAAAAAATCACCACAGAAATACAAAAAATTATAACGCTGATTTTTCCTAATACCTTTATCCCTTTACTAGAAGCATAAGCCACTAATAAAACGAAAACTATTACAATCTTGTATGAATTTAAAAATCCCTCTACAAAGGTTCTTATTATATTGTTATATCCTGATACTATTTCTGAAGATAAAATAAAAAAATTACTAAAAAGGATAATATTTGAGCTAGCTCCTAGATACTTTCCAAAATATCTTTTATTTAAAACCAATATATTATCGCTAGGAAATTTTTTAAATAAATATGCAGCGATTCCTATTAAATACATAGGATAGAGAGCCCCAATAATTACACATATCCACCCGTCCTCATAAGCAATTTTCACAGCTTCATTAGGAAGAGATAAAACTCCTACCCCCAATATGCTTCCGAAAACCATGAATATAACTTCACTACGATTCAATAGCTTATTATTCATTTTTTATTTCCCCTGATTTTATCTCTAAAATTTCTTTGCCTTGTAGCATTATTGCTTGGAATTACCTCTGGCCTCTTATCCATTTTCCACAGTGGCGCTCTTATAAAGGTATCCTTCATGTCACTTTTATGAAACTCAAAGTAAGGTACTCCCAAACTCTCTAAGGAGGAAAGATGTACTAGTATAAAAAACCACCCTACAGCTATTCCATATATGCCCATTACATCTGCTAATATTAACATTGGAAACCTTAGCATTCTAATAACAATTGCCATGTCGTAACTAGGAATTAAAAATGTTGATATTACTGTTATGCCTACTACTAGCAAGGTTGTTGGACTTACTATTCTAGATTTAATAGCTGTGTCTCCTATGATAATACCTCCAACTAAGCTCAAAGTTTGTGCTATCTTTGTAGGAAGCCTTAATCCACCTTCTCTTAAAAGCTCCACTACTATTTCCATTGCTAATATCTCTAAGAAGGGCGTTAATGCTATCCCTATCCTTGATTGAATTATAGGTGTTATAAATTTTATAGGAATTAACTCTGCATTAAACTTTAAAAGGGTTAAATATATTGATGGTAGTGTTATAACAACAAAGGCTGCGAAGTATCTTAATAGCCTTACAAAGGATGATATAATAGTTCTTTGAGTATAATCCTCTACCGCCTGGAAAAACTGTATAAATAGTGCAGGAGCTATTATAACAAAAGGACTACCATCTATTAAAACAGCAATCTTACCTTCTGTTATATCTGCTGCCACCCTGTCAGGTCTTTCAGTAGCAAAGGTTTGAGGAAAAATAGAATATGTGTAATCTTCTATATATTGCTGCACTGCACCAGTATAAAATGGATCATCTACATCTATTGCCTTAATCCTTTTTATCAATTCATTTAATACTTCTTTATCCACAATATCATCTATATATATAATTGCTACATCAGTCTGGGAACGTCTTCCTAAAGTATAAAACTCAATATTTAAATTTTTATCCTTTAACTTTTTTCTTATAAAACTTATATTTACCTTAAAATCTTCTATGAACCCCTCCCTAGGTCCCTTTACAGCACTTTCATTTTCCGGTTCAGTTATAGAACGAGTTGAAGTCCCAATGGTATCAAAAACCAAACACTGCAAAACCCCATCAATTAAAAGTATTGTACTACCTTTCTTAATTCTATTTATTGCAATATTAATATCATCCTCTATTAACGAATCACTCATTGAAATATATCTCTTAGCGAGATAATCACATAAATCTTCCTTACCATTAACATCCTCATTAACTTTATCCATTAAAGGTTTTAGTATATCTCTATTTATAATATCCTTATCTACCAAACCACTAATATAAATTATAGCCGCCTCTGTCAAAATTTCTTTACCAATATAGAACCTTTTAATAACAGCCGTACTTTTTAACCCTAAATTATTAATTACATAATCTATATTATTCTGAAGGTTTCCATTTTCCATAATAATCACCTTCCTTTTTTAATGCTGTCTTTAATAAATATTAATACAGCTAATGTTGTTACCCAAATTAAAATAAAAATTAAGTAATACTCTGAAATCTTAGGTAACAATTCTCCTCTATCTATTTTATTAGAAAATTTTAAACTAACTATAAATACAGCAGGTATAAGTAAATAGCTTGCAGCCTTTATGTCTTTCTTTTTCTTAAAATCATTTAATATAATTACTCCTCCAAAATAATCTGTAACCATTGCTTTAACAGCACTTAATGACCAAAGAAACATAAATATGTATCTATAATTATTTACAACTGAAATTGTCACACTCTCTGTTACCTGTAAAAAAGGCCAATAACTTTTTACTACTATATCTGCCCCTAAATAATAGATACTTATGAAAGTAACCCATGTGTATAAGAGTATAGTAATAAAAACGCCTATAAAGGAATCTTTTATAACATTTTTTTTATCTTTCACAAAGGGATAAAGTAAAAACATTACCTCAATCCCTTGGTAAGCAAAAATAGTTGTTTTACTTGCTGCAAAAATATTTTTTATTCCTACCTTCCCTATAGGCATAATATTTTTTATAGAAGCAACCTCCAATGCACTAATAGGAGAAAAAAAGATTACAGCAGTGATTATACTAACTATTAAACTAATTCTACCTAATAGCTTTAATCCTTTGCTGCAGGTATATGCTATAACTAAAACTAAAACAAGCACCATTTTGTAGGACGCTAAAAAACCCTCTGCAAAAACTCTTACTACGTTGATGTACCCTCCTAATACTGCTGCTGGCATAAATATAAAAAAACCTAAAAAAGCTACATTGAAAATGCTTCCTAAATATCTTCCAAAATACTTTTTGCTTAATATAAGAATGTTATCATTGGGAAACTTTTTATGAAAATAGCCTATAAGAAGTATACAATATAATGGATATATTCCTCCAACTATTACAGATATCCATCCATCTTCATAAGCAATTTTTGCGGCATCAGCTGGTAAAGATAATATTCCTACGCCCAACATAACACTAAAAACCATAAATACAACTTCACTACGAGTCAATAAATTATTGTTTTTATCCATTTTTATTTCTCCTGAATTCATCTAACTTTGTAGGAATTACAGTAAGCCTCTTATATTCTATAATTTTATTGAGTTTTAGTTTTTGTATTTAAATTGCTTATTATTCAACCTGAAAACATGATATAATGTTTTTTAATGTATATTGTATTATTAGTTGTAATTACTTTTATAATATACTAAGTTTTTAGCCATTGGGGGGGAATAATATTTTGTTAAAGAAATTTCTTATTGTACTAATCTCTATTGTTGTAAGTTGTGGACTTATCTTTGCATATTATTACTGTAATAAGAAGTCTGAAGATATAAGTTTAAAACCATCAAAAAATACAGTTGGTACTTCAACCAATATTACAAGCTCTAAAAATAAAGATGCTATTGAAATAAAGTTATCTGCCGTAGGTGATATTTTAGTACATGAATCTCAATTACTATCACAGTACAATCCAGACACAAAACAATACGATTTTACTAATAACTTTAAATTTGTGAAGCCTTATATAGAATCAAGTGATATAGCAATAGCTAACTTAGAAACTACCTTAGCAGGAGAAAAAAATAAGTATACAGGCTATCCTACCTTCAATACTCCAGATGAAATAGTTGATGCTTTAAAGGGTACAGGCTTTGATATACTATCCGCTGCCAACAATCATATATTAGATAGGGGGAGCGAGGGGGTTTTAAGAACACCTGAGGTTGTTAAGAGTAAAGGACTGGATTTAATTGGAATAAGGAAAACTGCAGAGGATATTCCTTTTGTGATAAAGAATGTTAAAGAAATTAAGGTTGGATTTACAAACTATGCCTTTGAAACTCAAAGAAATAATGGTAGTAAAACCTTAAACTCGTTAATTATGCCAAAAGAGGTTGAACCTCTAATTGATACTTTTAACTACGATTATTTAAATGAAGATCTACTTAAAATGAAAGAACGTATAAATCAAATGAAGGCTAGCGGTGCAGAAGTAATTGTATTTTCTATGCACTGGGGTACAGAATATCAAAGACAACCAAATGATTATCAAAAGAAAATTGCAAAGGCACTAGCTGATTATGGTGTAGATATTATTTTAGGCACCCATCCTCATGTTCTAGAACCTATTGACTATATAGAGTCCAATATATCAAATAAAAAAACCTTAGTTGTTTATTCCATGGGGAACTTTATATCTAACCAATGTTTTGAGAGATTAAATAATAGATTTCCTGAGGATGGTACCATCGTTAATATTACTTTAAAGAAGGATTTAAAGAAAAATATTATTACTATTGAAGATGTAAACTACATTCCTACCTGGGTACATAGAGAGCCTAATGGTACAAATTTTATATATGAAATTCTTCCTTTAACCGATGCCTTAAAGGATAAAAGTAAATATAACCTAACCTCTAAAGATAGTATATGGAGGGCTGAAAATTCCTACAATGCCACCACAAGCTTAATTAGGGATAGCAATTCTCAATTTGTTGTAGCACCTTCTTTTGAAGAAGCAATACCAACCTCTAAATAAATAGATTTGTGCTCAACTTTTACTTATAATTAGATTAATAAACTTTATTTATTATAAAATTAAAACTCCTATGAACTTTATAACAGCTCATAGGAGTTCTTTATTTAATCTCCATTAATACTTTTTATTTTATAATTAATCTTATCTTGGTTTCCTACTAATATTTTGAATGTCCATACCCCATCCTTACTAAGGTTTGTCTTATTATCAAATAGTGTATCCATTTCATTACCATTTATATCATACAAATTCACCTGTACTTGGACATAACTTAAATCTCTTTCAGAAATATTCCAAACCCTACCCGTTATATATGAAACTCCTTTTTCTTTAATTATCTTATCATCTAATAATTTGAAATTCTTTTTTGAGCTCTCTTTAATTAATTCTTCCTTTGTCTTTGACTGCTCCGCTTTTTTCTTATCATATTCCTCATATTTTACCCCTGTCTTTGCAGTAAATTCTTCCTTGTATTTTTTATGCGCTTTATAATTATCATACCAAACCCACAATGTACCTGCTCCAGCCACAACAACAATTACTGCAAAAATTACTATTGCTATCTTTACTGCTTTTTTCATTTGTTTGTCCTCCACGTTTTATGTAATTTTCTTATGTCTTAATAGTAATCTACGGATTTTAGAATACTGCTTTTATCGTCCTACGTCAAGAGGTATGTATCACCTATCGAAAAGGTTATAAGAATTATTCTTATTTTGATAAAATCAAGATGAAAATAAAAACCCTGTAACCATTGAGATTACAGGGTTTTGTATGGTGCGACGGAGAGGATTCGAACCCCCGACCAACTGGTTCGTAGCCAGCTACTCTATCCAACTGAGCTACCATCGCATATTACATATTTATATTATCACAGTGCTATAGAAAAATCAAATTTTATTTATACCTAAAAAACTAATCTTTTCTATAGAACTGTGGTATTTTCACATAAAAAAACACCTGATATTTCAGATGTTTTGATGGCGGAGAAAGAGGGATTTGAACCCTCGCGCCGGTTACCCGACCTACGCCCTTAGCAGGGGCGCCTCTTCGGCCACTTGAGTATTTCTCCATGCCTACTTAAAATAATTTATTATAATAAAAATGGCGGAAAGATAGGGATTCGAACCCTAGGTACGGTCACCCGTACGCCGGTTTTCAAGACCGGTGCCTTAAACCAACTCGACCATCTTTCCACATCACAATGACAAAAACTATTATAGCAACTTTATTTGATTATGTCAATAACTTTTAAATAAATTATTTGTAGCTTTTAATACCTTTTTAGGTATTGATGGCGGAGAAAGAGGGATTTGAACCCTCGCGCCGGTTACCCGACCTACGCCCTTAGCAGGGGCGCCTCTTCGGCCACTTGAGTATTTCTCCATGCCTACTTTAATAATTTATTATATAAAAATGGCGGAAAGATAGGGATTCGAACCCTAGGTACGGTCACCCGTACGCCGGTTTTCAAGACCGGTGCCTTAAACCAACTCGACCATCTTTCCATGCTTCATGTCCTAAGGACAAGTATTATTATATCAATCACCTTCATAAGTTGTCAACAACATAAATAACCCATCATTTAAAATGGCGGAAAGATAGGGATTCGAACCCTAGGTACGGTCACCCGTACGCCGGTTTTCAAGACCGGTGCCTTAAACCAACTCGACCATCTTTCCGTGCTTCATGTCCTAACGACAAGTATTATTATATCAATCGCCTTCATAAGTGTCAACATCATTTACGACTCTTAAAGCTATTACTTTCTGGTACTATTGGTTACTATAATACCGAAATAGATATTTAAGTTATATTAATTGATCAGCCAGTTCCTCTCTTAAAACATCTTAATGAATATAAATGCTTAACTATAGTAGTTAGCACTAAGATATTTTCTTATGGACTTGAAATTAGTTCCACAAGAAAATATCATAGTGCCATTATTACTGCCATACTAAGGTTTAAATTTATTTAATTACTTCTTTTCCACCCATGTAAGATCTTAATGCCTCAGGAATCTCTACAGTTCCATCTTCTCTTTGGTAGTTTTCTAATATTGCAGCTACTGTTCTTCCTATAGCTACACCTGAACCATTTAGTGTATGAACAAATTGAGGCTTATCAGTTGCAGTTTCCTTGTACTTAATGTTAGCACGTCTTGCTTGGAAATCTTCAAAGTTGCTGCAGCTTGATATTTCTACATATCTATTGTAGCTTGGCATCCAAACTTCTATATCATATGTAAGTGCTGATGAGAAGCCTAAATCCCCTTTACAAAGCTTAACTACCCTATAAGGTAGGCCTAACCCCTGCAATACTGCCTCAGCGTCTCCAGTAAGCTTTTCTAGCTCTTCATAGCTTTGCTCTGGCTTAGTAAACTTAACAAGCTCAACCTTATTAAATTGGTGTTGTCTAATAAGTCCTCTTGTATCTCTTCCTGCTGAACCTGCTTCTGATCTAAAGCATGCACTATATGCAGTATGCCTTATTGGAAGCTCTTCACCTTTTAATATTTCATCCCTATATAAGTTAGTAACAGGAACCTCTGCTGTTGGTATTAAGAAGTAATCATCATTTGAAACTTTAAATGCTTCTTCCTCAAACTTTGGAAGCTGTCCAGTACCAGTCATGCTTCTTCTGTTAACCATGTAAGGAGGCATTATTTCTGTGTATCCATTTACATCTATATGAGTATTTAGGAAATAGTTTATTATTGCTCTTTCAAGTCTAGCACCTAATCCTTTATAGAAAGTAAATCTTGAACCAGTTACCTTACTTGCTCTTTCAAAATCTAATATATCAAGATTAGTTCCTAAATCCCAGTGAGCCCTTGCCTCAAAATCAAATTTCTTAGGCTCTCCCCACTTTCTTATCTCTACATTGTCCTCATCGCCTTTTCCCTCTGGCACATCTTTATTTGGTATGTTAGGAATTCTAAGCATTATGTATTCTATCTTTTCATCTATTTCAGCAAGCTCAGTATCATATTCCTTAATCTTTTCTCCAACATTCTTCATTTCAGCCATTATAGCTGTAGTGTCTTCTCCAGCTTTTTTTAACTTTGGTATTTCTGCTGAAACCTGATTTCTTCTGCTTTTTAGATTTTCAACCTCTACAAGAATTTGTCTTCTCTTTTCATCAAGAGTTAACACTTCTTCCATAAAGGATACAAAAGCTTCTCCTCTATTTGCAATTAATGCTTTAGCTTCTTCTGGATTGTTTCTAATTCTCTTTAAATCTAACATAATTATTCTCCTTCCTCTTTTCTATACTGGTTTATATTCTTAATTATTAATAAACATATTATGTATTCACAGCTGTAACTTAATTATTTTGTTAAAATAAAAAAAGAGCCCTCTCCCTATAAAGGGACGAAAGACTCCGCGTTACCACCCTAATTGACCAATTTTGTTGGTCCACTCAATAAATTAACGGCATTACCGTATTGCTCATCGCAATCCCTCAGAGGCGGATTCATAAAACACAAAGCATCAGTTTTCACCAACCACTGACTCTCTTAAGCTCCTATTTTACTACTTCTCTCATCATCGGTTTCATATTTAATAAATCATAATATGACTTACTAAGTTTTTAATTTTTAATTAATTATATATATTTTGTTTATTAATGTCAATATGAAATCATTAAGTTAGCTCTGTTTTTTTGCATTTCTTGCACAAATAATATCTACACCTGTGTTTAAAATGTTGCTGCAAACTATATCTCCAGCCTTTATAGGAGCCCCAACATAAATTCTACTTAATGCCTTAGAGCATTCAACCCATAATTTTATACTTATAGGCTTACTGCTTTTTACCGGTACCACTTTACATTCTGCTCCCTTTATTCTAACTAATGTAGTTAATACGCCTTCTCCACATCTTGTATTAATAAACTCTCCTTCGGTAGCACATTCTATTTCCTTACTCTCTATTGCATTATCACAATTATCTGTATCAACGATATAATCGCTTCCACAATTTGGGCAAGTAACCTTCTTTATCACCAATCCGTCCTCCCATATGAAAAATTTCACACAACTGCTCTATACGCCATCAAATTCTTTAATCCTACCAACAACAACCTTTGAATTTTTCGAATCTTTCACTATTTCTGGAACATTTTTATTAGTCTCTCTTGCCAAAATAGAAACTACCTTGTTTATACAATAGGATCCTTGACAATTTCCCATGGTTGCACCAGTTCTCCTATTTACCCCTGCAACAGTACGAGCCCCCAGAGGCCTTCTAATAGCCTCTACAATCTCGCCCTCTGTAACTTGATTGCATAAACAAATTATATTGGCATAACTTTTATCTACTTTAATTATTTTATTTCTTTCTTCATTTGATAAATCTCTAAATCTATAGAATTCCCTTCTTTTATCTATAAAATCCTTTCGAAGCTTGCATTTTACGTTACTAATTATAGTTTCACAAACTATTTTAGCAATAGCTGGAGTCATAGTAACCTGTCCATAATTTTTCCCTTTAACTTTAATATATCCTATATCTATTGAACTATCATCTATGATAATTGGTTCCCTATGAAAAGTTGACTGATAAAAAGCATTTATATCTTCTTCACGTATGCCATTAACAAGCTTTGTAATATGTTTTAAGGCATCAGCATAAGTCAATGTTTCCTTAGTTGTTATAGCAGCAATATTATTAGCATTTACTGAAGGTATAGTGTAAAATCTTTCACCACTTTCGTTTAAATGGAATAATATATGCGAAAAGTTTCCTTTGAAATTTTTATCTAGTATCAAATAATTCATAGTACCTGAATTTTCTTCTTGATTATCTTTTTCTGAAGTATCTATGCTGTAGTTTTTACCTGGAGTGGTGTTTACAACCATCTTACAAGTAAATTTATTTTTATTTGTTATAACTCTGAAGCCCTTAGTTATTTTTTGAATATCTAACACTTCTTCTTCTAGTTTAAAGTTTACCCCATTATCAAAGGCAACTTCTCCATAGGCAATTGCCAAATCATAAGGGCATACTACTCCCATATTACTTGATACCAAGGCTTTTTTTACACTCATATTTAAATTTGGTTCCATTTCATAAACTTTACTGCTGTCTAAAAGAAAAATATCTTCTATTCCTCTATCTAAAGCTCTTTGGTACATCTCTTCTAACTTCTTTTGTTCACTATCATTTGAAGCAATAATTAAAGATCCAAATCTTTTAAAAGGTACATTAAACTTTGATGTAATATCATCAAACATACTGTTACCCATTATCTCTAATTTAGCCACAAGACTGTCGGTACATTGTATTCCTTCATAAACAATTGCCGAATTAACTAATGCTACATCATCTGCTATATCATAGTTCTTTTCTATAAGCGCTATGTTAAGGCTGTATTTTGAAAGCTCATAGGCAGCAGCGCAACCAATAATACCTCCGCCTAATATAAGTACATCATAATCCATATTAATCCCCCTAATAATGAATAAAAACAGTGGAACCCTTTGGAATGGTATCATATATCCATTTTGCATCCTCTAAGGATACTCTAACACATCCATGGGATACAGCAGAGCCTAATTTAATACTCTCCTCTTCTATTATATTACCTTTTTTGTCAACAGGAACAGAATGAATTAAATAATTTGCAAAAAATTTAATATAATATTTGCCCCCCTGATTATATTTATCGCTAAAAAATCCTTTTCCTCTATCTTGAACAGAAAAAACCCCTAAAGGTGTCTCTGTATCCTGATCCCCAATAATCCCCGTAGAACAAGGAATTTCCTTTAAAATTTCTTCGTTCTTACACACTATTACCTTTTGATTTGTAATATCAATATCTATATTATAAGCTGTTTTTTTGTCAGTTTTACCTCTTACGTTATAATCCGTTTTTCTTATCCACCCTTTATTGCCATTATTATCTTCACAATAAATATATCCATTTTTTTCTTTATATGCAACAACTACTTCTTCTTTTTTTAAGGTTTTTATAATTTTACCCTTTCCACTACTATCTTTATATACATTTACTCTATCTTCATTTATATAAAAAGTTTTTTTATATACTGTATTTGAGCTGAAAGCTGCGACATTTTCTTCTTCACCTTTATTTTCCGTTACTACTTCCTCACTTATATTTTTCTTTACAAAATCCTCATTTGAAGATATTTCTGTATTTGTGTTATCAAATCTTACTAAAAAAGCTGGGGCAAATATCAAAAAAATTGTTAATATAAAAGTTAAAAATACTTTTTTCTTCATATCTATTCCTCCAATACATTCCATGCATTGGTATTATTTACACATTTAAGTATTTTATACCTTAAATGTAGGAATATCTAGAATAACTATTAAACCCTTATGTTAAAAACACAAGGGTTTAATTTTAAGGTAACAGTATTTATTTATTTAAGCTATCAATAACTTCTCCCAGCTTATTAATATACTCTCCATATTTAGCCCAATCTCCACTCTTTTGTGCCTCTAATGCTTTATCATATAAATCCTTTGCTTCTTTAAACTTTTCATTATTTGTATTATTTTTATTTTCTGATACTACATTCTGAGGCTTAACTTCACTAACGTTAAATATTTGTTCTAAAGCTAAACTTATATTTTCCGCTAAAACTGTCTTATCTCCATAAGATACAATTACTCTCTTCATTTCAGGTATACTATTTTTACCACTGGCCCTTAAATACAATGGTTCAATGTATACCAGTGAATTATCTATTGGCAATATGCTTATATCACCTAACATAATCTTAGATCCTTGTGCATTCCATAGTGAAATTTCCTTAGATATAAAAGTATCCTGCTTTAACCTCTGTTGAAATAAATATGGGCTATAAACAGTTTTTGCAGATGGAAATCTGTATAAAACCAATTTACCATAATTATCTCCATCCATTCTTGCTCCAAACATTGCCACCATGTTATCATTATTTTTCATTGTAAAATAATTCACTAGAAGCATTTCCTCTTTATCACTTTCTGGAAGTTTCACTACTACATAGGAAGGTTCACTTATAGTTTTTTCACCATCAATCTCTTTTAGTTTTCGAGTTATCCCCCATTGATCTTCACTATTATAAAACACATCATATTTTGTTACATGATATTTTTCTAGTACATTTGCTTGAAGGGTAAATAAATCTTCTGGATATCTAAAATGCTCTCTTATTTCCTTAGGTAAAGTATCTGCATTCTTAAATAATTTAGGGAATATTTTTGAATAGCTATTAACTATTGGGTCATTTTTATCTATTTGATAAAAATCCGTAGTTCCATCTACCGCATCTATTACAACCTTAACAGAATTTCTTATATAGTTTATATTCCCTTGAGGTGTGGAAAATGGATATCTATTTGATGTAGTGTATGCATCAATAATCCAATACAGCTTACCATTACTTATAACAATATAAGGGTCCTTATCATAGGTTAAAAACGGCGCTATTTTTTCTACTCTTTCTATTATGTTTCTATTAATAAGTATTTTACTATCACTGTTAATTGCCCTAGATAAAAGGAAATTAGCATCTCTTTTATTAACTGCAAATAATAATTTATTTACAAAAGACATATTAATTCCTGATTTTCCTTCATAAGAATTGCTCTTATTACTTCCACCAACAGGATAATCAAACTCATCTACCTTAGTATTTACGATAGCATAATCATTAGTTTTTTCTCCAAAATATATCCGTGGATTAGTTAAATCTATATCTGTGCTATTTTCTGATGGTATATCTCTTATTACAAAGTCTGGTTGCCCCTCTGTAGTTACGGAATTAACCTTGCTCATAACTAACCCATAACCATGTGTATATGTTAAATGTCTATTTTGCCATGTATCATGTTCTAAAGATTCTAAAGTTATCTCCCTAGGTGAAAGAAATACCTGATTATATTTACCATTTATTTTGTATCTATCTACATCTATATCATTAAAAGTATAGTAGGGCCTTATAACTTGAACCTGATTATAAAATTCCCCTGCAGGTACAAAAGAATTGATTTTAACATTATCTAAGGTAGATTTATTATTAACTATGCCTTCCTTCGTTAGGTTATCTTTAACATTAAATTGCTTTTCTTCAGTAATATCAACATTATATGCTTTTCTTGTATTCTCAATATTATAATTTATGTATTTTTGCTCAAAGCTTTTTTCATTTGATTTAACGAAAAGCCTTTGAGTTACGCCAGCTACTACATTTTCTCCAACTATAAGAACAAAAATAACAATAATAGAAATAATTATTGGTTTCGCTTTTGATTTTATTACACTTATAAATATAACTACAGCTGCTATAATAGAAACCACACTTATTATTCTATAAAAAACTAAAGATACTCTGACATCTGTGTAGCTTGCTCCAAAAACTACCCCTCTTGGGCTATAAACTAAATTCCAGGACTTTATTAAATACCCTAAGGATAATAGCACCAATATTAAAGAAGATACTATTGCAAGTTGCTTTCCTGCAAATTGTGTTATTCCACTTTTCATTACATTAACTCTATTAAAGGGTCTTTTAAAGTCTGATGTAAACATTCTATCTCTAGCATTTAACATAAAAAATGTTACTAGAGTAATCACTACAAGCAGTACTAACAATCCCATTACCGTTCCATATAAGGATTCTATTAAGGGCAGCTTAAAAATATAAAAGGATATATCCTTATTAAAAATCGGATCTACACTATTAAATTTTGAAGCATTATTATACTGTAGTATTGTATACCAATATTTTGATGCAAATAAATATGAAATTGTAAAAGATATGATGGTATTTAATATAATAAATATCTTTCTTTCAATACTTTTGTAATTATTAGAAATAGTAATAACTTTACTATATTTTATTATACTTCCTCGTAAACTCTTATAATAAAGCCATATAGCTATATAGCTTACTAAAAATAGAGGTACCATTAACTTTAAAATTGCAGTAAGCTTTGTAAAATACACGGATATATATCCGACCTCTTTAAACCATTGCACATTAACAACAAAATTAATTATCTTATCAAAAAATATAACTACAAACATCGCTGCAATTATAGTAGTGATAAACGCTGTTTTATTTTTCATTACAATCACCTCTTATCCATTTTTAACACTTTTCCCATAGTAGTATACTTAAGCTCTATAGCTCCTACAGGACATAATTCCTGGCAGCAAAAACATCGTATACATTGTTTCATATCCCAAACTGGTTTACGTTTTTCACCATTCTCAACCATAGTTAACACCCTAGGCTTTTCAGGGCATACCTCAAGACATCTACCGCATCCAATACATTTTTCTTCCTTAACCACTGGATTTGGTGCTATCATATTTCTTAAAAAGCTAGTAACCTGAGGACTTATAAAGTAAAAGCTACCGCCTTTTCTGCAAAGCTTAAAATTCTTTGCTTTCATCCCCTCTATACTTTCACCTAAAACTTCTATATCTTTAGGTAAAACAACTCCCCACTTATAATCATAGGCTTCTTTTAATACTGGTATATCTAAAGGGTTATCATATCCTATTAATCTGACAGCCACCGAATCAACTGCACTCAAGCTCTGTCCCATAATTAATGTATCCATTTTATGAGGCTCTCCACTCTTAGGGCCATTCCCCTCCATAGCAACTATTCCATCTAATATGGCAAAGCTAGTTCCAACTAAAGAGTTTAAGTCTAAAAGCATTTTACAAAAGTTATTTGCATCTGGCATCCTAGTATGCCAGGTTGCCTTTTGAGTTCCAGGTATACATCCGAATTGATTCTTTATAGCTCCAGTAAAATAAGCCATAGCGTGGGTTTTTAGCTTTGGAAGTGTTATAATTACATCAGCTTCATATGCATCTTTAGATACGTTCCATGATTTGCATAGTATAGAATTCTCTAGCTTAACATGTACTGAATCTTTAAACTCTACATACTTGACCCCATACTTACTGGCAACCTCCATAAGACCGCATCTCTCTGCTGCCTTCTTGCCTTCTCCAAAGCCCGGTGAATCTCCAAAGCATAAATCATTAGTATAATCCTTTATTATCTTGATAACAGCCTCAAATACAGCGTAATGTGTAACTGTAGGCGAACCTGGAGCCTCAATGCTTAACATATTTGGTTTTAAGAGTACCTTACTATTCTCAGGTATAAGCTTCCTTAAATAATTATGTCCTCCTAATAATTCAAAACCCTCTCTTAGCTTTTTTTCAATAAGCTCCACGTCATATTCTTCACATTTTAAAAGTGCTACCTTTTCCATGGTACTAATCCCCACCCCCACTAAAAACAAATTTATTAATTATTATCCTTTAGTTTGATACAAGTTTTATTTATATTAATCTGATACTAAATAATTTTTCTTTTTAAGCTCATCAACTATTTTATCTATTGTAGCCTCATCCTTTGCTGCTATAGTATGTAAGTGTATCCCCCCTGTTAATGCCGCTAAAGGTTCTGCTTCAAATTCCTTAAATCTTTTAATAAAATTTTTTACATCCTCATTGCTTTTTAGCATTAGCATTCCTCTTATCTCACCATATACAGGATGTTCGATTGTAACTTCTTGTATTACCCCACCTAAATTTACGACAGTGTTTAACTCGTCTTCCATATCCGCAGGTTCATGCCAAAAGGCTAATATTTTTCTTACTAAAGTTTTATCCTCAACAGGAATAATATATCCCTCTGGTGTAGCTACTATATTTTTTCCTTCTGCTCTTAAAATTGCAATATCTTTTACAATAACTTGGCGTGTTACACCTAAATCCACTGCTAACTGTTGGCCTTTTATAGGATTCCTATTTTTAATTAAAAGTTCTTCTATACGTACTCTTCTTTCTTTAGAATTCATTTTTCTCACTCCTATATGAAATTAAATTTATCAAAAGTAATAATTTACAGCTTTTTTCATAACAAATTATAAGATTTTAAAAGCGTGGACCCTCCACGCTTAATTATTATTATCACATTTTCTTAATATTTCTAGCTCTATATCTCCTGTAATTAAATTATTATGATGATTTTTTATTAAATATAACAACCTGTCATCATATCCGTAAGGCTTTAGTACTTCAACTCCTTTTGCACCATGATTATAGTATATATCAATCTTTTTTATACCCTTAGCCTTTTTTAATTTTCCCCTAGTAAATTTATCTAACAAAACAATTACAGATTTATCTACCACATTTAATCTATTAGTTATTTTACCTATGTCATGTAGAAGAGCAGCCTTTATTAATCTATTTGCCTCTATTCTGCTCTCTTTGCACTCCTTAATTACATCTCTTGCAACATTTATAGAATGCTTTTGCTCATATTCTATCAACCTACTAAATAGCTTTCTTTCTTCTTCGTTAAGGTATTGATGTATAAAAGCAATATCTTCCTCATCTAATTTAACAGTTATAGACCAATAAAATTGCTTTATCCTATACAGTGGCATCATCTCACCTCATTTGCTCTGTATATACATATTTTAATACATTTAAATGAATAAATACATTATTTATTTTCAAATACTAACAAAAAGTAAAAAAGCAGTCATAATTGACTGCTTTTTAATGGTGGAGATAAAGAGATTCGAACTCTTGACCCCCTGCGTGCAAGGCAGGTGCTCTCCCAACTGAGCTATACCCCCATATGGTGGACCTTCAGGGACTCGAACCCCGGACCAACCGGTTATGAGCCGGTTGCTCTAACCAACTGAGCTAAAGATCCAAACGTACTAAGTACGTTAACCTGGCGACGACCTACTCTTCCACACAGCTGCCCGTGCAGTACCATTGGCGCTTCAAAGCTTAACCTTCGTGTTCGGTATGGGAACGGGTGTTACCTTTGAGCCATAAT
>Ga0316601_100000513_pt1 | contig 16781 bp, 18 predicted proteins | sample OWC_soil_day5_no_FD_207663 | JGI IMG/M metagenome (GOLD analysis project Ga0316601, IMG submission 207663) | Wetland soil microbial communities from Old Woman Creek delta, Ohio, United States - OWC_soil_day5_noCT | ecosystem: Environmental > Terrestrial > Soil > Wetlands | place: USA: Ohio... | reverse complement strand
TCGACGCTGACGCCGAGTTCCGCAAGACCGCCGCCGTGATGAAGCTGGTGCTGAACGGCTTCGCGGGCGCCGGCACGATCACCATGGGCGGCTACGACTACCATGGCCAGGGACGTGCCACCGGCGAGCTGCGCGACCTGCGTGCCGGTCGTTGCATGGGCGCCTGCCTCGAGTACGCGGCGCGGCGCGGCATGCCGTTGATGCTGTACGTCTTCAGCGACGGTTCGCTGTCGGCAAACGGCCAGATCGACAGCACGGTCGACGGTCGCGGCAAGTTCATGTGGGCGAGCGACAACCAGTCCACCGCGGCTTCGTTCTTCCTCGTGTACAACCCGCAGGGCCGGCCCTCGCTCTACACCGGGGACGGCCGGCCTCCCGAACTGCACCAGCAGATCGGCTATTTCCGCAGCGATGGCTCGGTGGAGACCGCCTCGAGCCCCGCGGCGAACAACGTGAACCTGCTGGTGGAGACGGTGGTCCTGAACTACCTGGCGTTGCACGCCGAGCAGGGCGGATTCTCAACGGTGCTGCCGCAGCACGGGCTCGGAAGCGTCGCGCTGCGCGACAGCCTGATCGCGTTCAATCCCATCGTGAGCGGCCGCATCGGCTGAGGCCGGGCCGCATGGTAGTCTCTTGCGCGTGAACGACGCGCCCGATTTCACGGCGCTGCTGCGCTGCCCGTCCTGCCTCCACGGCTCCCTCGTGCGCCAGTCCGACGACTGGCGCTGCGCCGGCTGTGCGGCACATTTTCCTGAACTCGACGGCATACCCTTCCTGTTCCCGGAGCCGGCGCGGGCGCGTGGCGAGTGGCGTATGCGGCTGCACGCGCTCCTCGCCGAGTTGCGCCGCGAGGCGGAGCAATACCGGACGGCACTCGACCGCGGTCCGCAGGACGTGCTAGCGCGCAACCGGCTCAAGCTGCTTGCCGCGGCCTTCGACGATCACGCCCGGCGCCTGGCCGCCCTCCTGTCGCCACTCGGCATCGTCGAACCCGGACCGGCGCTCGAGACGCACCGTGCGCTTGGCACGCGTATTCCCGGCGCACAGGGGCTCGTGTCGTATTACGTGAACGTACATCGCGACTGGGCATGGGGCGCCGAGGAGAACGAGGCCGCTTTCCAGTCCGTGTCCGAGGTGCTGGGGCCCGAGCCACCCGGCAAAGTGCTCGTGCTCGGCGCCGGTGCCGGCCGTCTCGTGTACGACCTGCACGAGCGCCTCAGTCCGCAGATGACGGTGGCGCTCGACTTGAATCCGTTCCTGGCGTTCGTCGCGCGACGGATGTTCGCCGGCGAGCGGGTCGCGCTCTATGAGTTCCCGATCGCGCCACGCGACATCGAATCGCACGCGATCCTGCGCACGCTCGGGGCCGGGCAACCGGCGCGTCGTGGCTTGCATCTCGTGCTCGGCGATGCGTCGCGCGCGCCCTTTGCGCCCGGGTCGTTCGACGTGGTCGTGACGCCGTGGCTGATCGACGTGCTGGACGAGGATTTCACGCGCTTCGCGCCACGCGTCAACGAGATGCTGCGCCCCGGGGGGCGCTGGGTGAATACGGGATCGCTCGCCTTTGCACACGCGGATCCCGCAGCGCGATACAGCCTGGAGGAAGTCGTGAAGATCGTGGGGCAGGCCGGATTCGCACCGCCGCGGGTGATGGAGGATCGATGGCCCTACATGTGGTCGCCGGCCAGTCGACACGGCCGCGTCGAGTCCGTGGTGACGTTCGTCGCCGTCAAGGAGTCGGACGTGCCCCTGCCGGGCGATGCGGCGCTGCCCGCATGGCTCGCACGGTACGACCAGCCGGTGCCCGCGCTGCCGGAGTTCCAGGAGGCCGCCCTGTCCATGCGGGTCTACGGGTTCGTCGCTACGCTGATCGACGGACAGCGCTCCATCGCCGAGATCGCGCGCGTCCTGGTTCAGGAGCGGCTGATGACTCAGGATACGGCCGAGTCCGCGGTGCACGGATTCGTCCGCAAGCTGTACGAGGAAGCTCGGCGGCGGACGCGCTTCTAAGGAGATGTCAATCATGAGTCTGCGCATTTCAGGACGGCTTCGGATCGCAGCGCTGCTGCTCGTCGCGGCCGCGACGCCTGCCCGCGCCGAGTGGTTCCAGCGTGAAGAGGCGATCATGGGAACCCGCGTCGCCGTGGAGCTCTGGTCCGAGGATGCGGCGCTTGCGGCGCGCGCGATGGATGCCGTGATCGCTGAGATGCGGCGCACCGACGAGCTGATGAGCACCTACAAGCCGGAGAGCCAGCTCTCCGCCGTGAATGCACACGCTTTCGAGGGGCCCGTCGAGGTGGACCCGGAGATCATCGACGTCGTGGCGCGGTCGTTCGACTTCTCGCGCATGAGTAATGGCGCTTTCGACGTCACGTACGCCAGCGTCGGTCACCTGTACGACTACCGTGCGCACCAGCGTCCGAGCAAGCAGCAGGTGGCGGCGGCACTGCCCGGCGTCGACTATCGGCAGGTGGAAGTCGATCGCGCGCGCAATACCATCCGCTTCCTGCGCAAGGGCGTTCGCATCGATCTCGGTGGCATCGCCAAGGGTTATGCCGTGGACCGCAGCATCGGGATCCTGCGCGGGCTCGGCATCGAGCATGCCATGGTGAACGCGGGCGGCGACACGCGGCTGCTGGGCGACCGGCTCGGGAAGCCATGGATCGTCGGGATCCGCGATCCGCGCAACGAGGGGCGCATGGTGACGCGGCTGCCACTCGAGGACGAGGCGATCTCCACCTCCGGGGACTACGAGCGCTACTTCGAGGAAGACGGTGTCCGCTACCACCACATCCTGGTACCGGGTACTGGCGACGTGGCGCGCGAGGTGCGCAGTGCGACCGTCATCGGGGCCGATGCGACACTCACGGACGGCCTGTCGACCACGGTGTTCGTGCTCGGCGTGCAGCGCGGCATGGAACTCGTGAGCCGGTTGCCGGGCGTCGAGGCCGTCATCGTGGACAAGGACGGGCGCATCTTCTATTCCGACGGCCTCACCCCTCCGCAATAGGGGTTTGGCGGCATGCGGCCCCGCCAACCTGTGACGCAGTTCCGGCTGCGCGCCTCCGGCGACGGCTTTCGTTGACACGGCAGCGCCGCCCGGACGACGATCCCATTCGACTGACAAGGGCAAACCCGTCGAAAGGCGGGGACGCAAAGCCACCGGTCTTCGGGTGTCACCCATGACAGCGGGGTTGCCAGGATGCAACGCAGGGACTTGTATGCACGCGCCCGCCGCCGGGCGCTCTCGGAGACGCTCGCGCTGCTGGCCGCAATGCTGGCAGGCGTACTCGTTTACCCGCACTTCGCACATGCGGGGCCCGCGCCCGGGAGGGCGGCCCCCGATTTCGCGCTGAAGGCGACCGACGGCCGCAACCTGCGCCTGTCGGAGTATCGCGGCGACGTCGTCGTGCTCTCATTCTGGGCGAGCTGGTGCGGCCCATGCCGCGAGATGCTGGGACGACTGAACCGTCTCTCGGACGGGGCGCGCGATGCCGCCCCGGTCATTCTCGGCGTGAATGTCGAGGGCGATGCGGGGCGCGCGGCCTCCGTCGCCCAATCGCTCGAACTCGCGTTTCCCACACTGATCGATACGCGCCAGGCCGTGGTCCGTCTCTATGACGTGGATCGGCTGCCGCTGACAGTGCTTCTGGACCGGGACGGTATGGTCCGCGGTGCGTGGTCGGAGCAGGACATCACGGGCGAGGAACTCGCCCATCGGATCGAGGAGTTGCAGCCGTGAGCAGTCGGAGAAGGGGGCGTTCCGCGCGGACGCGATGGGGGGCATGCGCATGCGCGATGCTGGTCTTCGGTGGCGCACTCGCGACCTCGCGCAGCCATGCGGCCGAGTCGGCTCAGGACTCGCGCAAGGTCGACGAGGACGTGCAGGCGCTCAAGAAGCAGCTCCTGGACCTGAATCGCGACCTGTTCAGGCTCGAGGAAGAGATCCTTTATCCGGCCAGTACGCAGGTCGCGGTCTTCCTGTCCGTCGACGTCGGCACGTTCTTCGCGCTCGACTCCGTCACGCTCAAGCTGGACGACAAGGAGGTCGCGAACTACCTGTACACCGAACGCGAGGTGCAGGCGCTGCACCGCGGCGGCGTGCAGAAGCTGTACCTCGGCAACCTCAAGGCCGGGGAGCACGAGATCGTCGCGTTCTTCACCGGCAAGGGCCCCCACGACCGCGACTATCGCCGCGGCGCGACACTGAAGTTCGAAAAGGCCATCGGCGCCAAGTACGTCGAGCTCCGCATCAGCGACCGTGAGGCCTCGCTGCAGCCCGAGTTCGTCGTGCGTCAGTGGGAGTAGGGGCGGTGCGGGCCAGGCCATGAGCACGCGGCTGAGCAGCGGTTGGGCGGTGGTGCTCGCCGTGCTCACGCTCATCATGGGCGCGAGCACGTGCCTGGCCGATGCTGCCGCGCGCGACCTTCCCCCGCCCGGCAGGATCCGCGATCTCGACTACGGCGACGTCCTGTTCCATTTCTTCCAGGACGACTACTTCGGGGCGCTGGTCCGGCTCGAAGTATCGCGCGACCTGCGACGCATCGATCACCACTCCGCCGAGGCCGAACTGCTGTCCGGCGGGCTCTACCTGTCGCTCGGCCTGCACGCCGAGGCATCGAAAATCTTCGATCGCCTGCTCGCCGGCCCGGTGCCTGGCTCGGTCAGCGACCGGGCGCACTTCTATCTCGCGCGCATCGGCTATCAGCGCGGCTACTACGCGGATGCCTGGCGGAGTCTCCAGCGCATACGCGCCCCGCTGCCCGGCGCGCTCGAGTCGGAGCGGCGGCTGCTCGCATCGAACGTCCTCATGGCCCAGGGTCGGTTCGGCGAAGCGGTGGGTGCGCTGCAGGCCGCACCCAACGACGACTGGGCGCCGTACGCCCGGTTCAACCTGGGCGTCGCGCTGGTGCGCTCCGGGGCGTCGGCCGAGGGACGAAGCCTGCTCGAGTCGGTCGGGACCATGCCCGCGCAGACGGACGAAGAACGGTCCCTGCGCGACCGGGCCAATCTTGCGCTTGGATTCGCGCTGTTGCAGGAACGTGCCGGCGAGCCGGCGGTGGCCGCGCTCAACCGCGTGCGGCTGGATGGGCCCTTCAGCAATCGTGCCCTGCTCGGGCTCGGATGGGCCGAGTCGGACGTGACGCGACCGGAGCGCGCGCTCGTGCCCTGGCTCGAACTGCGCGAGCGCCGCCTGCTCGATTCCGCCGTGCAGGAATCATTCCTCGCCGTGCCCTATGCGTACGCGCAGCTCGCGTCCAATGGCCAGGCGGCGGAGCAGTATCGCCTGGCCGTCAAGGCATATGCGGATGAAGCCGTTCGTATCGACGAGTCGATCGCCTCGATCCGCAAGGGCGGGTTCCTGGACGCCATTCTCGACGCGACGCCGGGGGACGAAACCGGCGGCTGGTTCTGGCAGCTGCAGAACGTGCCGGATGCCCCGCACACGCGCTACCTCTACCACTTGCTGGCGTCCCACGAATTCCAGGAAGGACTCAAGAACTTTCGCGACCTGCGCATCATGCAGCGCAACCTCGAGCGCTCGCACGAGTCGCTCGCGGCGTTCGACGACATGGTCGCCGCGCGCGGGCAGGCAGCGGCCGAACGCGCGCCGCGCAAGGCGCAGATGCTGGCGGGCATAGACCTCGACGCCCTGGCGCGGCGGGAGTCCGACGCCGCCGCGCGCATCGCCGACATCGAGTCACGCCGCGACGTGGCCGCCCTCGCTGCCGGTGCCGACGCCTCGAGATGGGCCGCGCTCGACCGCGTCGAGAGCGCGCTCGCGGCGCTGCCGGCAGGTCCGCAGCGCGACGCCCTTGCCGAGCGGGCAAGGCTGTTGCGCGGCACGCTGCTGTGGCAGCTCGATGCCGACTACAAGGTGCGCCTGCGGGGCGTGCAGCGCTCGCTGCGCGAGTCCCAGTTGGCGCTGGACGAGGCCAGGCGGCGGGTCGCCCTGGTACAGCAGGCCGGGGAGACTGCGCCACGGGATACGGCGACTTTCGCCGCACGGATCGGCAATCTGGCCAGGCGCGTGGACGCCCTCGGCCCGCCTGTCGACACCACGGCCGCGGCGCAGGAACGCGTGCTCGCAAGCATCGCGGTGCGGGAACTCGAGACCCAGAAGAGGCGGCTCGCGAGCTATGCGATGCAGGCTCAATTCGCGCTCGCATCGCTGTACGACCGCGCGGCGGCCGGGGGTGCGCGGTGATGCGGCGCATCGCCATTGCAGCGCTGGCCTGCCTGGCCTCGCATGCGCCGTCGGCCGAGGCTGCACGCAAGGTGCGCGAGCCCGCCACGCTCGCCGATCTTGCCTCGCGCAGCGCCCAGGTGCGACCCGGGGAGGCGGTCGCCGCGGACCTCGGGCTCGCTGCGCAAAGTTACGAAGAGTTCCTGCGCATCCCCGAGACCGATCCGGCGTTGCGTGCGCAGGCGCTGCGCCGGCTGGGCGACCTTCGGCTCGCGGAGGCGGACGCCCTGCGAGCACAGGACGGAGCGACCGGCGCGCAGGCGACTGCAGCGACGCGCGAGGCCATCGCAGCCTACGAGAGGCTCCTGCAGGAGCAGCCGGGCGGCCGCGCAAACGACGTCGCGTTGTACCAGCTGGCGCGCGCGCACGAGAGCCTCGGTGAGCCGGACCGGGCGCTTGCTAGACTCGACGAACTGGTCTCCCGCCACCCGGACAGTGCGTACTTCGACGAGGCCCAGTTCCGGCGCGGAGAGGCATTCTTCGGTGCGCGGCGTTACGCAGACGCCGAGCGCGCCTACGCCGCGGTACTGGCGCGCAACGACGGATCCGCGTTCCGCCAGCAGGCGCTCTACAAGCACGGCTGGACGCTGTTCAAGCAGTCACGGGACGAGGAAGGCAGTGCGTCCTTCCTTGCGCTCCTCGACGGGCTTCTGGTCGCCGACGGGCAGCCGCGGCCGGCTGCAGACCTGTCCCGTGCCGAGCTGGAAATGGCAACGGATGCGATGCGCGCGCTCGCGATCACCTTTGCGGCGTCGAACGGTCCGGCATCGCTGCAGGTCGCGCTCGACCGCCACGGGCCCGCCGTGTACGAGTCGCGCCTGTACCGCGCCCTCGGCGAACTCTATGTCGAGAAGGAGCGCTATCAGGACGGTGCCGAGGCCTATCGCGCCTATGCACGTCGCCGCCCGCTCGATGCGGAATCGCCCCTGCTGCTGGTGAGCGCGACCGAGGCGTATGCCAGGGGCGGCTTCACGTCGCTGGTGCTGGAGGGAAAGCGCCAGCTCGTGGAGGAGTACGGGCCCCGGAGCGTCTTCTGGCGCGCACAGGGGCCGAACCTCGACCCGACCGTGAGCGCTGCGGTTCAGTCGAGCCTGATTGACCTGGCACAGCACCATCATGCGCTGGCCCAGAAGGGCGGCTCGGCCGCCGACCGGGACCTGGCCGTGCGCTGGTATCGCGAGTACCTCGAGGGGTTCGACGACGCGCCACAGGCAGCGGCGACGCGGTTGCTGCTCGCCGATCTGCTGTTCGACGGCGCCCGCTTCGAGGAGGCCGCCACCGAGTATGAGCGCGCAGCCTATTCCTACGGGCCGGGCCCGGCGGCCGCGCGGGCCGGCTACGCGGCGCTGGTGGCCTACGACAAGGCTGAGGGCCATGCGCCGGAGGTGGAGCGGCCCGCGTTGCGACTGCGGGCCATCGATTCGTCGCTGCACTTCGCAGACACGTTTCCGCAGCAGTCCGAAGTGCCCGGCGTGCTCACGCGCACCACGAAGGCGCTGTTCGATGCCGGGGATCGCGAGCGCGCGGAGGCGGTGGCCCAGCGGGTTCTGGCGCTGGGACCGCGTGCGGACACGAGCCAGCAGCTAGTGGCGTGGACCGTGCTTGCGCACACGTATTTCGATTCCGCGCGTTATGCCGAGGCCGAGCGCGCGTACAGCGAGCTGTCGTCGAGATTGCCGACCGGCGACCCGCTGCGGTCGGAGGTGACCGAGCGCCTCGCCGCATCCGTTTACCGCCAGGCGGAAGCGAAGCAGGCGGCGGGAGATGTCGCCGGCGCCGTCGGCGAGTTCCTGCGCGTCGCAAGCGTCGCCCCGGCGTCCCCGGTCCGCGCCAGGGCCGAGCTCGATGCCGCAGCGCTGCTACTCACGACAAAGCAATGGAACGAGGCGGCCGGCGTGCTGGAGGACTTCCGCCGCAGCCACCCGGGGCACGAGCTGCAGGCGGACGTGACGCGCAAGCTAGCGGTCGCCTATCTCGAGGGCGGCCGGCAACGCGAGGCTGCCGTCGAACTCGAGCGTGTGGCCGCGTCCGGCGCCGAGGAACCAGAGGTCCGCCGCGCTTCGCTCTGGCAGGCGGCCGAGCTGTATGCGGCGATCGGCGACGTTTACGCGGCGCGCCGAGCCTATGCCGACTACGTCGCGCGCTTCCCGGCGCCCTTCGACCCGGCGCTCGAGGCCCGTCACGAACTGGCCGAGCTTGCCGCCGCTGCGGCGGATGCCGCAGACCGCAAGCGCTGGCTGGACGCACTCATCGCCGCGGATGCGTCGGCGGGCGCGGCGCGTACGGACCGCAGCCGCTTCCTGGCCGCGCAGGCCTCGCTCGAGATCGCGCGTCCCCTCGACGGAGTCGCGCGCGCCATGAAGCTTGCCGTGCCGCTGGATCGCTCGTTGCTCGCGAGAAAGACGGCCCTGGAGGCAGCACTCGATGGTTACGGCCGTGCCGCGGGCTATGGCATCGCGTCCGTCACGACGGAAGCCAGCTACGCGATGGCGGACCTCTACCGGGACTTCGGCCGGGCGCTGATGGAATCGGAGCGGCCGCGGGACCTGTCGGCCGAGGAGCTGGAGCAGTACGACCTGCTGCTCGAGGAACAGGCCTTTCCGTTCGAGGAGAAGGCGATCGGGATCCACGAGACGAATGCGCGTCGGGCGATGGATGGCGTGTACGACGACTGGGTCCGCAGGAGCTACGCGGCGCTCGCCGAAATGAAGCCCGCAAGGTACGCCCGGACCGAGAGCGCCACCGGGCCCGATGCTGCTCCGGCGACTGCGCCCGAGGTGGCGGCGCAGTTCGTCGCCGCGCGCGAGGCGTTCGAGGCGAGACGCGACGAAGAGGCGCGCCAGTTGCTCGACGCCGCGCTCGCGCTCGATCCGGCGAACGCCGGTGGACTGAATCGCCTCGGCATCGCGCAGCGACGTCTGGGTCACTTCGTCGAGGCGAGGTCCGCGTACGAGCGTGCCATGGCCGCTGATCCGGCCTATGCCGAACCGTACCGCAATATTGCCGTGCTGCTCGATCTCTACATGGGCGACCCGTCCCAGGCCCTCGTGTACTACGAGCGCTACCAGTCGCTCGTCGGTGATGCGGACACGGACGTCGTCGCGTGGTTGGTGGAACTGCGCACCCGGCTCGGACGGGTGGCCCGTACGGCGGAGGCGAAGCAATGAACACCCGGAAGATCCTGTTGATCGCCATCGTGCTGGCGGTGCCCGCCGCAGCCCGGGCCACCGATGCGCCGGTGGCCGCGCCGGCGGAGCGAGCCGTCGACCGGCTCGAGCTCGACTCGACCGCGATCACCGGCAATCGCGAGTTGCCCAAGGTCATGAGCATCGTGCCGTGGAAGGCGGCCGAGCCACCTGCCGGCCCCGACCGGCCGATGGGAAGCCTGATCGAGGAGGTCCTCTCGCCGGTGGACCGTGACGAATTCCGGCGCGAGATCACGTATTTCCGCGACCTGACGTCGCACAGTTCCCCCCGTCCGTCCCCTGGAGCGACCCAGCCATGAACGCCGTCGACATGATCGTCAGTTTCTTCAAGCAGGGAGGGGTGTTCCTGTACCCCATCGCTGCGGTGTTTGCCGTGGGCCTTGGCATCGCCGTCGAGCGATTCATCTATTTGCATCGTGTCGCCAGGGGCGACCGTCGGTTGTGGGCGCAGGTCTCACCCCTCATTGCCGCCGGGAATTTCCGCAAGGCGATGGAGCTGGTGGAGAAGACCGACTCGTTGCTCTCGACCATCCTGCGTTACGGCATGTCGCGCATCGCGACGGCACGCCGCCGCGAGGACATCGAGAGGGCAATGGAAGAGAGCCTGATCGAGGTGATCCCGCGTCTCGAGAAACGCACCCATAACCTAGCCGCGCTGGCCAACATCGGCATGCTGATGGGCCTGCTCGGCACGGTGGTCGGCCTGATCAGCGCCTTCATGGCCGTGGCGGCCGTCAACCCGGCCGAGAAGACTGCGTTGCTCTCGGCCAGCATCTCGGTCGCGATGAACAACACCGCGCTCGGTCTCGGCCTCGCGATCACGCTGCTGCTGTGCCACATGTACCTAGAGAACAAGACGACCGAGCTCGTCGACAGCCTCGAGGTGGCATCGATCAAGTTCCTGAACAGCGTGACCGAGCGTCGCCAGCAGGTGCCGCGCCCGGCGGCAGCCCCCGCGGGCGCGCAGGCGCGGACCCGCGACGAACTGCGGGAGGCCGCGCGGGCATGAGAAGTTCGAAGCTCGCGCGTGGCCAGCAGCGCAACCACGCGCGCTACCGTGGCCGCAATGACGTGAACATCGTGCCGATGCTCGACGTCATGGTGATCCTCGCGTTCTTCCTGCTCTTCACGGCCGTGTTCTCCAAGACGAGCATCCTGGAAGTGCACCTGCCCGGGCCAGGGTCGAAGGCGGCGGCGCAGGCCCCGACGCTCGAGCTCGAAGTCATCCTGCGCCGCACCGGTCTGGAGGTGGCCGACCGCAATGGTGGCGTGCTCGAGACCGTTCCCGCGACGGCGACCGGGCAGGACCTCGTGAAACTCTCGGCCTATCTCGAGGGCCTGAAGGCGCGCTTCCCGGACAAGCGGAACGCGACGCTGCTGGTCGCGGAAGACGTGGACTACGACACCGTCGTGCAGGTGATGGACGCGATGGGGGTGCGGCAGAGCGTGGCCGGCGCCAGGGTGGTGCGCCGCGAACTCTTCCCGCAGATCTCACTGGGGGACGCGCCGACATGATCCGCATTGGACTGAGGCGTCACGGACGGCACGGCAAGCGGCGGGGAGGGCATGCACTCGCGCTCGTGCCGATGATCGACATACTCACGATCCTCGTCGTGTACCTGCTGGTGCACACGTCCGATACGGAAATCCTGCCCAGCACGAACAACATTGCGGTCCCTCAGTCGATTTCGGAGCTGAAACCGCGCGAGACCACGGTGGTCACGGTCACCCGGGAGATGCTCTACGTCAACGGCGAGGCCGTGGTCTCCGTGGCCGAATTCGGCCAGTCGAGCGGACCGGTCGTCGAGTCCCTGCGGGCGGCGCTCGGGCGGCAGGCCGCAAACGTCCTGCCGGGCACGACGACCGCGCGTGAGGTGGCGGTGATGGCCGAGAAGGCGCTGCCGTATGCCGTCCTGCGCAGGATCGTGGCGAGCTGCTCCGCCGCGGAATACACCAAGGTCTCGCTCGTGGTCGTCGAGCGAGAGCAGGCGCTGCTGGCACAGGCTGGCGCCTGAGGAAACGGTGCGCATGAGCGTCGCGTATTACCGCGTTTATGACCTGCCGTGGACGCCGTCGGAGGCCGAGCAGCGGCGCTTGCGCCGCGTCGTCGGCGCAGTTCTGGGGCTCTTCCTGGGCTTCGGCGTAGTCATCCCGCTGTGGCCCGACCGGCCGAAGCAGGAGTCACTGGCGCCCGCGCTCCCGGTGCACGTCGTCGAGTTCCTGCTCGAGCAACCGAAGCCCAGGCCGGAGCCGAAGGTGGAAGTGCCGCCGGCGCCCAAGCCCGTCGTGGTGCCGGAGGTCGAACGGCGCGTGCAGGTGCCGGCGCCAGTCGCGGACGCGCCGTCCAGGCCCGACCCCCGCAGGAAGGCTGCGGCGAGCGGCTTGCTTGCGCTGTCGGACCAGCTTGCCGAACTGCGTGATCTCGACGTCGATTCGAAGGTCCAGGCGCAGCCGCTCAACAGCGCAGTCGGGGAGCGGGCCCGGGTGGACCGCGCCGTGCTGACGGCCCGCGTGGGCCAGGGCAGCGGAGGCATCGCAGTCGCGACGGCGAGCAGCGGCTTCGGCGGTGGATCGACCCGCTTGCAGGGCCATGCGACGGCGCAGGTGACGTCGAGTGTCAATGCTGCCCCTGCCGCCGAGGCTCAGCGTTCCGGCAGGAGCAACAAGGGGTCGCGCACACGTGAGGAAGTCGAACTCGTCTTCGACCGCAACAAGTCGGCGATCTACGCGCTGTACAGCCGCGCGCTCCGGGACAACCCCGCTCTTCAGGGCAAAGTCGTGCTCGAGGTGTCCATCGCGCCCTCGGGCGAGGTGACCGAATGCCGCATCGTGTCGAGTGAGCTGGGGGACGCGGAGCTCGAACGCAAGCTCGTCGCCCGGGTGAAGATGTTCCGGTTCGAGGCGAAAGACGTCGCCGAGATGACGACGACCAAGCCGATCGAGTTCTTCCCAGCCTAGAATGGGGCATGTTCAGCCTCCACCACGTCCACCTGATGGCGTCGGACGTCGATGCCACGATCGCCTTCTGGCGGGACCACTTCGGGGCGGACGTCATGTTCGACGGCGACTTCGCCGGCGCACGCAACGTGTTCCTCAGGGTCGGAGAGGGCCGGTTGCACCTGTATGCCCAGCCGCCGAGGCACGCGGGCCAGGGAACGGCTCACCATCTCGGGATCGAAACGGACGAACTCGATGCGCTGGTCGCGCGCCTGATGGCCGCAGGCATATCGGTGACCGGGATCCGTCGCGTGTCCGGGGCGGCCTATGCCATGGCCAAGGGTCCGGACGACCTGCTGCTCGAGTTGTTCCAGCCCGATCCGACGCAGGTCGGTGATCGCCTCGTGCAGGCCGGGTATTTCGCCAGCGTCCGGCCGAAGCAAACCTAACGTTCGGCCAGTGCGGGCAGATCTTCCGGCGCCACGATGTGCAGGTGGGCCCGATCGTCCTGCCCGATGGTTTCCGCGAATACCCTGCGTGCCGAGTCCGCCTGTTCGTCGACGTGTGCCGCAGGAATGACCAGCCGGAACCGATTGTAGCCGGCGGCTTCCCGCTCGGCCTGGCCCAGGAGGGTCAGACCTGGAATCCACGTGGCCAGCGTATCGCCAGGGCCGGGCTTGGCCAGGAAAATCAGCAGCCGGTCGCCGATGACGAGTCTCGTGAACGGTGGCGAACCACCGATGGGTTCGCGCGAATCGACCGTGATCGATCGAAACACGTCGTCGGGGCACCGGCACCCCAGCGTGCCGCGGACGAAGTGCGTGATTTGAACGGTCTCCGTCGAGTCCATGATGAGCCCTACCCTTGGGTCAATGATAGATTCCGGGGTCAGTCATGCCCAGAAAACGATTGTCGCCTGCCTCCCGGCCGGTGCGCGCCCTTGCCAGGGCCGACCTGCTCCGGCGCTTCGAGAAAGCGCTCGCGTCAGCGAACGGGGTGGACGGTGCGCACTGCGTGCACGAGTTGTGGATGCGTGGCGAAATGCCGGTCAACATCGAGACGGCACTGGCACGCCTCTGGGACCGGGCCGCGGAGACGATTCCGGACTGGCTGCCGATGAGGTATGTCGAGTGGCTGCCCGTGGCATACGAAGTGGCCGGCCGGTTCCAGCCGCAGACGAAGGGACGCATGAACGTGTACCTCGTGCTGCTCGACTACCGTGACAGCCGCCCGGAACCCTACGGCGTATACGTCGGCATCAGCCGGTATTCGCCCGCACAACGCTTCGATCAGCACAAGGCCGGCCTTCGGGCCGCGGGCAGCGTGCTGCGGCGCGGGCTCGAGGTGCTGGTCGGCCCGGTCCTGCACGTGCAGCGCATCGGGCGGGCGGAGGCTGAGCAGATCGAGGAGGGGCTCGCGGAGGCGCTGCGTGCGGAGGGGCTGTTCGTGCAGGGTGGGCACTGACGGACTACTCGCGCTCCTTCAGCAGCGAGGCGAGGTCGGCGAACGGCTGGTGGGTCGCGCCCGGGCCGGTGTCGGAGCGGGTGTTGCCACCCGCGTGCTGTTCGAGCTGGCGCTGATGCTCATTGTCGTGGCAGTAAATACAGAGCAACTCCCAGTTGCTGCCGTCCGGCGGGTTGTTGTCGTGGTTGTGGTCCTTGTGGTGGACCGTCAGCAGGTGCAGGTTGGTGCGGTCGAACTCCCGGGCGCAACGTCCGCAGATCCAGGGGAACAGCTTCAGTGCCTGTCCGCGGTAGCTCTGGTCCCGCTCTTCACGGGCGCGTCTCGCGTCGGCGACGATGCGATCCAGGCGATCGAGGTCCAGTCCGTCCTTCCTCGTTGGCATGGGATGATACTAACGCAGGCGCGGGTGGATTAGGCTTGCGCGAGTCGTAGACGAGGGGGTGCACATGGAAGACTACTGGGCCACTCGAACCGGGCGGTGGCGGCGGGCGATGCACGACGCTGCCGCGCCGACCTTGAGCGAGCGCCTCTATCAGGTGATTCGCGCGGATGCCGAAGCCGGCCAGATGCCAGCGGGGGCATTGCTGCCGGCCACCGGGCGCGTCGCGGCAGACCTTGCGATCGGCGCCGGGGACGTCGAGTCCGCGTACGCGCGGCTGCTGTCAGACGGACTGCTCGAGGTGCGTGGTGACGGTGCGTTGTGCATCGCGACCCGCGGGCTCGACGCAGAGGTCGGCGACGCGACGCAGATTCGTTTCGAGGCAGCACTGCTCAAGGCCGTGCGTGAAGCGGCGGCTCGCGGACTCAGCAGCAGCGAGGCCACCGGGATGTTCAAGGCTGCAGCGCAGCGCATGGAAGAACTGGAACGGAAGAAGCGCCGGGTATGAAGCGGCTGGAAGCCGGTCAGCGCCTGGGGTAGCCGACGGTCTGCGACAGGAGCACCTGCTGGTCGTGGGAGAGGCCGAGCGCGTCGGCAATGGCCGAGCGGTCGATCCATCCGCGGATCACGGTGGCGAGGCCGTGGCTCGCGGCGAACAGATACACGTTCTGCGCGATGGCCCCAGCCGCGGCGGACGTAAAGCTTTCGCGCAGGTTGACCGGCACCAGCTTCATGCGGGAGTGGTCAGCTACGAATACGAGGTCGAGCGGGGCCTCGTCCACGAAATCCTGGTAGCCCGTGATGCGCCGCAGGTCGCTCGCCGCGACCAGTTGCAGCGCGTGCGCCTTCGAGTCGTACAGATAGGCGCCGGAGGGCAGGGCGACGTACACGTCGATTTCCTGGGCGTTGATGGCGGATGGCGCCGTGCGTCCACCGTCACGGCGATTGACGCCGAAGGCCGCCCACAGCAGATTGGACAGCAGTGGCAGCGGTAACGGCTTGCGCATGAACTCGCGCGACGAACGGCGCCGGGCGAGCGCCTCCATGAGCGGCAGGCCGCCACGCTTCGCAGGCCTGGGCAGCTTGATCACCGAGACAGCATCGCCCTTCGCGGGCCGTGGTCGCAGCTGTCCCATGACGCCGAGGGCCAGCTTGGTCAGGGTGCTCATGGATAAATACTACGCTGGACGGCGGTACGATGACGATCGATCGACCGATAACGGCGTCATACACAAAGGCTGTGCAGCATGGCTAACCCCGAACTCACCTGTCCGAGATCCGCGACTCCGTTGGTGCGCTTGCGGGTCGGCGGCGTCGATACCGACGTCTGCGAGGATTGCGGCGGCCTGTGGCTCGACCGGTCCGAACTTGCAAGGTTCGAGCATCCGGACAGCGCATTCGGGGACGCGCTCGCGGCCCACCTGGCTCAGTTTCCCGCGGCGGTCATCGATCACTCGGTCCGGCTGCGCTGCCCACGTCATTCCGCGACCGTGATGCTCCGCCGCGTCTACTCACGCGACGTACCCGTCGAGATCGACGAGTGCCCGGAGTGCGGCGGCGTCTGGCTCGACACGTACGAGCTCGCGCAGATCCGTGCGAGGAGATCCGGCTCCCCGGGCTAGTCTGATCCTGCCATGTTGGCCAGGGCGAATGCCCACACGTCGGCGACCTCGGCGATCACGCGGTCGGTTGGACGATAGCCATGGCTGCCCGCGACTTCGACGCGAATCAGCGCCGGTTTCCCGCAGCCCTGGGCGGCCTGCAGCGCCGCGGCGAACTTGAAGGAATGACCGGGTACCACGCGGTCGTCGCGGTCGGCCGTCGTGATGAGCGTTGCGGGGTAGCAGGTACCCGCCTTGAGATTGTGCAGGGGTGAGTAGGCGAGCAGGTACTGTGCCGCCTGCGGGTCGTCGGACGAACCGTAGTCGTCGGCCCAGAAGGGGCCCGCCGAGAACTTGTGGTACCGCATCATGTCGAGGACACCGACGGCCGGCAGCGCGACCGCGAACAGGTCCGGCCGCTGAATCATCGACGCTGCGACGAGCAGGCCGCCATTCGAGCCGCCGCGTATCGCGAGCCGTGGGGGTGTCGTGTACTTCTCGCGGACGAGATATTCCGCCGCGGCGATGAAGTCGTCGAAAACATTCTGTTTGCGTTCGCGCGTGCCGGCCCGGTGCCAGGCCTCGCCGTATTCGCTGCCACCGCGAATGTTCGCCACGGCGTAGATGCCGCCAAGCTCGAGCCAACCCGCCACCGCTGGCGAAAACCTCGGCACCATCGCAATGTTGAATCCGCCGTATCCGTAGAGGATCGTCGGGTGGGTGCCATCCAGTGCGGTGCCTTTTCGCAGGGTCACGAACAGGGGGACCCTGGTGCCGTCCCTGGATTCGTAGAACAGCGTTCGGGTTTCGTATCGTGAAGCGTCGAACGACGCCTTGGGGGGATAGAACGGCTCCAGTGTGGCGTTGCGTGCTTCGTAGCGAAACACGGTCGCGGGCCGCAGGTAGGAGGTGAACTGGATGTAAATTTTGCTGCCATCCTCGCGGGC
>Ga0316601_100000512_pt1 | contig 16796 bp, 12 predicted proteins | sample OWC_soil_day5_no_FD_207663 | JGI IMG/M metagenome (GOLD analysis project Ga0316601, IMG submission 207663) | Wetland soil microbial communities from Old Woman Creek delta, Ohio, United States - OWC_soil_day5_noCT | ecosystem: Environmental > Terrestrial > Soil > Wetlands | place: USA: Ohio... | reverse complement strand
TCCGTTGACCGAGGACCAGATCAGCGCCGCGCTGGTGGAACGGGACAGCGTGGAGCAGTCGCAGGCAACGCTCCTCGCCCGCCTCTCCGGCGGGAGCTACACCAGGGCACGGGAGCTTCTCGGCGACGACCTGATGCAGGAACGCGAACAAGTGCTGGAGTTCGTCCGCCGTTCTGTCGTCTCGCACCATGCGGATGTGGGGCGCATCATCGACGACGTGACTGAAGAGAAGGGACGCGTGCGTGTCACCCGGTTCCTCCATCTCCTCCTCCTGTGGTTCCGTGACGCGCTCGTGCTCGCGCGGGACGGCGCAATCATCAATATCGATCAGCAGGAATCGCTCAAGAAATTCCTCGCACGATACCCCGGCTCGGACATTCCGGCAATCCTCGGGGAGATAGACCGGGCGATTTCCCTTGTGGAAAGAAATGTCTACATTAAACTCGTGCTGTACAATCTAGCCGGACAGATCAAAGCGAATATACGGTGAAGGTATGACCATCCACGCTGAGCGAATCCTGGTGACAGCGGCACTGCCCTATGCAAACGGACCCATTCATCTGGGTCACCTGGCCGGGGCCTACCTGCCCGCCGATCTCTACGTCCGCTACCAGCGCATGAAACAGCGGGATGTGGTGTTCGTGTGCGGCTCTGATGAACACGGGGTGCCCATCACCATTACGGCCGACAAGGAAGGGGTCACTCCCCAGGCAATCGTGGACCGGTACCATGAGGCCAACACGAAAGCCTTCGAACGGTTCGAGATGAGCTTTGACAACTACTCCCGGACGTCCCTGCCGCTGCACCACACCACCGCTCAGGAGTTCTTCAGGGATTTCCATGCCCGGGGCATCCTGACCGAAAAGAAAGAACAGCAATTCTACGACGGCCAGGCCAGGAAATTCCTCCCGGACCGTTATGTGGAAGGCACCTGTCCGGTCTGTGCCAACACGGAAGCCCGCGGGGACCAATGCGAGAAATGCGGTACGTACCTCAGTCCGATGCAGCTGCTCAACCCCCGCAGCAAGATCTCCGGCGCCGTGCCTGAGGTCCGCGAGACCTCTCACTGGTATTTTCCGCTTGGCTCATACCAGCGGCGGCTCGAAGACTACATCAGGAACCGGGATGAACGTGACGGGTGGAAAGAGAACGTCCTGAACTACACGCGCGGATGGTTCAAGGATGGGCTGCAGGACCGGGCAGTGACACGGGATCTGGACTGGGGGGTTCGTGTCCCGCTCGAAGGGTATGAGACCAAGGTGCTGTACGTCTGGTTCGATGCCGTGCTGGGATACATCTCCTCGACGCGCGAATGGGCAGCGAAGGCCGGCACGCCGGACGCGTGGCGCCGCTACTGGCTCGATGCATCGACCAAGTATGTGGCGTTCATCGGCAAGGACAATGTGGTCTTCCACTGCATCGTCTTTCCGGCGATGCTGATGGCCTGGAACGACGCCCACACCGAACAGTACGTTCTTCCGGACAACGTTCCGGCCAACGAGTTCCTGAATTTCGAAGGACAGAAATTCTCCAAGAGCCGGGGATGGGGTATCTACGTCGACGAGTTCCTCTCCCGGTATCCCGCGGACCCGCTCCGGTACTATCTCTGCACGTCCCTTCCGGAATACCGCGACTCGGATTTTACCTGGAAGGAATTCCAGGCAAAGAACAACAACGAGCTCGCGGACATCTTCGGGAACTTCGTGAACCGCACGCTCGCGTTCTGCGCCAGGACGTTCGGGGGAATTCTGCCGGCCCGCGGAGAACTGGACTCGCGTGACCAGGCGATCCTGGATCTCGCGGACAGGACCCCGGTGACCGCCGGCGGTTTTATGGAGGCCTACCGGTTCCGGGACGGGATGGGCGAGGTGATGAACCTGGCGCGTGCGGCGAACAAGTACTTCAATGACAGCGAGCCGTGGAAGACCGCAAAGAGCGATCCGGCCCGATGTGCCACCACGCTGAACATCTGCACGCAGCTCGTGCGCACGCTTGGCATCCTGATGTCTCCGGTCATCCCGGCGACCTGTGAGCGGCTCTGGGCCATGCTCGGGCTGACCGGGTCTGCATCGACGCAGGCCTGGGACACGGCCGGCGCGCCGGCGCTTCCGGCCGGTCACCCGCTCGGCAAGTCCGCAATTCTCGTGACAAAGATAGAGGACGAAGTGATTGAACAGGAACTGAAAGGACTCGGGGCATCTGCTGATGCCGCGGCAACCAGTGCGACGAATGCTCCGTCAACTCCCACGGCAACACCGGCCACCGATCCGCCGAAAGATCTCATCACACTGGACGACTTCAAGAAGGTTGACCTGCGCGTTGCGACAGTGCTCGCCGCCGAACGCGTGCCCAGGTCCGACAAATTGCTCAAGCTGCAGGTGGAGGTGGGCACCGACCGGCGGCAGGTGGTCGCCGGCATCGCCCAGCACTACGCACCCGAAAACCTGGTCGGGAAGTCGATCATCGTCGTCTACAACCTCCAACCTGCGAAGCTCATGGGTCAGGAATCGCAGGGGATGCTCCTTGCAGCCTCCGATGCCGCAGGCCGGCTCGTCATCCTGCAACCGGCCGGCTCAATCGAGAGCGGCAGCAAAGTGAAATGACGGAGAGGAGCCTGATGTTCATTGATTCGCACGCCCATCTGACATCGCGCGAGTTCGATGCAGACCGGGAGGAAGTTCTGAAACGTGCTGCGGACGCCGGTATCCGTTTCGTCATCAACCCCGCCACGAACCTGGATGACAGCCGCCGCGCAGTGGAGCTGGCAGACCGTCATGCCATGGTGTATGCTGCTGTGGGTTTCCATCCTCACGATGCACGGCTTGCCGACGACCGGAGCCTGGCCGCGATCGAAGAACTCTCCACGCATCCGAAAGTGGTGGCGATAGGGGAGACCGGTCTGGATTTCCACTACGATTTCTCGCCGCGGGATGTCCAGGAACGGGTCTTCACGGCACAGCTTGCCATCGCGCAGCGCAGAGACCTTCCGGTGATCATCCATACGAGAGAATCGCTGGAGCGGACCATTGCCCTTTTGCGCGAGCAGATCGTGCGCTTGCCGCAGTGGCGGCAGTCGAAACGACACCCGAACGGCAGGACACCCGGTCCGAGAGGCGTTTTCCACTGCTACCCCGGCGACCTCAGCACTGCCTGGAACCTGGTGGAGATGGGGTTCTTCATCTCTCTTCCGGGGATCGTCACGTTCAGGAAGCCGGGACTTGCTCTGGACGTTGCCGCGGGAATCTCTACGGAGCACCTGCTTCTGGAAACGGACAGTCCCTATCTTACCCCCGTGCCGCACAGGGGAGAGCGGAATGAACCGGCCTATCTCCCTCTTATCGCGGACCGGATCGCGGAAGCACAACACCTCACCCCCGCCGACATCGGCCGCGCAACCAGCTACGGCGTGTTCCGTCTGTTCAGTATCGGGGAAGCGCCAGCTCCGCGGTTCACGTACACCCTGAAAGACTCTCTCTACATCAACCTGACCATCCGGTGCAATGCAGACTGCGTCTTCTGCGACCGCAAGGGTGAGGCCGTGGTGAAGGGACATAACCTGAAGATCGACCGTGAGCCGACGCCCGAAGAAGTGATCGGCGAAATCGGCGATCCTGCCCGGTATGCCGAGATCGTCTTCTGCGGATACGGCGAACCGACGATCCGTCTGGACGCATTGAAGACGGTGGCGAAGTGGGTGAAGGATAACGGGGGCCGGACACGCCTGAACACGGATGGGCATGGAAACGTGATCAACAAGCGGGACATCGTTCCGGAACTTGTCGGTCTTATCGACGGCGTATCAATCAGCCTGAACTCCACGGATCCCACCCAGTACGGCGCGCTCATGCGTCTGGATGGTCAGCGGTATTTCCCGGCCATGGTTGAGTTTGCGCGGGAATCTGTCAGATTGCTCCCGCGAGTGGTGATGACGATCGTGGATCTTCAGGATGTCGATGAAGAGAAGGCAAGGGCTTTTGTAGAGAAGGAAATCGGGGCGGTATTCTCGAAGCGTCCGTATTTTTGATCTGCCGTATGAAGATCCTCATTCTCGCAGAAGGACAGCTCGGCGACCTCCTTCTGCTCACTCCTGCTGTCCGGTCACTTCGCAACGGGCATCCCGATGCCCGCATCACCGTCCTCATCTTTCACCGCCACCGCGCCCCTCTGACAGGGGGAACGGAGAGCGGACGGCTGTCGCATGCAGGCAGAACACAGACCGGAGGGTTGGCACATGCGGGCAGGACGCAGCCCGGAAGGTCGGCACATGCAGGCGGCACGCAGGCCGGAAGGTCGGCACATGCAGGCGGCACGCCCGGTTTCACAGGGCCGCCGGACCTTGTAACTCCCGCGGATGGCAGCGGGACATCTGCAGTCATGACGCTGCACCCCTGTGTGGACGAGGTGCTTGAAGTGGACCGGCCGCGTCTTCGCGCGCTGCATGGCCTCGGCCGGCTCCGCGGGGAACTGTCCGTTCTGAAGGCGATCCGTGCGCGGCGTTTTGACACGGTGCTATGCACGTTTCCGGAAGACCGCTTTGCCGTGCTCGCGTTCCTTTCCGGTGCATCCGTACGCGTCGGGCAGAAACAGCAGTCGCTGTCCTGGCTGCTTAACAGGCGGCCGTCAATCGACAAGAAGATGATGGGAGTGCGCGAATATTATTGTGCGCTTGCGGAGAGTGCAGGCGGCATCGTGGAGAGCCGTCAGACAGAGTTCCGGATTCCGGCGTCCGCCGATGCAGCCGCGTTGCAGCGCCTGAGTGAAGCCGGTGTGCACGAGGCCGGATGGGTGGCCGTGCATCCCGGCGCAAGCGGCGACTACAAGATCTGGCCCCCCGAACGGTTTGCGGCGCTTCTTGCCGGTCTGCAGCGGCATCGGATCCGTGCTGTGTTGCTGGGAGGGACCGGCGATGGAGAGATCCTGGAGGCAATCCGGAGAGCAATGAGCAATCCCGTGCCGGTCATACGGACCGGGACCGACGTGGCACTCCTGGGTGCTCTCCTCCGACGGTCGGCGCTGTGCATCACCAACGATTCGGGGCCGAGGCATCTTGCCGTTGCTGTGCAATCGCCGTCGCTGGCGCTGTTCAGGCAGTTCCACGGGATCGAATGGAAGATCTATCCGGAGAGCGCGGAGTGTGCCACCATGACCGGGACGCAGTCCTGCAGTGCGTGTCCGCCCTCAGCCTGTCTCGATCGCACGCCCGGCGGTGAGCAGTACGGTGCCGTGTGCCTCCGGCAATTAGGCGCGGAAGAGGTCCTTGGCCGTGCCCTGGATATGATTGCCGGTGTGCGCCACAGTTTTTGATTCTCAGGGCAGTGCTCGGTATATTGTCTGTGCTGGATTGTGCGACGGGGATTCTCACCGCGTTGGCTCACTCCAAGATCATGACGAAATCACTCTCCTCCATGAAACGGCCGCTCTCCCGCAGGCAGAAGCCGCTCTCATCCGCGAAGAAGCCGCTGTCCCGCACGAGGAAGCCACGTTCCTCCGCGAAGAAGCCGCTGTCCCGCACGGGGAAGCCACTTTCCTCCGCGAAGAAGCCGCTGTCCCGCACGAGGAAGCCACTCTACCACACGAAGCCGCCGCCCTCCAGACTGGCCGCGTACCGCAGGGAGGCGTCGGCGAGTGTCCCTGTGGCGAAACGTACAAGTTTCCTCCGGAAGTTCGGTAGATTGGCAAAGGACATCCTCGCCACAACTGACCAGGCAGAACTCTCCAGGGCGGTGTCTGCATTTCTCGGTGATGCGGTTTCTGTTTCATTTGCGGAGTTGCTGGTTGCGGATTCTTCCGCACCGGTCTTCCGGAGCGTTGTGACTCCTTCGAGGACGCTGCCGCGTGCGCTCATCGGGCTGCCTGGCGCGGGGGGGGATCGGGATGCGGTGCCGGTGGATGACCTGCTGCGATCGTGTGCGCAGGCAGACCGGCGCTTTCTGGAGGATGCGGAGGGGGGATTCCTGGTCCGGTTGCCCGTTGAGCGGGGGTCCGCCGCACTGCTGCTTGTCGGCCGCCTGGAGTCCTGGAATCCGTTCAGCCGGGAGGTGGTGGGTTTCCTGACAGCATTCGGCGCGGTACTGTCCATTGCGGTCGAGCGGAACACGCTCCTCGCGCGGGTGCGCACGGAACAGGCCAGAATATCCAAGATGGAAAAGCTGGCATCTCTGGGAAGGCTGACAGCCGGCATCGCTCATGAGTTTCGCAATCCCCTGAACATCATCTCGACCTCGGCACAGACCATCCTGAGGAACCCGGACAACGTCGCCCTCCACGTCGAAACGGGGAGGTACATTCTCGAGGAGACGGAACGGCTCACCAGGACAGTGGACGAGTTTCTGCAGTTCGCGAAACCCCACACGCCTGTCTGGGAACAGGTCAAAATCGCGGACGTCATTGCGAATGCGTCGCAGGGACTCCTGGAAATCGGGCGTGCGAGGGAGGTCAGGGTGGAAACGGACGTTGAACCTTCTCTGCCCAGGATCACCACATCGCCGCAGCACATTGAACGGGTCCTGCGGAATCTCGGACTCAACGCAATCGAAGCGATGCAGCCGGGAGGAACGCTGACGTTTGCCGCCTTCCGGCAGGGTGCCGGCCGGATCGCGATCACGGTGAGCGATACGGGACCCGGGATACCTCCGGAGCACCATGCGCGGTTGTTTGACCCGTTCTTCACGACGAAGCCCGAGGGCACCGGTCTGGGCCTCGCCATCGTGTACATGCTGATCGAGGCGGTGCGCGGTGGGATTACGTTCACGTCGACGTCGCTCGGCACGACGTTTTGCATCGAACTGCCCATGAACGGAAACCTGCGATGAAACGCGCGACACTTCTTGTCGTGGATGATGAAGAGAAGACCCGGCGGATTCTGGAACTCAATCTGAGGGCTTCCTACCGTCTCTTCCTCGCCGAGAACGGCGCTGCGGCGCTGTCGATCCTTCGTGAAGAGCAGATTGACATTGTCCTCACGGATCTCAGGATGCCCGATGTGGACGGAACGATGATCCTGCAGGAGGTCCGGCGGAGCGAGCACCCGATCCCGGTGATTGTCATGACCGCGTTCGGAACGATTGAAAACGCCGTTGCGCTCATGAAGGAGGGGGCCTTTGATTATATCCTGAAGCCAATCAATCTGGATCAGCTGGATCTCGCGCTGCGCCGGGCTGAGCAACACGTCCAGGTGATCCGGGAAAACGAACAGCTCCGCTCGCAGCTCCGATCGATAGAGGGGGTGACGACAATCGTGACGGCAAGTCCGGTCATGCAGGACCTGCTGAAATCCCTGAACCAGGCGGCGGTAACGCAATTCACGGTGCTCATTGAGGGGGAGACAGGGACGGGAAAGGAGCTCATTGCCCGCGCGGTCCACGAATTGAGTCCGAGGGCGGCGAAAGCGTTTGTACCCGTCAACTGCGCTGCCATTCCGCGGGAGCTGCTGGAGAGCGAGCTCTTCGGAAGCGAGCGAGGTGCGTTCACCGGGGCCACGGCACGGCGCATCGGACGTTTCGAACAGGCACACGGCGGTTCGCTTTTCCTGGACGAAATAGGCGAGCTCCCCCTCGACCTCCAGGTCAAATTGCTCCGTTCACTCGAGGAACAGGCGATCGTTCGTGTGGGAGGCACAGAGCATATACAACTGGACCTCCGGATCATCGCGGCCACGAACCGGAAGCTCCGGGCCGAAGTGGAAGCCGGCAGGTTCCGCGATGATCTCTTCTACCGGCTGAATGTGGTCAGGCTGCAGATCCCCCCGCTGCGCGAGAGGCCCGAGGACATCCCCTTGCTGGCTCAGCATTTCCTGCTGAAACACAGGGACGGCGTGGGCAAGAACATGAAGGGGTTTGAACCGTCAGCCCTGACCTATCTCAAATCCCTGTCCTGGCCGGGAAACGTGCGGGAACTTGAAAATGCCGTCGTCAGGTCGATGGTCTCAGCCAGAGGCGAGTATGTCCTCGTCGATGATCTCCCCGCTGATCTTCATGTCCCTTCCGGAGACGACCTCGGTCCGCTCCCGTCCACCTACAAGGAATTCCTGTCGCGCAAGAAAGCGCTGAAGGATGCCTACCTGCTGAAGTTCCAGCGGGCGTTCCTGATCGAAGGACTGCGGAAGAATCGCTGGAATGTGTCCAAGACCGCCCGCGCTCTGGAGATGGACAGGCGCATGCTGCAGAACATGATGAAGCAGCTCGGTCTGAAGGAGCCCGAGCAGTCACAAAGCACCTAGCACAGATCCGCCGGAACCGGGGCAGTCTGACGTCGCGGAGAGGTTCGACACACCACATCCCGTCCGGGGTTGCATGTGCCTGTCTGAACACCAGCGGTGCAGCCCGTGCCACAAGCTCTGGTAATCTGCTGGTAGTGCGAGCATTTCTGTCGCACCCGTAACACACAGTAGCTCAACGAGATAGCTCTCCACGCCGTCATTTGTTGCGTGCAAATACCACGCACCTCCTTTTCTCTCCCGCTGATTTTCGCCCAATTCCCGCGGAGAAAAGCCTTCCCATGCTGGCACGGAAGTTGGCCTTACAGTCCGTATGGTACTGCAATGACCAGAGGAAACTCCACCGTGCATCCCGACTCGCATGACTTCTTGCAGGGTTCTCGGTGCCTGGAAGCTGAGGCCGCGTGAAACCTGCGTCGCACTTACCAGATAACAGTACATGAGGCGAATGATGGCAACTGCAGCTGACGTGATGGATTACCTGAGGGGAAACAGGACTGAATTCAAGATTCTCACACACCCGCCGTATGCCGCTAGAAGAGATATGGCATCCGCGAAGGGGATTCCCCATGAGGAGGTTGCCGATGTCCACACGCTGAGGGCGGACAAATGGTTTGTCATGACTGTGATACCGGCCGGCACACGGATCGATGAACAGGCCCTGCGTGATCTGCTCCAGGTGAAGGAATTGAGAGATGTCTCAGAATGGGATTTGGAGCGATTGTTCCCAACCTGTGAGATCAAATCGGTGGCGCCCTTTGGTCATCTGTTCGGGGTTCCGGTCGTGGCTGACGCAAGTTTTGCGAGGGTCGGCAGGATTGTTTTCGCGGCCTGTTCCCGGACGATCAGCCTCATGATGCAATGGCAAGACTACCAGCGGCTGGTTCATCCCACGGTTGCCGACATCGTCGAGATCGATCTGGTCGCACACGCCGTTGCGGCTCAAGGCGGATAAGGATGTCATGTGTCAGCGACACCGCAGGCCGGAGAATCATGAAGTGAACAGAGAAGGCGAGAATGCCATGAACGAGCGAATGATCTACATTACAGAGCAAGACCACGCACGCCTTTCCAATCTGGTGGGGACTGGTGATCTGACGTCGGGCAGCGGGAAAGCGTATCTCAAAGCGCTGCGTGATGAGCTCGATCGGGCTGTCATTGTGCCCGCGGAGAGCATCCCGTCCGACGTGGTCACTATGAACAGCAAACTCGTCTTGCGTGACCTGACCACGGATGAACAATTCACCTGCACTCTAGTCTTCCCCGGATTGGCGAACATCGAGATGGGTTTTGTGTCGGTGCTGGCGCCGATCGGTACCGCCCTTATCGGATATCGTGTAGGCGATACAATCGAATGGGATGTCCCTGCAGGGAAGACGACTATCAGGGTGGAGGAGATTCTCTATCAGCCCGAGGCTGCGGCAAATGCTCAGGCGTGAGGGGTGTCATCACAGCCGTCAGTTGCGTTTCATTAGTACCAGAATGATGCGCTGCGACATCAGTGCTTCAGCCGGTACTCTTCGTATGTCGTCTGATGGGTGGGATCGACCTGTGAGAGCTTGAGATAGATGGAGCGGTCCGGATACTCCTGCAGGAGCTCGGCGATCTCCATGTATTTTGTGTCGAAGAATGTCTTGAAGACGAGATTGCGGGAGTCGATGTTCTTCCGGGTCTTCGCGATCACATCGATTGCCTTCACGATATTCGCGTAGGCTCTTTCCTTGTCCTCCGCCAGCGAATCCAGCCCGCCGAAGTGATAGTGAAACGATGCCGCTCGAATTCCACCGGACGTGGGATTGAGCAGGTCAGCAACCAGCTGGGTCCTGCTGTATCCGGAGTTGGTCGGCTGCCATCCACCCTGTGACGTTGCCCTGCCCAGACTGGCGAGGCCTTCGGCTTTCTGAAACCACGGCGTTCCCGCCAGGCTCTCGTACGTGTCATAATCGTACCCCAGCACGAGATAAATGTAGAAGTCCAGGAAGCTGGTCAGATCGTTGAACGTGTACGGTGTATGATTGAGGGGGCGTTCCTTGTTGTACGTGAATTCCCATGCCTCGTCGAACAGCCGGATGACCGCAGTGTTCTTGTTCCCTCCGTAGATCGGCCGCTGGCTGCCGACGAACACCTGCGCCGCGTATCTGTTCTCACCAACCACCCCCTTGACGAAGATGTCAAACGTGCAGGCCACCTTCTCCTCGATCTGATCAGTACCCCACTGGTAATCGTTGACGTACGACCGCACCTGATTTTCGAAATCGCGCAGGAGATCCTTGTTGGATGTGCTGATCGATTCGTAGTTCACCTTGACAGTACAATCGACCTGCTGGGCGACGAGCGGTGACCAGACAAAGGCAACTGTCAGTGCCAGTGTGATCATGGTGAGAGCATGCCGAGAAGCCATTCGTGTTCCTTCCTGGAGAGGTGTCTTCCGGAATATACGGCTTTTGCACGCGGTGTTCAATCCTTTCGTCGGAAATCAAGGCAAGGCGGTGTAGGAAGGTGAAGGAGGGCGTGTATGAAAAGTTTTCGCGCTTTCGCTTCCGTCCTGTCTGTCGCGATTCCGCTGTGCGCCCGGTGCGCTTTTGAGGGGATCACGGCAGGCGGGCCGGAGGTCGGCCTGGCAGGCGCGACTGTAGCCCTGCGCGCCGGGCAGGGAATACTGCACAGGAATCCGGCATGTCTGGCGGGCATACCCGGGTTCACCCTGACGGCCTCGGCCTGCCCGGGGCTGTTTGGTATTCCGGACCTTCGGTGCATGAGCTCAACTGCAGCGCTTGGAGTACCGTGGGGAGGCGTCGGCGCGTCGGTGTCGACGCTCGGCCTCCCGGGATACAGGGAGACATCTGCATCGCTTTCCTGCGCGTACGGGAAAGGAACAGCCTGGAGCGCGGGTGTCCGGGTGAGTCTGCTCTTCCTGACTATCGGGGGGTATGGCACGACCCTAGTGCCTGCGTACGATGCGGGTGCGCAGATAGAGTGCCTCGAATCGCTTGCCTTCGGCGTCCTGCTGACGAACATCGGCAGTGCCCGGATCGGGAAGCAGCGCGAAGCCCTGCCCAGGTCGCTGGAGTGTGGATTCTCCTTCTCTCCTGATGGGTCCGGAGTGCTGGTTTGTGCCTCTGCTGTGCAGGAGTTCCTCGCGCCTGTGGATTGGAGGCTCGGCCTCGCGTATTCGCCGTACCGGTGCCTTGTCCTGCGAACAGGGGTTTCCACCGAGCCGGCGTTGCTCTGCGGCGGGTTTGGAATCGTGCTGTCGCCCGTGTCCATGGACTATGCCGTATCACATCACTGGCAACTCGGGCTGACACACCATGTCTCTGTCACGCTCACGCTGGGGTAGGGACCCACGAAGGCTCCGCTCGATCGTCACTGTGCTGCTTCATGCGGAGATGCGAAGATGTCTCGCGATATTGGCGTCATCGTTCTCTGTGAGAGTGCGGCGCAATCTTGCGATCATTGCGGCATCGTTCCCTGTGAGAGCGCGATCCGGTCCCGCGATCATTGCGGCACCGTTCCCTGTGAGAACGCGAGGCAGTCTCGCGATCATTGCAGCACTCTTCCTTGTGGGAGCTCAAAGATCCCTCGCGATCAGTGAACGTCTGGTTCTTGTGACAATGCAGCCTGTCGGGAGCGCATCGGCCGGTCTCGGGGTGGCGGATGAGGCACGTCCTTCCCTGGAGGATTCCGTTTCTGCAGACAGCTCTGCCTTCCGCGGTATCGATGATGCAGTGGCGGAGCATGCGACCGATGAGGGCGGGGAAGAGTTGTTCGAGGAACTTTCCTGGCTCGCCGACCATCCGCTTGACCTCAACGCCGTGACTGCCGGGGAGCTTCTCCAGATCCCGGGCGTCCTTCCCGCTGATGCCGATGCCCTCGTTCAATGGCGCCGTCGGGTGGGGGCGTTCACGGATGTCGGACATCTCCGGAGAATCGGCGGTGCCGGGAGGAGACTGCATTTCCTCCTCGCGCCATTCGTGCGAGTCGAGTCGCCGGAAGGTCTGTTCGCGCGGGGCCGGTCGAGGTGTGTCTGGAAGCAAAACGGCCAGGATACCGATCGTGCCGATTCTCCACCGGGTCCAATGTCACAGGAGCACCATCGGATTGACTTCCGGCTGTGGGGACGGATAGACGGAGGCGCCCGCCTTCATCGTGATGCAGGGGAACCATACAAGTACGCATCCCTCACAGGCGCCATGCGCATTACAGCTTTCGGTGGACTGGATGAACTTATCGTGGGGGACTACCGCGCGTCTGCTGCGTCCGGCCTCGTGCTCGGGTCCGCAAGCGGGGGCGCATATGGTATGTTCCGCGGGCAAAGAGCGGATTCCCGGCTCGAGCCCTACTACGGATCGTCGGGCCGGGGTCTCCTCAGAGGAGCTGCCCTGAGTAAGACCCTTCGGTTCCGTAACGGAACCTTCACACTTCAGGCCCTCCTCTCTCGCGTTCCTCTCTCCGCTTCACTTGACAGTGCGGGCAGGATCAGGAGCATTGATGAATCGTCGGTGTTTTCAAGTGCAAGCAGCATTCAGAAGCGTCACAACGCCGCAGAAACGGCGGCCGGGCTGCGCGCATGCTACACAGCCACGCGGGGATACTCCATTGGCGCCACGATTTTCCGGACCGTCCTATCTCGTCCGACCGCCGGCGCGACTCCGTATCAAAGACCGCAGTCATCCGGCATCGTGGGCGTCGATGGTCACCTGGAAAGCGGAGCCGTTTCTCTCTCGGGTGAATATGCCTGGGGCAGAGACGGATCAGCATCTGCAGGATGCATCGGCATCGAACTTGATTCCCATACAGCACTGGAATTGATGCTCTGGCACTACGGACCCGGTTACTGGTGCAGCACGGCAGGAGGAACCTCTTCGGGCAACGAGGTCCGGAATGATGCAGGAGTCCGGGCTTCGTGGACGGGAAGGATTTCCCGACGGGTAACATGGTCGGGATATCTGCAGCACTGGCGCAGGCCCTGGCGGACCTCCATGGACTCCTCTCCACCTTCCGGGCTGGAAGGGAGCGTGTCTGTCGCCGTTCGTCCCGCCCCCCGGATCGTCTGTGAAGGCCGGTATGCGCACAGCCGGAGTGAACACACGGAACCGTGTGCACAGGCGGACGGCCTTCAGGCGGCCGGAATGGAGATCGGAACACGAAACCATGTGCGATGCAGCGTGGATATTGTGTTGGCGCCGATGATCGGTCTGCGAGCGCGCATGGACTGGTGCCATGTTGCAGGAGCCGGAACACACGGCGGTGAAAAGGGGTGGTCCCTTGCGCAGGATATCCGCTTCGGATGGGAGGGATTCCCCCGCGTGTTCGCCAGGTTCATGATCGTCGAGACGGATTCCTATGCTGCACGGCTGTACGCACAGGAGCGAGACGTCGAAGGTGCGTATACGAATCCGCCCTGCTATGGAAGCGGTATCCGCTGGTACATTCTTCTGCGTCAACCCCTCACCCGTGCATTTGCTGTGTCCGCAAAATACGCGTCGTCCGCAACCGCATCAGGCGCATTTCTGAACCCGCCGGCGAACTCACTCACGCTCCAGATTGATTTCCTGACGGGATCCGAATAGACGGCCCTCGCCTCGTCGCTTGTGGTTTGAGGCCTCTTTTGCGTACATTACATAAATGCGTGCAGAAGGATGCCGCACAGGGCATCGACCGTAACCCTCCTCGCCTGAGAGGAATCTATCTCCCGAGCACAGCGTGGACAAGAAGATCATGGCCAGAACGAAAGTCGCAGTCGGCATTGACATCGGCGGAACAAACACCAAGTTCGGGTTTGTCGACCGGAACGGGAAATGCCTGAAGGATGCGTCCCTTCCAACCCAGGGGCACGAAGAGGCCGCGCTGCTCGTGAAGCGGCTGCATGAGGCGATCACGAAGGAGTTCACCCCGCTTTCGAGTGAGGCGGAGCTGATTGGGATCGGCATCGGTGCGCCGAACGCGAACTACTACAGGGGGACTGTAGAGAACCCTCCAAACCTGAGCTGGAAGGGCGTCGTGGACGTCGTGGGATTGTTCAAGGAGTACTTCCCGCTTCCAGTCGTCATCACCAATGACGCGAATGCCGCCGCACTCGGCGAAGGGATGTTCGGCGCGGCGAAAGGGATGAAAGACTATATTGTCATCACGCTCGGAACCGGCGTGGGGAGCGGCCTGGTGGCCAATGGGCAGCTGATCTACGGTTCCGACGGATTTGCCGGCGAACTGGGGCATACGATCGTCGATCCGAACGGCCGCTGGTGCGGATGCGGACGGCGGGGATGCCTCGAGACCTATGCCTCCGCCGGAGGGATATGCCGGACAGTCTTCGAGCTGCTCGCCTCCCGCCGCGACGAGAGCACGCTTCGGTCCGTCAGTTTCGACGACCTGACATCCAAAATGATCACCACCGCAGCGCATCAAGGAGATCCGATTGCCCTGGAGGCATTCGACGTCACCGCCAGAATCCTGGGGATGAAGCTGGCTGACGCCGTAACACATACGAGTCCGGAAGCCATCATCCTGTTCGGCGGACTCGCCCACGCGGGAGACCTCATCTTCCGGCCGACGAAGCAGTACATGGAATCGTTCATGCTCAACATCTTCAGGAACAAGGTGAAATTGATTCCATCTGGCCTGCCCGACGGGAACACTGCAGTGCTGGGCGCAGGCGCGCTGATATGGAAGGAGCTGGCTGTGTGAGTACTGGTGAGGAGGGACAGAGGATGGCTGGGACGGGAAAGAGAGTGGTCGTTGCGATGAGCGGGGGAGTCGACTCCTCTGTGGCTGCTGCGCTGCTCGTCGAGCAGAGGTATGACGTCGTCGGCATCACACTCAAAACGTACCGGTATGAAGATGTCGGCACACCCGTGGCGGGCGAGAGCAGCTGCTGCTCTCTTGACGGGATCAATGACGCGCGGGCGGTCTCTGCACGGCTTGGCATCCCACACTACGTTCTGGATTTCAGCGAACCGTTCGAAGAGCAGGTCATCGAGCCATTCGTTGCCGAGTATCTCGCAGGTCGCACGCCGAATCCGTGCGTTCTCTGCAACCGCACCATAAAGTGGGAAGCATTGCTGAAGAAAGCCGATGCGCTGGGCGCTGAGTGGCTGGCCACCGGCCATTTTGCCCGCGTGCGGAAGGATCAGACGACCGGCAGGTACACTTTATCAAAGGGAAAAGATGTATCGAAAGACCAATCGTACGCGCTCTGGGGACTGACACAGGATTCCCTCCGCCGGACGCTTTTCCCTCTTGCAGAGCTCACGAAGCCTGCCGTCCGCGAAATCGCGGAACGGTCCGGCCTCCCCGTGGCCCGGAAGGGAGAGAGCTTCGAGATCTGTTTTGTCCCTGACAACAACTACGCGCGGTTTCTGAAGCATCGGATTCCTGATCTGGAGAAAAGAGTGGATGGGGGAAAACTCGTGATGGATGGTGTCGAGGTGGGGAGCCATCGCGGATATCCTTTTTTCACCATCGGGCAGCGGCGTGGGCTGGGTTATGCGGCAGGCGAACCGGTCTTCGTGACGCGCATCGATCCGGCTTCCAACCGCGTCCAGCTCGGCAGGGAAGAGGACTTGCGGTCCAGCGGGCTGATCGCATCGCACGTGAACATGATGAAGTATTCCGACCTTCACACGGCACGCCGGGTTCTCGCACGCATCCGCTATCAGGACCCGGGAGGCATGGCGTCTGCCGTCACCATGACTGACGGCCGGCTCGAGGTCCGTTTCGACGAACCCCGTCGCGCCATCACGCCCGGACAGTCGGTCGTTCTCTACGAAAACGACGATGTGGTGTGCGGCGGGATCATCGATGAGGTAGTGTGAACCCCATGATGGATCGTGCACGGGAATACCTGAAAGAATTCTCCTTCGGCGAGGTCTTCCGGTTCAACTTCGCTCATCTCAAGGGCGATCTGATGGGAGGCTTCACATCCGCGGTCGTGGCCCTGCCTCTGGCGCTCGGTTTCGGCATCCTGGCATATGGCGGCGATCCGCGCGGTGCGGTTGCCGGCCTGTACGGCGCCATCTTTACTGGTTTCCTCGCATCTCTCTTTGGCGGCACTCCGCGGCAGATCACAGGCCCGACGGGTGGCATGACCGTGATTCTGACCATGGTCTACAAAGACCTGGGGGGTCCGGACGCGCTGCTGGCGGCATGCCTCATTGCCGGATTGCTGCAAATCGCTTACGGCTTGCTCAAAGTCGGCCGTTTCATCTCCTTCGTGCCATATCCCGTCATTGTGGGCTTCACCAACGGCATTGCGGTTCTGATCTTCATGCAACAGTTGCCGATCCTGGCCGAAGCGCCGCTCCTGGCCGCGATCACGCTGGCTGTCATCATTGCCGTGCCGTATGTCCATCGCGGTATACCGCGGGCCCTCGTCGGGCTGCTGGCAGGCACGCTCGTGGCGTCTTTGGCGTTTTATCACGTGAGTGCCCTGCGGTGGGCGATCGATGCGGACACTCTTTCCTTCGTGGCGTCCGATGCGCTCCGCACAATCGGAGAAATCCCGCGTTCGTTCTCCTTCCCTGGATTGCCGGCACTGGAGTGGTCGACATGGAGCCGGCTGATTCCCGCCGGATTGACCATC
>Ga0316601_100000510_pt1 | contig 16805 bp, 22 predicted proteins | sample OWC_soil_day5_no_FD_207663 | JGI IMG/M metagenome (GOLD analysis project Ga0316601, IMG submission 207663) | Wetland soil microbial communities from Old Woman Creek delta, Ohio, United States - OWC_soil_day5_noCT | ecosystem: Environmental > Terrestrial > Soil > Wetlands | place: USA: Ohio... | reverse complement strand
TTCTCTTTTTTTAACTGCAATATTTTTTTCTTTAGATCCATATCCATATCTACACCACTTTCAGTAAAATTTTAGGTGTATATACACCTGCAAAATTTAGTATAACACTATACATATTATATATCAACATTTAACAAGGAAGAATTATGTGTTATCCCTTTCTATTTTATGGTAAAATTAACAGAATAAATATATAATTTAGTATCAATGATTAATTTGGAGGTTTCAATTATGCCCTTAAATATTTATGATAAAAATGATAATTATCTAGGTTTTATTAAAGAAAGCTATCCTTATAACTCAAATGTTTTTTTAGTTGCACTTACTAGTTATAAAATTACCGATAAAGACCTTAAAGTAGATAAGATGAAAGACTACTTAGCAAGCTTATCAAGCTGCAAGAACATTCTTGGCAAAATTAATGAGGAAAAGTTTAAAAAGGCAGTGGACGAGTTGTTAAAGGAAGAAGCTCCTGAATTTAAGGAACTGGACTACGAAGATTATATGAAATGCCTATTCTTAAAAAACTGCTCAGATATAAGTAAATGTTTTAATGAGGACTTAAAAGTTAACGATATTAAGGGATATATTTTATTTAATATGGATGATATTGCTATAAAAAATAATCATATAGTTATAAATGAAGATTTAAATTATATTGAAGAGAAAGCATCAGTAGTAGATGTCCCCATATTTGCTAAAATTATGGACTACCCCCTAGTATATACTGACATTATGGGCATTGGAGAAGGGTTTTTATTGGGAGCTGACCTGGCTGATTTCAGTCGAAGAAATCATTCCCACTCCACTAAGCTAAATATATTATCAGGCAACTTCTCTGACACAATAAACCTGCCAGTTCATATATTCTGTAAAAAAGATTTGAACCTGCAGCTTTACTTTAACGGAACTAGAATTGATCAGGTATTTTGTGACGGAGTCTTTTATTCCTTCTAAACCTTTAAATTAGTGAGAATAATAAATTTTTGAGGGTGAATTTTATGAGCTATATTGATAAAAAACCAGTGAAAAGATCCACACTAAGACTATGTGCAGGAAGAACTTATTTTACCTGGAGAAGATACCTTCAATGGTACTTTACTAAGAAAAAATACTCAAAAACAGTAACTGATAAAAAATATGAGAATATAGTCTTTACTCACAGCACTCCCCTCCTTAGAAAATTAAAGGATGTAGATATGTATTTGCAATATAACAAGGTAACCAATCTAAAAATAGCTTCAAAAAAGTTAAATGGCATAATAATCAAACCTGGTGAAACCTTTTCCTACTGGAAGCTTATAGGCAAGCCTTCCTATAAAAAGGGGTACTTAGATGGATTGGTTCTTTGTGCTAACGGCAGCTTTAAGCCCGGTGTTGGTGGAGGTCTATGTCAGTTATCAAACCTAATTTACTGGATGACAATTCACACACCCCTAACAATAACTGAGAGATACAGGCACAGTCATGATATCTTCCCTGATGTAAATAGAACTCAACCCTTCGGCAGTGGTGCAACCTGTGTTTATAACTATTTTGACCTGCAAATTTACAATGGAACAACTCAGAACTATCAACTACTTGTATATTTAACTGATAATAGCTTAGTTGGTGAATGGAGAAGTGACAGGCCTGCATTTTATAAATATAAGGTTTATGAAAAGGATCATTCCTTCACCCCTAACTTTTGGGGTGGGTATACTCGGAACAACGTAATTCACAGAGAGGTTTATAATTTAAATGATGAGTTAGTTGATGATGAGTATATTACAGAGAATCATGCTCTTATGGTATATGAGCCATTTTTAAATGCCTAAGCAGATGAAACGCCCCACTCTTCCTCTTTCATTAGTATTTGAAGTATAATCATTGAAATAAGTATTAAAACTACTATTGAAGATATAAGTTTAGGAGGTTAATTAATGTCATTTTTAAGAGAAATCTTTGGACCAAGTAAGAAAGAAGCTTGGACAAATTTTGCTGATGAAGTAGGAGGGAAATTCATTAGAGGAAGCTTTTTTAAAGAAGATAAAGTTGAAGCTAAAGCAGGTCAATGGACAATTGTATTTGATACCCATAAGGTTAAGGTTGGAAAAATCTATATGACTTATACTAGAGTGAGAGCTCCCTTTATAACTACTGATAATTTCTATTTCAAAGCATACAGAGAAGGGGTTTTTACTGACCTAGGTATTCGCTTAGGCATGCAGGATATACAAATTGGCTCCAGAGACTTTGATTCTAATTTTGTTATACAAAGTAACGATGAAGAAAAAGTACGACAGCTGTTTTCAAAGGATGAACTTCGCAGTTGCCTTCTTTCAGAACCATATATGACCATTGAGATTAAAAATAATGATGGTTTCTTAGGTGCCTTTTTCCCTAAAGATGTTTGCCAATTATATTTTCATGCCGCTGGGGTAGTTAAAGACCTTAAATCACTTAAAAATCTTTATTACTTATTTGCGGAAACCTTAAATCAACTATACAGTATAGGCTCTGCATCTGCAAATACCCCAGATGTTACCATATAAGTATTTCAATCTAAAATAGCAATTTATTATTTATATAGTTTTGAAAACATCAATCTTGATTTCTTAAACCCTGAGGTGTAACATTACACTAAAGGGTTTGTTTTTACATCCATGCAGAATAAAGCTTCGAAACTAAAGGAGAATATTAATGACAAGAGATGAATTTATAAAAAAAGTAGATGATAAAGTAAAATTAATACGAAATGAAAAAGAATTTACTCAAGATAAAATGGCTGAGATACTGGGCATCTCTAAGAAAACCTTAGTGCAAATTGAAAAAGGAAGAGCCTCCTTAGGATGGACTGTAGCAATAACTGTATGTACTATTTTTAAAGACAGTGAAATCTTGCAAATAACCTTTGGCGGTGACCCACAAGATATAATATTATCCCTAGCCTTTGATAATTACGAAGGCAACTATGAAAGAACTCTTGGCGGTAAAATTTGGTGGAAGGATGTTGACGCTAAAGGAGACTATAGAATTCAGCAGAATATCATATCTAAGCACTATAGAATATTGGATGAAACTGATAGAAGAATATGCTCATCCTTTGAGCAGGAATATGTTAAGAAAAGATTAGAGGAATTAAATGCTTAAGCTGCAGGTAATGTATACTTGCTTGTAAAGCCTTCCTTTCCCCCTAATAGCCTTCGTATCGAATCCAAACTCCTTATTTTAATTTACTCTGCAACCTAGCAATAATACATAAAGAAATTACATCTATAAAATTTATAATGCTTATTATTATAAATAACGTTATAGACTTAAAATTAATTACATAAAAACATATAAAAAGAAGTATGTTCAGAAAAATGACTATATAATTACATTTAACTTGTTTTTTCCTTAACTCCATAATGCTAATATCATTAGCTTCAATCTTATTGCTAACAAGTCCACCTAATTTACCAACAGTAAACTTAATTACGAACAATAAAATGAAAAAATTAATTATCATTAACAAAGCTATATCCATTCCTAGCACCGTCCTCAATAATCTTTAATCATTATTATAATATTTTCAATACATTTTATATCTGCCCTTATGCCAATTATTAACGGTTTTTCCTAAAATCAATTAACATACATATAGCAAGGCCTAATGTTATACCTATTATTGGTACTAAATCTATTAGAACTTTCGATACTTTACCAGTATACAATGCCAAAAATATAATAAATAACATTAAAACCTGAAATAAGCATATCATTATAATCAAAGATACTAGTTTGAATTCTCTACGTTCCTTATTCTCATTTAATAAATTATTTTTTTTCATAATACGTTCCCACTTAAAATACTCATTATGTATTTTCCTCTCATTTTATCCTAAATAAATTAGATAAATCAGTAATTAGTCAGTAACATTTCTTTTATCTCTTTACTGCTAGTAAAATTATTGTCATATTCTTTTATCTTTCCATTATTTAAGAACAGTATTTTATCACTTATTTCTTGCGCTATGTCTATCATATGTGTAGATATTATTACTGTATTATTTTCCTTTACATATTCCTTTACAACCTTTATCATTGTATCTGCAGCTAAAACATCTAATGAAGTAAATGGCTCGTCCATAAGTATGTATTTATACTTCAATAAAAATGCTATTATTAAAATCAATTTATGCTTCATACCAAAAGAATAGGACGAAACTGTTTCTTGTATCTTTTCCTTCATTAATAGCTGTGATAATAATTTACTGTACCGTTCCTCATCAAGCTCTATATTCTTAAAATTTAGTATTAGTTTAACAAACTCATCTCCAGTAAGATAATTGTAAAACTGCATTTCATCATGAATATATAACATTTGATCTGAAAAACTTATTACATCTATATTAGATGGCAAATCTCCATTTAAACATTTTAATAAGGTTGTCTTACCTGCACCATTAATACCTAATAACGAATATACAACCCCCTCTTTAATACTTAACGTTAAACTGTCTAAGATATTCTTTTCCCCATTATATGAAAAACTTAAATCCTTAATATTAATCACTAATCCCATTCCTCTCTATAAGCTTAATTAATACCATTTCAATATAATATCCTAGAATATTTATAAAAATGGCAATCAAATATTTTATAATTAATTCATTCACATTTTTAGATCCACTAGAGGAAAATATTCCAATAATTATTTTGGCACTTACAGCTGATATCCCTAAAAAAAACATGCATCTTAGTTCATTCAATTTGTAATTTACAATATCCGTTGCAAATAAACTAGAATACTTAAGCCAAGATAATATTGTAGCTAAAATCAACATAGTTTGAGCTGCGCCGCTTAAACTTATATCCAGTAAAAAATTAGTTAAGCCTGTTGCAATTATAGGTGCTGATAAAAGTAAAAATGTGAAATTTGATTTTCCTATAAGTATTTTAAGATTATTTGCTTTAACATTAAATTTCCTTATGACTTCAAATTCTGTATTAACATTTATTTCTTTTATGTTTGCAAAAATAATTGCTATAAGCATGAATATAGAAATAAAGCAACAAATAAAATAAAATCCAGATACTAAATAAATCTTTTCAGATAGCACTTTTACTCTATCTTGTAAAATAGTAAAACAATAAATAATGAAAATACCTACTTGAAATAATACTACTGAATAAAACTCCATACCCTTTTTTCTTATAAAAGAGCATAAATCCTTAACTAATATTTTGATATATAAATTTTCAATCTTTGATTTTAGCATTTTATTTAACAAACTACTTTTAGCATTTATACTTCCACCATAAGGATTTAGTATTACATATAGATTATCTTTAACTACTTTTTCAGTCATTAAATACCCCCCCATACCTAACACAGAAATTACAGTTAATATTGTAATATTTCTACCCCAATGTATGAGTAACGTATTTTTTCCCTTACCTAAAAGTCCATTTATTATTTCTCCTGACATATATATTTGTAATACAAATAATAAAAGTAAAAATATTATTATCCCCAAAATGTATACAAATTTATAAAATATACTTCTATTAGATACTGCCTCAAGATATATCACCAAGTATGCAAATATCATATTTATAAGATAAAAGCTAATTAAACTTATTAAGCTTGCACATAGTATTACCATTTTATCCTTTGAGTAAATTAGAAATGGTAATTCCATAGGAATTATAAACATACATATTGCTTTGCATATCTTTAACTCCACTTTTCTTTTTATAAAAATATATCTTTCTTTTTTTATAAAAGCTAATATTGGGTCTTTTCTAATATTATTTAAATTTATCCTTAGTATTGCTTGTAATAGAAATACTATTGAAAAGGTTATACTTGTGATAGTTGCCAAATATGTATTGCTATTAACCTCTCTACAAGTATTCAAAAAACATATAAAAGTTAAAAGCGGTATAAACATATAAGTGCTAGCTACTTTAATTGTTGACTTTGTAAAGTTAGAACATTGAGCTTTCCTACTAATCCATTCAAAATATAATATCTTTTTTATCATAATTAACCCTCTCAATAAAAATAATTGTGTAAAATACAGAAGCATTGATTTTTCTCAACTAATTTAATAATTAGCAATTAGAGAAAAATCAATGTTCATAATTTAATACTTCACTTTAAAATTTGGATGCTACTTTTAGGTAATGTCCTTATTCCACAAGTAAATAACTATTCCTGCAGCACTTAATCCTACAACACCACCTACAATAGGTCCTAATGAAGATGCAGATAATCCTAGTGCTCCACCATACAATGTTATTGCAGCATATACTGACATTGCGCATGTACTAGCTATTTTGCCCATTGTCCATCCTCCAATTGCCAAGGCAGTTCTGACTGGGGAAGACACCTCACATAGATATAATAAATTGTTCTTAAAGGTAGTCCAGGTTCCTCCATCAACATATTCCATTTCCTCGTTGTCAATCTCCATATAAGTATTAGGTAATCTTAAAGTTAATTCACTCATTAAAATTCTCCTCTCTTTTTTACCATTTTATTATTTATTAGTTTTTATATATTAAAGGTATCTCGAGCTACCCCTAATTGCTAATTAATTTGGTTAAATTGTTTTTGAAAAACACACATAAAATACCAAGGAATAAAGATTCAATTACCGCTTCTTTTTACCCCTAAATATACTTGTCTAACAGGATAATAAAGAGGAAAAGTAAAAAAGCCAATCAATGAACTTATTTCTTCAGGTGAGAAACTATATATTTTTATTACTATAATTTTTTCATTGAATAATACAATCAGAATGAATCCACAAATTAGGATTAGATATTTAGTAAGCATTTCATAAATAGCTTTTCTTTTTCCATATAATACAAAATAAATGTTCTTTAATAAAAATAAGATTATGTAGGAATAAATTAAAAAGAATATAGCTAATGTCAATCTACTATTTAGTATGAAATGAAATAAAGTGGTGGAAACCATTATAAAGAATGCTATTTTCCCATATCTTAAGGCTTCCTTATATTTGATTACCATATCTTCAGTAAGTTTTATCATACTTCTACTCTGAATTTCCACTATTTCTTCAACGCTTGTTTCATTAATTCTTTTTTTTATATTACTCTCTAAGTAAAAATTAAGAATAAAGGCTGCAAGTATAAATAAGTACAAACTCATTCTATTATCAACATTAATGTTAGTTTTTAGCATAACAAAAGTTAATATAACAACAAAAACTCTTAAATAAAAATCCAATTTACCAAAAGTTTTGAATATACTAAACGTCGGTTCAGCTTCTGAATCCAGTACATAATAGGAAACCAATATAGATAAGAACATAATACAAGATGCAACAGGTAAAAGTAATATCCTAAAATCTGTAACTGGAACTTTCCTATGAATTAGATCATATTTTATAACTACATCTACATAGAATAGAAGACATATATAAATAATAAAATTTATAAAAAATAATGAAATTGCAATAATATTTAATTTATCTTTTTCACTAAAACCTGTGTTATTAAACATAAATTATAATTCCCCCATAATAATCCCCATTAGTTTAGTGTTTAGTTTTGTTATTTTTTAGATATGTACTTAATGAATAATATTACTAATCAAGTACATATCTCTTTTTCATAAAATTCTATATAATACTTTTATCTTGGACTAAATGATAGGTATGGAGTACACCAAAACCAACCCAAACTTACATCAATTCCCTTTCCACGTACCATATCTGTAAAAAGTGCACTGCCAATACTTGTTGCTTGATTAAGGATGCATGCTGTAAGAGCAGCTCCTGCTATCCATCCAGCTATAGGAATAGATGCTGCAAGTAATGTACCTACATAAGCTGCTGCGCCTGAAACTAATGCTGCTAGCTGAGCTGCGCTTCCAACCATTGAAGCTCCTATAGCAAAATCAATTGCCATGCAAGTAGAATGACTTATATACCATCCTCCATCAACATATTCCATTTCCTCTCTGCCTATTTCTACATAATCATAAGGTAATCTTAAAGTTAATTCACTCATTTTTAAATTCTCCTCTCTTTTTTACCATTTTATTATTTATTAGTTTTTTATATATTAAAGACATCTGCAGCTGCCCCTAATTACTAGCTAATCAAACTTTATTCCTATTTGCTCCATAAAGTATTTCATATAAGTTATCTTTTCATATTTTACTCGTGCCTCTGTTACCATACCTAAAGTTAAATTTACCTTTTCGCCTTTTTTATCTTTCAAATAAGTTTCTTCTGGTTTTATCTTAACTTTAAAAAATACATTTCCTTTTTCATTATCTATGGATGCATCTTCATCTATGGCTACAACTTTTCCTTTTAAGGTTCCATATTCGGCTTGATTTAAGCCTCCTACTGCCAGTGATACTTGATCCTGTACATGTATTCGCGGTCTATCACTGCTGGGGATAAGTGTTTCTACAATCATATCTCCACCAGCAGCTGAAATTGAGCCTATAAGGCTGCCACCCTGAAGTACCATTCCCTTTTTAATTTGTCCATTTAAATGCACTTTTCCGCTGGTTGAAGCATACAGCTTGTACTCATCCGCAGATTTTGCTACGGACTCTTTTTGAGTTTCTAGCTTGCTTCTTTCCATTTCAAGCTGATTCCTCTCATTTGTGAAGGTTAAAATCGTATCATAATATATTTGGTCTTTCTTTATTTTTTGTTGCTCTTTATATTGATTTATCTGTTCATCAGTATACCCTTGCTTCTTAAGTGCTTCTTCATCAATGATATATTCCTTCAATTTTATATAACTATTTACAAGCTTATTGTAAAACTCTACTTCCTCAGAGCTGCTTTTATTAAAGGTGTTTATCCCCTTCGTTGCTTCATTTTCAGCTCTTTTTAGCAATTCAATTCTTTTATTTAAAACTGCCAGTTGTCCCTCTGCCTGCTGCAGTTGATACTTGGATTCAGGTGAGTTAAATACCAGGAGCATCTCGCCCTCCTTTACCTCTTTACCTTCTTCTATATAAACCTCTTTTACTTCTCCAGATACCTTTGCCATTATATTGCTCTTCTTTTCTGTAGTTACAATTCCTTGACCTCTAACAACATAGGTTTTTACTGATTTTGTACTCCAAATAAGAAAACCTATAATAAGTGCAACCACAACTAAAATTATATAGTTCATAAATCTTGGAGGTTTTCTATCATATAGGAGCTTACTGTCTGTTATTTCATTTAGACTATATACCTTCAAATGTTGCGTCCCCCTTTTGTACCTCCATAAAAACATCAGCTATCATTTTACCTTCCTTATTTTCAACAAATACAGTATAGCTATCACCCTTTAGCTTTATATCATTCTCAAAGGCATGCAACTGGAGTTTTGAATAGGCAAACTGAAGGTTTTCTTCCTTATCAGAAAATCTTGCAAATAAACAATTAGCAACTCTAATTTGATTTTTCAGTTCATAAGGTGCTTCAACATTATGTATTGGATTCTTTAATTGCACCATAAACTTTATAGTAACCTTAACTTTTCCACTTTCATCGGCGGAAGCCGTAGAATAATTTATCATTGGCCCTACAATTGTATTGCCTTTTGATTTAATAAAACTCTCCATCATGTAAGCAACTTTATTTATCTCCATGAATTCATTTTCTTTTACTTCTCTAATAAGCACATTATTTAATTTTAAAACCTTACTCTCCCTAACAGTTATTTTTTCAATTGTATTCATATTCTTCACCATCCTCCATTATTTCTTGTACTGCAATTATTTTATTTTCTATATCTTTATCAAGAACTTGTACACCTTCTTCTTCTTTCTCAATATCTTTAGGTGTTAATTCTCCTACCTGGCTTACATAAAGCTTATAGTAATATCCCTTATTCTTTAACAACGTTTCATGATCTCCAACTTCAACCACCTTACCATTGTCCATTACATATATAAGATCACAATTTCTTATAGTAGATAATCTATGTGCTATGATAAGCATAGTAAGCTTCTTTCCTTTAACAAACAAGGTGTCATAAATTTTAGCTTCACTAATAAAATCTAAGTTACTTGTAGCTTCATCTAATATTAAAAACTTTGATTTCTTTATTAAAGCTCTTGCAAGAGCCAATCTCTGCCTTTCCCCTCCAGAAAGCCCTCCTCCTGCTTCATCTAAGAAGGTATCGTACTTACCAGGAAGCTTTTCTATAAAGGAACCGCAGCTTGCATTTTCACAAGCACTTTTAATTTCCTCATAGGTAGCTTCCCCTTTGCCTAAAAGTATATTTTCCCTAATTGAGCCAGAAAAGAGTTCTATGTTTTGAGGCACATAAGCCATAGCTCTTCTAAGAGAGTAAACATCTAGTTCCTCAATATCATAACCAGATATGTTTATCTTGCCTTCCTCAGCGGTGTAATATTTAAGTAATAGCTTTGATATAGTAGTTTTACCGCTGCCAGACTCGCCAACTAATGCAACCTTTTTCCCCTTAGGTATCTTTATACTTACATCTTTAAGCACTGGAGCTCTGCTTCCATACCTAAAGGTTATATTTTCAAGCTCAATGTCCCCATCTATAGCTTCAATATTTATTTTGTCTTCTTCTATTTGTTCCTTATCAACCTCATATATTTCAGAAATTCTCTTTAAGGATATACTTGCTTCCTGTATGCTTAGTTGAAGTCCTATAAGTCTTCCTATTGGATCCATAAAATAACGAGATAAGGAGGTAAAGGCCATAAGGCTTCCTAAGGTAATCTTTCCATCAATAACTAAGGTTGCACCTATATACATAAGAATAAGATTTCCTATGGTTGATACCCCTGAAGAAATAGACCCTTGAATATTTGATAACACACCTTCTTTAAAGGCGATTTTTAAATTCTTTATATATTCAATTTCAAGCTTTTCTATAGTTTTATCTTCAGCTGCAAGAATTTTAATAGTTTCTACTCCTTTTAAGCCTTCTATAATATGGCTATTAAGCCTTGCTCCTGCTTCCATTTGTTTTAAATTTATCTTCTTATATGGTTCTTTAAATATATATATTAAGGCTGCACTTATAATTGTCAGTGCTAAAATAACAATAAATAATGTACTATTCATAAGGTACAAAATCACAGCTGAAACCGATGCCAAAATAATATCTATTATTAAGGATAATGATATGGACGTAAGAACATTCTTAATAGTAAATGCATCACTAAACCTTGTTAATATATCTCCTACCTTTCTTGTGGTAAAAAACTGCATTGGTAATTTATATACATGTTTAAAATATCCAAGCAATAAGGGTATATCTATTTTTTGAGACAGATACAAAAGCATATGCTGTCTTATAGCTGATAAAATAATTTGAGTAACACCTAATACCAAAAATCCTATGACAAAAATTTTAAGCTGATTTTTTAAACCGTAAGGTAGAATTTCATCCATCAAAATTTTATTAAAAAATGAGGATGCTATTCCTAAAAGCGTAAGTATTATAGATCCAATAATGCTATATATAAACAATGCCTTTTGAGGTAAAAGTAAACTAATAAATTTTGATAACATGCCGCCATTTTTATTTTTACCAGGTGAAAATTCATTGTTTGGCACCATTAAAAGCAGCACTCCATCAAAGCTTTTAAAAAATTCATCTACAGTTTCCTTTACAATCCCTTTTGCTGGATCTAAAATAACAACCTTATCTTTCTTCACTTTATGTATAACTACAAAGTGACTTAGTCCCTCATCCGTAATTAAATGGGCTATTGCAGGTAATGTATACTTACTTACAAAGCCTTCCTTATCTACCCTAATAGCTTTAGTATCAAAACCTAACCTATTAGCTCCATCTTCTAATCCTTTAAGGGTTGTCCCTTTAATATCCGTGCCAAGTATATCCCTTAGCTTTGTTATAGTAATTTCTTTTTTATAATACATGCTTACAGTAGCAAGACATGCTGCTGCGCAATCTGTAGCATCATGTTGTTTTACTAAAAATTTTTTGTACCCCAAAATATTCGCTCCCTTTGTATATCAAATTTTCAATTCCTAATTTTCTCTGCGGATTACATCCTTTTTATACCATATTATCCCAAAAAAGTTCAATACTTATGTCGTGAAGCGTTTTTTTAAAGTCGTAAAACATATATTTATGCTATAATTAATTTGAATATTTTAACAAAGGAGATGTTTCCAATTCATAAAGATTATCTAAAATTAAAAAATAATCCCTTAAAGGGATGTTTTCATGGGCTATTTATTAGCTCAATATTTGTTCTATTTCTTATTGTGAAAAATATAATTCTTGGATGGAAACCAATCAACTTTCATCTTGGGGTTTTATGGATAGGTGTTTTTATGGTAGGTATACTTGAAGAAATACCCTTTAGGGGGGTTCTATTACAGAGCTTATCTCCACACATGAAATTCTGGGCAGCAAATTTATTAACTACAGTCATATTCATTATGCTGCATATGCCAACCTGGACCTTTAGTAATATCAATATACTGCAGGCAATTAAATCCACTCTAATATTTAGCATGGCATTAGGCTATTTATTTAAAGAATATGATTCATTATGGGTACCTATAATATGTCATTCTGTTTTTAATTTGTGTATTTGGATTGGACTAGCCTAATTAAATAAAAAAAACAAGCAAGTCGCTCTAATCTGAGCCTTGCTTGTTTCTTAAAGCTTTATTTTTTCGTAATTCCTATAGCTTTTTCCAAAAATAAAATAAATAATTGGTGTAGTCATTATTGATTCTTCCAGTGTAGCAAACGCAATTAAATTTCTATACACATCTTTTTTTATTAGCAAACTTACTATGGCAAGAACTATAATACATGCTATAGATTTAAGCTTTAAGGTTTTTCTTAGCTTTTTGCTTATTATTGGTCTGTATTCTGTATCTGCTGGTGAATACAAAATAATTATTATTAAGCTAATGAAAAAAACAGCTACAACTAAACTTTTACTTAACGAACAATATATGCTTAGATAAACAATACTAAAAAAAACGAAAAAATTTGTGACTATGCACTTTATGCTTGAACTTGCATGAATGCCACTTGCAAAGGTTCTAAGGATGGCAAAGCTTATAAAAGCTATAAAAGTGTAACCTAGTATTCCAAAAATTCTTGCTGTTATAAAAAGAATAGCTAATTTAAAAATGTTAATTAAAATAACCTCAATTCCATATTTTATTTTTTCTAATTCTTCCTCATCTTTATCAGTATTTGTTTTAATGAACTTAATACATAGCTCACTAAGCTTTCTACTTATCTCCATAAACACCAACCTTACCCTAAAATAATTCCTTTTACGACTTAAAATATACCTTTCACGACATCTCGTAGCAATTTTTACCTATAATGTGATAAAATAGATATTAGAAATTCAAAATATCCAACTATACCTTACTAAAATAAACTTAAAACCTAAGGAGGAAATTTACTATGAAAAACTTAAAATCAAAGAAAAAATTAGCAATTCTCATTTCTGCAATTGCAATGGCTGTAGCAGCAACTTCTTCAGCAATGTGTTTAATATTTATCTTCGACGAACCGAAAATGCCTAAATCATTATACAAAATAGATTAAACTTTATTTGTAATTATCAACTCTTGCATGAATTTCAGGTTTGAAATTTTAGTATTCAAGATAACATTTGTAGGATATTTCTCACTAATAATTTCTCTTACAGTTTTTAAACCAATCCCTCTGTTAGATCCTTTAGTGGAAAAGTTTTTTTGATATAGCTTGTATACAGGTGGAGTATCCTTAGTACAGGAATTACTAATTAAAAATATAATATCTTCTTCATTTTTAATTATTGCTAATTCAATGAATTTTTCTTCACTGTTCACCGCTGCTTCTATAGCATTATCAAGGAATATTCCGATAATCCTACAAATGTCTATGACATTTATGGACAATTCATCTATATCCTCAAAGATTTCTATATGAGTCTTAATTTTAAAAGACTGTGCATTAGCAATTTTTGAAGCAATTAGACTCTTTAAAGGGTCTATTTTTATATACTGAAGTAGCATAAAGCATTTATCTTGTTTATTTAAAACTAATTCACTTTCATTTACTACATCATTATAATATTTTTTTAATTCTTCTATATTTCCTAATTCAATGTAACCTCCAAGAGTCTTTAAAATATTTAAATAATCATGTCTAAATTTCCTCAGCTCACAGGTTAATGTCTCAAGTCCAGCTGTATATTCTTTGAATCGAGCATCTTCTTTATCTTTATATTCTTTTTCCAACTCTTTTTTCATATTTTTGTGACTTGTAAGAAATAGTACTATAATTAAAACAAAAGAGTACATTACAAAAATTGAATATAATAATACAATTGGATTTCCTAGTACTGAATGTTCCTTATATATACTTACGAATATTACAATAAAGACAACAACTACAATTAGATATGAAACTAGTAAATAAATATATTTTACGTGCCTTTTTAGATACAGATTAAATTCATTATACTTTAATGCCAATCTATTAATAAGTCTGCTAACAATAAATGAATTTATCAAGATAAATACCAGTGTATAAAAATATAGTCTAGGATTATTTATTATTTCAATTCGATTTACATTAAATACTACAATTTCAATAGAGCCAATAATCAAATCGCTTACTGCATAAATAATAACTGTTAATGCTGTAATAATAATAGAGTAATATATTCTTTTATATTTACTATAGATGTAATAGGAAGTAGAAATAATAACAAAAATTAGTATTAAATCATCATAGCTTTTTATGTATAACAAACAAATAACTATATAATTAACAATAGTATATATGCCAATACTTTTTTTCCCCAATTCAGTAGGACTAATATTATATACAACAACACTAAAATTAACAGTTAAGATAAACATATATATGATTTTATAGATTAAACTAAGCATTTCTTAACCAAACCCTTCAAGTAAAGCTTGGACACATAACATGTCTCATCATTTATCATGTGTACAACAAGATTATCCTTATCAACTGATTTTATATTCTTTGTATTTACCAAAAAAGACCTGTGGCACTTATAATAATCTAAAGATACTTTTTTTTCTATTTCCTTTAATGTACCATAAAACTCCACTTGCTCATTTGGAGTATGAATTCTTATTTTATGTTCTTTATCCGTTGTTTCAAAAAATAAGATTTCATCAAGGTCAAATTTCATGATGTTATTTCCTGAGTTAATAGATATCACTTTATCTTCTTTTTCATTAATATTCTTATACTGATTATAGGCCTCTTCAATACATTCTCTAACCCTATCTGCCATATTTTCGCAAGAGGATTTTACTATATAATCTAATGCTTGTACCTTATATTTAAAGGTTAATTGTGTAAACTCCTCATGAGATGTTACAAATATAATATATCCTGTTGGATCAAGCTTCCTGATATTTTTAGCAAGCTCTACACCATTCATATCCGATGCTAAATCAATATCTAAGAAATATATAAAGCATTTAACTTCTGATTTTTCTACATATTCTATTACAGAATTAGGATTTTCCGTAACTAAAGCAATAGATAAATCAAATTTCTTAATTTCATCACTTATTATTTTTTCAATTTCATTTCTTTGATGTTCATTATCTTCGCATATTATAATATCAAGCATTTTATCTCCCCACAATCTTTTAAATGACACATTACATTATAGTATATTATTTCAAATAATACAAATTCATCCATATATTTTCTTAAATAGAAAAGAGGAATTGGTTGCTTAATGTGTGCACCCAATTCCTCAAATCTTATCTTCCTCTCCATTCAGCAGCATGATCATATGAATCATATTCCCGATTGAATCTGCTAATTGCAACATATATGCCACCTAATAAAGCTAAATACCCAAGTACAAGAAGAAATTGAAAATATGCTGCCGGCAATACTGGTAGTATTAATAGAACTTTCTCCTTTCTACTAAAAACAGAAGTATCTCTATACTTTATCATCGGTATTTTATTATATATTCTTTTGCATCTATATGTATAAAGCATAGTCGCAATGTTAGCAATCATAATGCTATAGTTTATCATTCCTCCTACCTTTTGCAAATACTCACTACCAATATTAAAATGTATTAAAATAACCATTACACAAGCTGCATAGATTGTACTCATAAATATCATTGTTGCTCTTCTTCTTTTCTTAATATACCCTTCTGGAACTTTATTAGTTTTTATATTTTCTCCCATATATCTCACCCTTCTTAATCAAGTATTATTCATATATGGTAACATAAGGTAAACTGGAACACAATCTACTTTAACCAAGTTGTACATCTTGATTACTGAATTGTCATTAACTTTGATTTAAAATACCATAATAATAAACTTAACCCTATTTTCGCCCTCAAGGAAATGCTCATATTCATAGCTAAAAAAAGGAAGCACTTTCGTACTTCCTAATAATCTTATTTTTTAAATACCTTTTTGGCTATGATAAATATATCTTTAAAAATACTTATATAGTCTTCAATGTGTTCCTTTGTTTCAATTGCTGTAGCTGTAGTTTCTGTAATTACATCCCCTACTGCTTTTAAGTTATCGCTTAATTCTAAAAAGTTATTTGTAGCCTTTGGTAAACACACCATTGTTTCATCAATATTCTTTTCATTCTTTTCTAGCAAATTATTAACTCTTGATAAAACCTTAAAGAGCTTTATTAATACCATTATAAGTAAAACCAATACAGCTGTACCTAAAAGGAAAAGAATAACATGGCCTATACCGGCTAAAATAGATAAATTAATATACATAATTGTTCCTCACTATTCTTCTGTTTCAGCTCCAACTTGAATCTCTTTATTCTCT
>Ga0316601_100000509_pt1 | contig 16810 bp, 12 predicted proteins | sample OWC_soil_day5_no_FD_207663 | JGI IMG/M metagenome (GOLD analysis project Ga0316601, IMG submission 207663) | Wetland soil microbial communities from Old Woman Creek delta, Ohio, United States - OWC_soil_day5_noCT | ecosystem: Environmental > Terrestrial > Soil > Wetlands | place: USA: Ohio... | reverse complement strand
GACTCCGCCCGACAGGCCCAGCACCACCCTACCCTCGCCGACATGCCGGCGCAGGTGCGCGATGCTGTCCTGGATGATCTGGCCGGTGGTCCAGAGCGCGTCGCAGCCGCAGATCTCGAAGAGGAAACGCTCGATGATGCGCCGGCCCTGGCGGGTGTGCGTGACCTCGGGGTGGAACTGCAGGCCGTAGAAGCCGCGGTCCTCGTCCGCCATGCCGGCGAGCGGCGCGCTCGGCGTCTCGCAGATGGCGTGGAAGCCCGGCGGCAGCGCCTCGACGCGGTCGCCGTGGCTCATCCAGACGTCGAGCAGACCGTAGCCCTCGGCGCTGGTGTGGTCCTCGATGTTGCGCAGCAGCTTCGAGTGGCCGCGGGCGCGCACCTGCGCGTAGCCGTACTCCCGCTCGTGGTGCGCCGCGACCCGCCCGCCGAGCTGCGCGGCCATGGTCTGCATGCCGTAGCAGATACCGAGCAGGGGAACGCCCGCGGCGAACAGGGCATCGGGCGCGCGCGGGGCATCCGCGGCGGTGGTGCTCTCCGGCCCGCCCGACAGGATGATGCCGCGCGGTGGGTGCTCGGCCAGGACGTGCTCACAGTGGTCGTAGGGCCAGATCTCGCAATAGACCCCGGCCTCGCGCACCCGCCGGGCGATGAGCTGCGTGTACTGCGAGCCGAAGTCGACGATCAGGATGCGGTGGGCGTGGATGTCCCGGGTCACTCTGCGCCTCCGAGCCCGTACGGCTCGATTCGCGGATCCACGACGTCAGTCGCGGCGGTAGTTCGGTGCTTCCTTCGTGATCTGCACGTCGTGGACGTGCGATTCCCTGACGCCCGCATTGGTGATGCGGACGAATTCGGGGCGGGTGCGCATCTCGTCGATCGTCGCGCAGCCCGTATAGCCCATGCTCGAGCGCAGGCCGCCGACCAGCTGGGAGATCACGTTCACCAGCGGCCCCTTGTAGGGCACACGGCCTTCGATGCCCTCCGGGACCAGCTTGTCGGGATCCTGGGTCTCCTCCTGGAAATAGCGGTCGCTCGAGCCCTGCTTGCTGGCCATGGCGCCGAGCGAGCCCATCCCGCGGTACGACTTGTAGGAACGGCCCTGGAAGATCTCCACCTCGCCGGGCGACTCGTCCGTGCCGGCGAGCAGCCCCCCGAGCATCACGGAGTGCGCGCCCGCCGCGATCGCCTTCGCGACGTCGCCCGAGTAGCGGATCCCGCCGTCCGCAATCACCGGCAGGTCGGTGTCCCTGAGCGCCTCCACCACATTGGCGACCGCCGAGATCTGCGGCACGCCGACGCCGGCCACGATGCGCGTAGTGCAGATCGAACCCGGGCCGATGCCGACCTTGACCGCGTCGGCACCGGCCGCGGCCAGCGCCACGGCGGCGGCGCCGGTCGCGATGTTGCCGCCGATGACCTGTACGTCCGGGAAGTTCTTCTTTATCCAGGCCACCCGGTCGATGACGCCCTGGGAGTGACCGTGCGCGGTGTCGACCACGATAACGTCGACGCCGGCCGACACCAGGGCCTCGACACGGTCTTCCGTGCCCGCCCCGACGCCGACTGCCGCACCGCAGCGCAGGCGCTCCTGCTCGTCGCGGCAGGCGGCGGGGTAGTCGCGCGCCTTTTGGATGTCCTTCACGGTGATCAGGCCGCACAGCTCGAAGTTGCCGTTCACCACGAGTGCCTTCTCGATCCGGTGCTTGTGCAACAGCGCGATGACCTGCGAGCGGTCCGCACCCTCGCGGACGGTCACCAGGCGGTCCTTCGGGGTCATGATGGCCGAGACCGGCTCCGCCATCCGGGTCTCGAAGCGCAGGTCGCGGCCGGTGACGATGCCGACCAGCTCGGTGCCGTCGACGACTGGCACGCCGGAGATCCGGTGGCGGCGGGTCAGCTCCATCACCTCCCCTATGCTCATGGTCGGCGGTACGGTGATGGGGTCGCGGATGATGCCGCTCTCGTACTTCTTGACGCGGCGTACCTCGGTGGCCTGCTGGTCCGCCGCCATGTTCTTGTGGACGATCCCGATGCCGCCCTCCAGGGCGAGCGCGATGGCCAGCCGGCCCTCCGTCACCGTATCCATGGCCGCCGACACGAGCGGGATGTGGAGGCGGATGCCGCGCGTCAGCCGCGTCGCGACGCTGACGTCCTTCGGCAGCACCGTCGAGTGCGCCGGCACGAGGAGGACGTCATCGAAGGTCAGGGCTTGGGCGGGCTGGAGCAGGCGCATGGAGTACGACCGGCAGGTGGGGTAAAGGAAGGCCGCGGATTATAGAATCCGCCCCTGACCCGGTCCATTGCCCGGGGTGAAGGCCTGGCCGGCCCACGTGGCCAGGACTGGGCATGCCGCTGGCCGTCTGCCGCGACCAAAGTCCCACCGCTGTCGAACCCTGGAGCCTCGCAATCAGCCACAGAGACGCAGAGGCGCGGAGAAGGGCAAAAAAACAATGAGTTGCCAATCGGATGGAGACCACTCAGCGGGCGAGCGCCCCGCACGGGCGGAATCGTTCCGTGGCTCTGCGTCTCTGCGCCCCTGCGGTTCAGACTGAGATTTCCGGGTTCAACGCCATGCTGGACAACGACGCAGCCGTGCCCAGCCGCGACCTCTACTCGGTTTCGCGCCTGAACGCCGAGGTACGGGCCGTGCTCGAGGGCAGCTTCCCGCTCGTCTGGGTCGAGGGCGAGATCACCGGGTTGAGCCAGCCGCGCTCCGGCCACTGGTACTTCGGGCTGAAGGATGCCTTTTCCCAGGTCCGCTGCGCCATGTTCCGCAACCGCAACCTGCTGGTGCGGTTCCGCCCGGCAGACGGCCAGCAGGTGATGATCCGGGCACGTGTCAGCTTTTTCGAGGCGCGCGGCGAGTTCCAGCTCGTCGCCGAGCACATCGAGCCCGCCGGGGAGGGTGCACTGCGCCGGGCGTTCGAGGCGCTCAAGGCGAAGCTCGACCAGGAAGGCCTCTTCGACGCCGCGCGCAAGCAGCCGCTGCCGGCCTTCCCACGCCGGGTTGGGCTCGTGACCTCACCCAGCGGCGCCGCGATTCACGACTGCCTCACCGTGCTGCGCCGGCGCTTTCCGGCCCTGCCCGTCGTCGTCTACCCCGTGTCGGTGCAGGGCGATGGCGCGGCGGCGGAGATCGCGCAGATGCTGCGGATCGCCGACGCGCGCGCCGACTGCGACCTGCTGATCCTGACCCGTGGCGGCGGCGCACCCGAAGACCTCGCGCCGTTCAACGACGAGGCGCTGGCCCGGACCATCGCCGCCCTGCGCGTGCCTCTGATCGCCGCCATCGGCCACGAGATCGATTTCACGATCGCCGACTTCGTCGCGGATCGGCGCGCCCCGACACCGTCGGCCGCGGCGGAGCTCGCGAGCCCCGACGGGGCGGAGCTCGCCGCCCGCCTGAGGCGCGTGACGGCCCGACTGCGCGCCGCGGTCCGGCGCCTCGCGGGACGGGAGCGGACGCGACTCGATCACCTCGCCCATCGCCTGGCGCGAAGCCATCCTGCCGCCCTGCTGCGGCAGCGCGCCCAGCGCCTCGATGCGCTCGAGCTGAGGCAGCGCCAGGAAATCGCCCGCCTGATCGAACGGCACCACCAGCGACTGGCCAGGGCCCAGGGGCGCCTGCTTCTGCTTGCCCCATCCACGCGCCTCGCGCTGGCCGGTGGCCGTCTTGCCGGGGCCGCCCGGCGGCTAGGCACGGCGGCCCGGGCGGGTCTCGCGGCGCGACGCGGACGCCTCGCCGCGACGGCCGGCAGGCTCGACGCGCTGAGCCCGCTGGCCACGCTCGACCGCGGTTACGCGATCGTGCGACGCAGCGACGACGGGCAGGTCATCCGTTCGTGCGACCTGGCGCCCCCCGGCACGTCGGTCGAGGCGCTGCTGGCCGACGGCGTGCTCGCCTGCCGGGTGGAGACCTGCGCGCCCCGCAGGCGCTGAGGCATGACCGCGGCAGCTCACTTCTTCTCGGCGGCCCTGCCCTCGTCCTTCCTGTCGGCCGCCGGGGGCTTCCCCTCGCCGTTCTTCCTGGCCCCCTGCACCGGCTTGGCCTCGCTCTCGGCCGGCTTCGACCCGGCCACCGGCTTGTCGGCCGGCTCTGCCTTCTCCGCCGCCGGCGCGGATTCCTCCTTGGGTGCGGGCGGCGGAACGTGCGGCTCACTCGACACCACCTCCATCCGGCCTGCCTCGCGATTGAGCCGGACCACGTAGGTCACGCCGTCGACGGTCGCGGTCACCGGCAGGCTGAAGTTCTGCCAGCCGCCAATCTCGACGGTGGTGTCGGCACCCGACAGCGACACCGCACGCACCAGCGCGTGGTCGCCGAGGCGCAGGCCGGACCACAGCGCCGCGTCGTGCTGGGGCGGAGGCGTCTCGAGGTTCATCACCTCACCCTGATCCAGGAAGTCACGGTGCTTCAGCAGCTCGTCGTAGACGGTCGCCGCATCCTGAACCTCGGCCAGCGCGATCGCCGAGTGGCCCGCGCGCAGGCCGTTGTAGATCTGCATGCCGTCCGTGCCGCGCAGCCACAGATGGCGCAGCGCCTCGCGATAGGCCGTGCGGCTCATGCTCGGCGCCGTGCGGTCGGTCAGGGTCTTGTGGTCGCGCGCGACCCACACGATGGCGTCGATCTGCGGGGCGACGCGCCGCCGGTTGGCCGCATCCGCCGATGCCTGCCGCAGCAGCAGGTGAACATAGGCGCGGTCGATCTCCCGGCGGTCGGTGGGTGCCTCCTTGTCCCACAGCGCGAGGTAGGCCGCGTCGACGCCATAGGCGACCGGATTGGACGCCGACAGCAGCGTCGGCCCCGTCGGTGGCAGCGGCCTGTTGTTCCAGCCCGTCGCCGGGATCTCCGGCGAGGACAGCACCGCCATCCAGTTGGTGACCGAGGCCGCCGGGTAGATCTCGCGCACCGGCGCCGCGATGTAGGTGGACAACAGCTGGATCCACAGCTGCCGGCGATACCGGTCGAACGACTCCGCATTCGCCAGCGCTGCCGCCGGGATCTCCTTGCCCGCCTCTCGCGAGGCCTTGGCGGCCTCGTAGGGGACGTTCGCGGGGGCGTTCTCGTAGTCGAACCACACCGCGTCCACGCGGACACCGGCCTCGCGGAACTCCCGCAGGATCTCGCGCAGGCGCTGCGCGGCCAGTTCCCAGCCCTCCAGGCGCCCGGGCACCGGCACCCGGCGCCACGCCTCGTTGACCTGGGCATCCTTCGCGAAGCTGAGCGCCCACTTCGCGGGGTCGCCGACCAGCTCATACGGCCAGCTGCCGCTCTTGACGTCGAGCAGGATCACCGGCGCGCCAGACTTCTGCACCTGCTGCGCCACCGGGATCGCGGCAGACTCCAGACGAACCGGCGCGACGAAGCCACGCTCGAGCAGGGTCTTCGCGGTCCTGTCGGTGAAGGGCTCGGCACTGCGCACGTCCCAGATCATCAGCGGCCAGCGCTTGCCACGGTCGTGCTGCAGGTTCGGCACGCAGGCCTCGATGAGGCGCGGCCAGTCGAGCATCACCCACGGCGGGTCGGTCGGCACCTCCGCCGCCGGATCCTCGGGCAGCTGGGGGCAGCGCGCATCGAGCGCCTGGGCGGGCTGCGCCGCGAGCCCCGCGCACAGCGCAAACAGCAGCGACCAAACCTTCATCGTGGACTCTCCTTGCATCGACGTGACACTCACCGCTTGCCCTTGACGAATTTCACGAGACGCTGGCGCTTTCGGACCTGGCGCGCGGTCAGCGGATTCTTCCTGCCCTCGAACGGATTGGCCCCGCTGCGGAACTCGACCCGCACCGGCGTGCCGCGCAGCCGCAGCACCGTCGCAAAGCGCTGCTCGAGGTAGCGCCGGTAGCCGACGGGCACGTGCTCGGTCTGGTTGCCATGGATCACGATCAGCGGCGGATTGCGGCCGCCCTGATGAGCATAGCGCAGCTTGATGCGCCGCCCCTGCACGAGCGGTGGCTGGTGCGCCTGCACGGCCTCTTCCAGGATGCGCGTCAGCACCGGCGTCTTGAGGTCGCGGACCGCGCTCTCGTAGGCCGTGTCCACCGCCGCGAGGAGGTTGCCGACCCCGGAGCCGTGCAGCGCGGAAACGAAGCGTCGCTCCGCGAAACCGAGAAAGGCGAGGCGGCGGTCGAACTCGGCCTTCACGCGCTCCCGCTGGTCCGGCTCCAGACCGTCCCACTTGTTGACGACGATTACGAGCGACCGGCCGCTGTCCACGATGTGGCCGGCGAGGCTCGCGTCCTGCTCGGTGACGCCGCCCTGGGCATCGAGCAAGAACAGCACGACGTTCGCTTCCTCGATGGCCTGGAGCGTCTTGATCACGCTGAACTTCTCGATTGCCTCGTCGATGCGCGAGCGCCGCCGCACGCCGGCCGTGTCGATGAGCGTGTAGCGGGCGCCATCCCGCTCGAACGGGATGTGGATGCTGTCACGCGTCGTCCCGGGCTGGTCGAAGACGACGACGCGATCCTCCCCGATCAGCCGGTTGACGAGCGTGGACTTGCCGACGTTGGGCCGGCCGACCACCGCGACCAGGATGCCCCGGTCCGCCGGCTCGGCCGCCGGCTCCTCGGCCGGCGGGAAGCCCGCGAGGACCTCGTCCATCAGCGGCTTCACGCCCCTGCCAAGTGCGGCCGATACCGGCACGGGCTCGCCGAGCCCGAGCGCGTAGAACTCGGCATTGGCGGTCGCCCGGTCCAGGTGCTCGCTCTTGTTGACGATCAGCCGCACGGTGCGGCCGGTGCGGCGCAGCTCGGCGGCGATCGACTCGTCCACGGCCGTGCGCCCGTCCTTCGCGTCGACGATGAACAGGATCGCGTCCGCCTCGGCGATGGCGTGCTGGACCTGGCGCTGCATCAGCGCCTCGACGCCGTCCGCCGCGCCCGCGATGCCGCCAGTATCGACGACGACGTAGGGACGCGGGCCGATGCGGCCCACGCCGTACTGCCGGTCCCGCGTCAGGCCGGGAACGTCCGCGACGAGCGCGTCACGGGTGCGAGTGAGGCGGTTGAACAGGGTCGACTTGCCAACGTTCGGCCGCCCCACCAGGACGATGACAGGCAGCATCGCAGTCGTAGGCTCAGGGCGTGGCCCCGCCGGCGACGCGCAGCGCCGCGAGGTCACCGTCCTCCCCGAGCACGAAGAGCGTGCCGTCCGCTGCTCTCGGCTGCGCGGTGATCGGGGCGCTGCCGACCCGGCTGCGTGCCACCAGCCGGCCATCCTGCGGCGAGAGCCAGTGCAGGTAGCCCTCGAAGTCGCCGACGACCACCCAGCCGCCGATAGCCGCCGGCGCCGACAGCCGGCGTCCGCGCAGTGCGTCCTGCTTCCACAGCGCCGCACCATCGCGCGAATCGACGGCCCACACGAGGCTCTGGTCGTCGCTCAGGTACAACGAGCTGCCGTCGGTCGCGAGGCCGTTGTAGGACGACACCTTGCGCCGCCACGCGACCTGCCCGTTGCTCTCGTACAGCGCGGCGACCTCGCCCTGGTAGGTGCCGACATAGACCTGGCCGGCGAGCTGCAAGGGGTCGCCGAGAATGTCGACGACGCGCTCCAGCTCGGTGCGTCCGGCCGGCAGCGTGATCGTGGTTTCCCAGACCGGGAAACCGGTCGCCAGCTCGACCGAGACCAGCTTGCCGCCGGCGAGGCCGCAGATTGCGTTACCGCCGCTGATCACCGGCGAACTGCTGCCGCGCAGCCCGAGCCCGGAGGCGACCCGCTCGAACTGCCACCGCTGCTTGCCGTCGGCGACATCCAGACCCGTCAGACGGCCATCGAGGCTGTGCACCACGACGACGCCCTGCGCCACCGCAGGGGTCGACAGCACCTCGCTGCTGACCCGGGAGGTCCAGCGCCTGGCCCCGGTCGCGGCGTCGAGGGCGAACAGGTCGCCGTCGACCGTGCCGACGAGCACCAGGCCGTCGCCCGACCCGGGGCCGCCCGTGATCTCGGCGTCGACGTCCACCTCCCAGATCTCGCGGCCGGTGGCGGCATCGAACGCGCTGACCCGGCCCTTGACGTCCGCGGCATAGACCGTGCCGCCGTCGACCCGGGGCCTGAGGTTCACGCCCTTGCCGCCGCTGCCGGCGCCGACATCCGCGCTCCAGGCCATGCCGATCGTGATCTCGTTGCTGAGCGGCACCAGCTCGGCGGGCTTTTCCTTGGAATAGCTGCCGAGCCAGGTGGTGATGTCCCCTCCGCCGCAGCCGGCGAGCGCCAGGGCCATCAATACCGGGGTGATTCGCCAGGTCGCCATGTCTCGCCTCGCCCGTCGCCGCTCAGGACTTGCCGCCGCCGGCGGGAAGGTCCTCGAGCTTCATCCGCAGGAGCACGCCGCTCGCCGGCTTGCCGGCGAGCGCCTCTTCGTATGCCGCGCGGGCCGCCTGCAGGTCGCCGCGCGCTCGTGCCAGGTCACCCCGCAGCTCGGCGAACTCCGGGGCGAAGGCATCGCGCGGTGCCGCGTCGACGAGGCGCTGGGCCGCGTCGAGCTCGCCCTCGTCGACGAGGATGCGCCCGAGCCGCAGGGTGGCGACCTGCCGCAGCCCGGGGTCGGGCGCATTCGCCCGCACCCACGCCAGTTGCACCTGGGCCGCGCCGCGGTCGCCGGCCTCGAGCTTGAGCTTCGCGGCGTGCAGCGCGGCGAGGCTCGCGTAGGCGGTGTCGTCGAATTCCGCCCGTAGCCCCTCGGCGAGCTGGACCGCGCGATCGAGCTGCCGACTCTCGGCCGCGACCAGCAGCTCGTCGTAGCGTGCGCCCGCGATCTCGGCACGGTTCTGCTCGTAGTACTGCCAGCCGCGCCAGCCGCCGACCAGCGCCAGCCCGAGCAGCACGCCGCCCACAACGGACTTGCCGTTCTCGCTCCACCACCTCTTGAGGGCTTCTACCTGCTCCTCGTCGCTCAGATGCTCGGCCATGCGTGATCCTCAAGAAACCATCCCGGTCAGTTCGCCCGCAGCCGCCCGGCCAGCACCGCGGCCAGCTCGTCGCTGCGGATCTCTTCCTGCTCGCCTTCACCGCGCAGGGGCTTCAGCCCCACCACGCCACGCGCCAGCTCGGTGTCGCCGAGGACCAGCGCGTAGGCCGCGGCGCTGCGGTCGGCGCGCTTGAACTGCGCCTTGGGCCCGCCGCCGCCACAGTGCATGACCAGCCGCAGCCACGGCAAGCGGTCCCGCACGCGCTCGGCGAGGAGCAGGGCTTCTGCCTCGGCCGCAGGACCGAAGGCGACAAGGTAGGCGTGCGGAGCACCAAGGCCTTCACGTCCGCCGACCGCCTCCAGCAGGGCGGCGATGCGCTCGAGCCCGATCGCGAAGCCGACGGCCGGCGTCGGCCGCCCACCCAGCTGCTCCACCAGGCCATCGTAGCGCCCCCCCGCGCAGACCGTGCCCTGTGCCCCGAGCTCCGTCGTCACCCACTCGAACACGGTGCGCGCATAGTAGTCGAGGCCGCGCACGAGGCGCGGGTTGATCACGAAGTCGACGCGGGCGGCCCGCAGTCCGGCGCATACCGCCTCGAAGTGCGACCTCGAGTCGGCGCCAAGGAAGTCGAGCAGGCTCGGGGCCGCGGCGATGACACCGGCGAGCGCCGGGTTCTTGGAGTCGAGCACCCGCAGCGGGTTGGTCGTCAGCCGTCGCCGGCTGTCATCGTCCAGCGCCCCCTCGTGCGCGCGCAGATAATCCACCAGCTGCGCGCGGTACAGACCGCGCTCTTCCGCCGTCCCCAGCGAGTTGATCTGCAGCTCGAGCGCTCCCAGCCCGAGCGCGCGCCAGATCCGCCGCGTCATCAGGATCTGCTCGACGTCGACGTCGGGACCGGCCAGACCAAAGGCCTCGACGCCAATCTGATGGAACTGCCGGTACCGGCCCTTCTGGGGGCGCTCGTGGCGGAACATCGGGCCCTGATACCAGAGCCGCTGCACCTGGTTGTGCAGGAGACCGTGCTCGATGCCCGCCCGGACGCAGCCGGCCGTCCCTTCCGGGCGCAATGTCAGGCTGTCGCCGTTGCGGTCGTCGAACGTGTACATCTCCTTCTCGACGATGTCCGTGACCTCGCCGATCGAGCGCTTGAAGAGCTCGGTCGTCTCCAGCAGCGGCAGGCGGATCTCCTGGTAGCCGTAGGCGGCGATGACGCGAGTGATCTCGCCCTCCAGCCACTGCCAGAGCGGGGTCTGCTCGGGCAGCAGGTCGCGCATGCCGCGCACGGCCTGTAGGTTCCTCGTCATCACCGGGTGTCGCGCGTGGATTGCCCGCCTGCGCCACGCGGCTGGAACGCCGCGGCGTCTGGGGTCATTGGGGCCCAGGCTCCCGCGGATCGAGCGTCAAGCGCACGAGGCGGCCGTTGAAGTGCGGCAGCAGGTCCATCGTCTTGCCGCCTACCAGCAGGCGGGCGGCGTTGTAGTTGCCGATGGCGATGCGGTACGGCGGCTGCCCCTCGAAGGTCTTCTGGAAGCCCCTGTCGAAGGTGCCGTTGATCTTGAAGGCGCCGGTGCTGTCGAGGACCTCGACCCAGCTTCTGGCCGTGAGCTCGAGCACGACGGGCGGGATGGGCGCCGCTGCAGGCGCCGCGACCTGGGGCGCGACCAGCGCCGCGGGCGATGTCGCCGCCGGACTGCCGGCGCGCTCGCCTGCCGGCACCACAAGGACCTTTTCCTCCTGCAGGAGGGGTGCGACGTCGCGTTGGATGGCCGGTGACACCGTCTCGCCGGCCGGCAGAACGATCACGGACGTGTCGCTGCGGGTTTCGCCGGACGACGGCAGGCCGCCGCCCGGCCACTCGAGATAACCCTGCCACCACGTCAGCAGCAGCGCGGCGAGCGCAAGGACGATGATCCAGGTGACGGCGCGGACTGCGCTGTGGCTGCTGCGCACCTGGGAGCGTATCTGTCGCGCCGAGACCACCGTGCGCAGCCCCGGCGGCCCCGCCTGCTCGGCCGGCGCATGCGCATCGAATGACGCCAGCACGGCGTCGACCGGCATGTCGACCAGCCGGGCGTAGTTGCGCAGATAGCCCCGCACGAAGACGCGGCTCGGCATCCGGGAGTAGTCGTCGCGTTCGAGCGCCTCCAGCAGCTCCACGCCGAGGTGCAGATCGTCGGCCACACCCTGCAGGGTGAGGCCCGCCGCCGTGCGCGCCGCCCGCAGGCGCTCACCCGGTCCCCTGCTGACAGGCAGCTCCACCACGTTGGTCGCTTCCGCCCCCATGCCGTACACCTCCATCACTGCCCCTTAAGCCGCTGGCTGTCGACGGCATCAGGGAAACGCTCGCGCAGCATGCGCTCGTAGCTGGCGGCCTTGTTGCGGTTGCCGAGCTGCCGCTCGACCCGGGCCCCCAGGGAGAGACTCTCCGCCGTCGCGGGCGAGACGGCCGCGAAGCGCTCGAGATACTGCCGCGCCCCCTGGTAGTCACCGCTCTCCACACTCAGGCGCGCCATCCGCAGCAGCGCGGGCGCAAAGCGCGGGTTGCGCTGCAGCGCCTCGCGGTACTGGCGTTCGGCTGCAGCGCGGTCGCCCTGGTCCTGGGTGCAGGTCGCGGCGTTCGTCATCGCGATCCACGGGCTCTGGTTGAGCGGATCGCCGATGGCCGCCTGGAACTCGCGATCGGCTTCGGCGAAGCGCCGCTGCTTGCACAGGAACGCCCCATAGGCGTTGTGCGCGTAGAAATTGTCCGGCGAACGCCGCAGCGCCTCCTGGTACTCCGCCTCCGCCTTGCCGGCGTCGCCCATCCGCTCGTAGATGAGCGCGAGCACGTTGTGCGCGTTGGAGCTGGCGGGATTCACCTCGACCGCCTGCTGCGCCTTGGCGAGGGCGACACCGATCTGTCCCTCCTGCAGATAGGCGGCGGCGAGCTCGATATAGACCTGTTCCTTGCCAGGCGATTGCGCCCCGGGCACCACCGATTCCCCACTCGCGTCGCGCACCTTGCCGGAGCTCTGGCAGCCCGCCAGACTGACCATCGCGATGGCAGCAACGAACAGAAAGCGATTACGCAACAGGTCCATTGCTCCTCCACACGATCGGCACAGCCTGGCGCTGCAGGTGACGCCGACTGCGATCCTGCACGCGGCCGACCAGCTGGCCGCAGGCGGCATCGATGTCGTCGCCGCGGGTTTTGCGGGTCATCGCCATCAACCCCGACCGCAGCAGGCGCTGCCGGAACTGCTCGACGCGCGCGGGTGGCGAGGTGCGGTAGGCGCTGCCCGGGAAGGGGTTGAACGGGATCAGGTTCATCTTCGCCGGCACGCCCTCGAGGAGCCGGATCAGCGCCTTCGCGTGCGCGTCGCTGTCGTTGATGCCGTCGAGCATGACGTACTCGAAGGTGACCTTGCGCCGCCTGTCGCCGGCGACGAACTCGGCGCAGGCCGGCAGCAGCTCCTCGAGCGGGTACTTCCGGTTGATAGGCACCAGCTCGTCGCGCAGGGCGTTGTCCGGGGCATGCAGCGACACCGCCAGGCTCACGTCGCTCACCTCGCGCAGCCGCCGGATCGCGGGGACGATGCCGGACGTGCTCAGCGTGACGCGGTACTTCGACAGCCCATAGGCGAGGTCGTCCTGCATGACGTCCATCGCCGAGACCACCGCGTCGAAGTTGGCGAGCGGCTCGCCCATGCCCATCAGCACGACGTTGGTGAGCGGCCGCGCCGACCGGCGCCAGGCCGCCCAGACCTGGGCGACGATCTCACCGACGCTCAGGTTCCGGTTGAACCCTTGGCGGGCGGTCGAGCAGAAGCTGCAGTCGAGCGCACAGCCGACCTGCGAGGACACGCACAGCGTGGTCCGGTCGCCATCGGGGATGAGCACGCTCTCGATCCGCTGCCCGTCGGCGAGCTCGAGCAGCCACTTGCGCGTGCCGTCGGCCGCCGGCTGCTCCACCACGACGCCCGGAACGGCCACCTCCGCGAGGTCCCGCAGCGTCGCGCGCAGGGCCTTCGGCAGATCGGTCATCGCGTCGAAATCGGTCACGCCGTGCTTGTGAATCCACTTCAGCACGTTCCGGCCGTGAAAGGCCTTGTGGCCGAGCGCCTGGAAGAAGGCCTCCATGGCCTTCCGGTCCAGGTCGAGCAGGTTGGTCTTTGCCGTCGGCGTCAAGCCCTTGGCCTCAGCGCGTGCGCTCGCACACGCCCTCGGGGAAGAAGAAGGCGATCTCCGCCTTCGCGGTCTCGGGTCCGTCCGAGCCGTGCACGGCGTTCTCGTCGACGGTCTTGGCGAAATCCGCGCGGATGGTGCCGGGGGCCGCCTTCGCCGGGTCCGTCGCGCCCATCACCTCGCGGTTCTTCGCGATGGCGCCCTCGCCTTCCAGGACCTGGACCATCACCGGCCCCGAGGTCATGAACGCACAGAGGTCCGCGTAGAAGGGGCGCTCCCTGTGCACCGCATAGAACGCCCCGGCCTGCTCCTTCGTCAGGTGCAGCATCCGGGCCGCGACGATCCGCAGACCGGCCTTCTCGAAACGGCTGTAGATCTCGCCGATCACGTTCTTGCCGACCGCGTCGGGCTTGATGATGGACAGGGTGCGCTCGATCGCCATGAAAAACTCCCTTAAATTCTCGGCATTTAGAAGACCGTTCTCACAACCGATGTGAGAACTGCGGCGCGCGGCCGGGGGGCTGCCCGGAACCGTCGGGGAGGCGCGGCCGGGGTGGTGGCGGCGCAACGCCGCAGCGTTGTTCAATTCTTTTTAAAAACGGGCGCTTAGTCTACCTTTCGCACATCCGGCTGGCAAACCCGGCGATCCTCAGCTGCCGCGCCGGACGTCGATGACGTCCGGCAGCTGGTCGAGCCTGGCCATGATGCGGCGCAGCTGAGCCAGATCCGTGATCTCCGCCGTGAAGCGCATCGTGGCCTGGTCGGTGCGTCGGTCGGACTGTGTGTGGACCGCGACAACGGTGACCTCCTCGTCGCTGAACACCGAGGAGACGTCACGCAGCAGGCCCTTGCGGTCGGCGGCGACCACCAGTACGTCGACGTCGAAGGCGCGCGCCGCCGCCAGGCCCTCGTCGTTCCAGCGCACTGCCACCAGCCGGGCGCGCTGGTCCTCGGGGATCTCGGTGATCGTCCGGCAGTCGCGGCGGTGCACGGTGACGCCCCGCCCGCGCGTGATGTAGCCGACGATCGGATCGGCAGGCAGCGGCTTGCAGCAGCGCGCCATGTGCGTCATCAGGTCGCCGACGTCCTCGACGATCACGAGCCCGCGGGCCGCGGCAGCATCCTGCGGGCGCTGCGACGCCCGGCGCGGCCGCTCCGGCACGGCCGCCTCCGCCTCCGCCGCGCGCCGCCCCTCCTGGGCGCTGTGCACCACGTGCTGCGCCGACACCTCGCCCCGGCCGATGGCCGCGTACAGATCGGTGGGGGTCCGGAAGTTGAACTGGGCCGTCGCCTTGTCCAGGTCGGGGCGCGCCGCCGCGAGCCGCACGACCTCGCGCTCGATTGCCGCCCGCCCCGAGGCGGCGTGCAGCTCGTAGTCCTGCTGCTTGAACCACGCCCGCACGCGGTTGAGGGCCTTGGCCGTCTTCAGGTAGCCCTGGTGCGGGCTCAGCCAGTCCCGGCTCGGACCGCCCTCCTTCGCCGTGAGGATCTCCACCGTCTGCCCGCTGTGCAGCGCCTGCGTCAGCGGGACGATGCGGCCGTCCACCTTCGCGCCGCGGCAGCGGTGGCCGATGTCGGTGTGTATCGCGTAGGCGAAGTCGAGCGGCGTCCCGCCGCGCGGCAGCTCGACCACCCGCCCCTGCGGCGTCAGGACGTAGATGCGCTCGGGCTGGAACTCGCTCTTGAAGCGCTCGAGGAAGGCGGGGTCGTCGGCCCCCTCCTTCAGCTCGAGCCAGTGCCGCATCCACTGCACGCGCCGCTCCAGCTCGCCGTCGTGGCGCTGGTCCTCCTTGTAGCGCCAGTGCGAGGCCACGCCACGCTCGGCGTGGTCGTGCATCTCGTACGTGCGGATCTGCACCTCCAGCGGACGCTCGTCGGGCCCGATCACCGCGGTGTGCAGCGACCGGTACATGTTGGTCTTCGGCGTGGCGATGTAGTCGTCGAACTCGCCCGGGATGTGCGGCCACAGGCCGTGCACGATGCCGAGCACGGCGTAGCAGTCGGCGACGCTGTCGACCAGCACGCGCAAGGCGCGCACGTCGAAGATGCGGTCGAAATCGACGCCCTTGCGCTGCATCTTCCGCCAGATGCTGAAGATGTGCTTGGGCCGGCCGGAGATGTTGGCCTCGATGCCGTGGCGGGCAAATTCCTCCTGCAGCCGTCGCATCGCCTCGCCGATGAACGCCTCGCGCTCGCCCCGGCGCCCCTCCAGCAGGCCGGCGATCTGCTTGTAGTCGTCGGGCGCGAGGTAGCGGAGCGACAGGTCCTCCAGCTCCCACTTGATCTGCCAGATGCCGAGGCGGTTGGCGAGTGGCGAATAGATGTCGCGCGTCTCGCGCGCAATCCGCACCTGCTCGTCGGGCGGCAGCTTCTTGAGCGTGCGCATCGCCTGCAGTCGCTCGGCCAGCACCACCAGCACCACGCGCACGTCCTCCGCGATGCTGAGCAGCATGCGGCGCAGGTTCTCGGTGTGCTCCGACTCGGGCTGGTCCGGCCCCGGCCCGCCGATCGCCGCCACGGCACCGATGCGGTCCAGGTCGCGCAGCATGCCCACGACGGTGTCGCCCACCCGGGCGCGCAGCCGCTTCTCGTCGTAGCCCGGCGCGGCCCCGACCCCGTGCAGGATGGCCGCGGCGAGCGTCGTGCTGTCGAGAGCGAGGGCGTTGAGGATCTCGGCGACGTGAAGCCGATGCAGGCACCGCTGCTGGCCGGTGGGCTCGACGCTGTCGCCGAACAGGGCGGCCGCGGTCTCGCAGGCCGCGCGCAGGAAGGCGATGTCGTCCTCACCGCGCGGCCCGGCCATGCCGGCCAGCCAGGCATCGATGACCGGCTGGTCGGCCACCCCCTCGAGGGGCAGAACAGAGCTGACGCGGACCATCGGCGGCGGCCGCGCCCCTCAGTCGAGGACGTGGCTGACCAGCCCGTCCGCGAGCTTAGGCTCGAACCAGGTGGACTTGGGCGGCATGACCTCGCCCGCATCGGCGACGGCCATCAGCATCTCCATGCCGGTCGGATGGAGGGCGAAGGCCACGCGCCATTCGCCACTGTCGACGCGGCGCTCGAGCTCGCCGAGTCCGCGGATCCCGCCGACGAAGTCGATGCGCTCGTCGCGCCGCGGGTCGCCGATGCCGAGCACCGGCGCGAGGAGATTGTCCTGCAGCAGGCTGACGTCGAGCCGCCCCACCGGGTCGTCGGCCGGCACGCGCGCCGGGTCGATGACGAGCCGGTACCACCGCCCGTCCAGATACATGCCGAACTCGCCGCTGCGCGCCGGTCGGACCATGCCGGCCATCGGCTCGACCGCGAACTCGCGGCCGACCACGGCCAGGAAATCGGCCGATCCCAGCCCGTTGAGGTCCCTGACCAGGCGGTTGTAGTCGAGGATCTGCATCTGGTCGTGCGGGAAGATCACGGCCAGAAAATAGTTGTACGACTCATCGCCGGTGGTGGCCGGGTTCGCGGCGCGCCGCGCCGCACAGACCCGCGCCGCCGCGGCCGAGCGGTGATGGCCGTCGGCCACATAGAGCGCCGGCAGCCGGTCGAAGGCCGCCGTCAGCCGCGCCACCGTCGCCGCGTCAGCGATGGTCCACACCTCGTGACGGACGCCGTCACGCGCGGTGACGTCGGCCTCGGGCGGGGCGCCCGCCACCCGTGCCAGCTCGCCGTCGATCGCCGGATCGCTGCGGTAGACGAGGAAGACGGGGCCGGTCTGGGCGTTCAGCGCCTCGATCTGG
>Ga0316601_100000507_pt1 | contig 16834 bp, 16 predicted proteins | sample OWC_soil_day5_no_FD_207663 | JGI IMG/M metagenome (GOLD analysis project Ga0316601, IMG submission 207663) | Wetland soil microbial communities from Old Woman Creek delta, Ohio, United States - OWC_soil_day5_noCT | ecosystem: Environmental > Terrestrial > Soil > Wetlands | place: USA: Ohio... | reverse complement strand
GCCGAGGTCGAGGCCATCGTGGAGGGGCTCGCCGGCGAGATCGCACCGTCGATCCTCATCTACGTCGCCACGATGGAGAACGGCCCGAACGACGCGAAGCTGCGGGCCGCGTACCACATCGGCCTCACGAGCCTCGCCCTCGTGACGCGAGCCCGCAGCTCGATCGCCGTGCCCGACCTGACCGATCCGGTGGCCATGAAGCGCTTCCGCGTCTTGCACGCGCGCGTGGAGTACGCGCTCGCACCCGCGCTCGCGACGGCGCGCGTCTCGTTCGGCCTGGTCGTGACGATGGCCGCACACGAGCGCGCCCTGCGAAGCGATCCGGTGCAGCGCGAGATGATTCGCTCCGCGGTCACGATGCTGTTGCTGCTCGACGATCACGAGCGACCGACCTACCTCGTGAAACATGGAACGTGAGATGCAAGGACACCGAGGACGGAGGATCACCATGAAAGCTCGCGACCTGATGACCAGCCCTGCAGTTACCTGCAACGTCAACGACTCGCTCGAAGTCGCTGCGAAGTTGATGTGGGATCATGATTGCGGCGCGATCGTTGCCGTTCGCGAAGACGGCAAGGTCGGAGGTGTGATCACCGACCGCGATATCTGCATGGCGGCGTTCACGCAAGGCAAGGTGCTCGACCAGATGTTGGTCAACAGCGCGATGGCGGGTCACGTCCTCACGGCGCGTCCCGACACCACGATCGGCGAGATCGAGAACATGATGGCCGAGCGACAGATCCGGCGCATCCCGATCGTCGACGACAACAACCTGCCCGTCGGTCTGGTCTCGCTCAACGACCTCGCGATCGAGAGCGTGCAGCCCGATACGCGCCTGAAGAATCCGTTCGCGAAGATCGCGCACACCGTCGCGGCGATCTGCCGCCGCCGCATCCCGAAACAGCAGGCTGCGTGAAGCGGAACGCGGTATAGGAGTCACCATGACCGACAAGAAACCGACCATCTGGGACGAGATCCGCAGGATGAGCGACGAGCTCGAGCTGAAGGTTCATCTCGCGAGCATGGAGGCGCGCGATCGCTGGCAGACGTTGAAGCCGCGCGTGAAGGCGCTCGAAGAGAAGATGGAAGAGAAGACCGCGCAGGCGAGCGCACGCGTCGTCGAAGAGTTGAACAACGTCGGCGATCTCATCCGCGAGCTTCGTGACGACGTGGTTGCTCGCGCGAAGTGAGCTCGAAGCGATCCGGATCTGCAAGGTACTCGCGGAACGCGCGCATCGCCTCGCTGATATGCCAGCCGTCGACGTAGCGATGATCGATCGTCGCCGTGACCGGTAGTACCGGGCGCGCGACGACGCGACCGTCGACGACGAGCGCCCGTTCGGTGATCTCTCCGACGAGCACGAGCAACGGAACGTCGTACATCCACGCGATCGGCGCGAAGCCCTGCGGCAAGCCGAAGGTCGCGACGTTCGTGACCATCGCGCTGCCGAACGGTGTCTTGCGCAGCGCGAGTGCGGGGATGTCGAGACGTAGACTCTCGGTCAGGAACGCGGTGGCCCGGAGCGTCTTGCGCAACAGCCACGACGGCATGTGATCGGTGAGCGACTTCGTCCGCGCGAAGTCGCGGTCCGTGCCGCTCTTTAGCTTCGCGGCTTGCCGCGCGAGCTCGTCGGCGACCTCGAACGCGGACTTGCTCGGCACGTCGACGACCTTGACGCCCGACAGGTCGCGCCCGCCGGCGACCGAGGTGATGAAGAAGACGTCGATCGTCGGCCGCGGCCGCGCGCGGACGCCGCGGATCTGGATGTTCAGATCGGGGACTCGCTCGAGCGCGTGCGAGATCGCCCGGCCGACCAAGTGCGTCGGCGTGACGCGGTGACCAGAAGCTTTCGCACGGTCGATGAAGCGCAACAGCGCTTCGGCATCGACATCGAGCGCTCCGAAGATCTGCGGATCGTCGGGTGCGTGCCACATCGCGCTCGCGATTCGTCGCCAACCGGTCAGTCGCGTGCTCTGCATGATGTGGATGGAGTGCAGTCGCCGCGCCACGTGGATCTGCGAGATTCGCGCACGCGTTGCGCTTCGGCGGTGGCCGGACACGCAAGCCAGCAGGACTTGCGGCGAACGTCGTGACTACCTGGTTCCGCTAGTCACGCCGTCGCATTGTTTGCGCGCTGGTTTTCGCAGGCAACCGTCGTGCTTATCGTGATGTCCAGTCCCGGGGGAAACGTGCGAACCGTCAAGATCATCGTCGCGTCGTTCGTCGCGTTTGCTGCGATCGGTGTGCTCGCGTTCGAGTACCTGCTGCCGATCGTCGTCGAGCACCAGGTTCGCAACCGTCTCGGCCCCACCGCGCGGTTCGAAGTCGGAGCCGTGGCGCTCGATCGCGTGAAGCTCCTCGATGTCTCGCTCGCGCGTGGCCTCGAGCTCGGCGACATCACGATCGAGGCGGGTCCATGGCAGCTGTTTCGCGGCAAGCGCGCGGACGTCGTGCTCTCGGGATCACGCATCGACTCGCGCGCGGTCACGCTTCCGAAACCGACCGGGAAGGATCCTCCGTTCGGCCGCGTGACGATCGTCGACGGGATGGTGGACGAGCTCGCGATCGCGGGCACGATCGATCTACGGGGCAGCGTCGATCTGACCGCGAATGCACCGGCGATGCACGTCGGGTCTCGCGTCGTACACGACGTCGCGGCCACCGTGCGCGGCCCGTTGAACGAGCTGCGCGCGTGTGCGACCGGCAACTTCGACGGCGTGCAGCTCGATGCGTGCGCAGAGCTCGACGCGCGTGCACGCGAGCACGCGGACCTGGTGTGGGCGGCAACCCACGACGCTTGGTCGGCGAAGGGCACGGCGCGCCTCGTGCGCACGCCTGACTCGGTCGCGATCGAGGCCGGTCGCGTGGATGCGGTGCTCGCGGAGCGCACGATCGGTGGTGTGGCGATCCACGACGCGACGCTGCACGCCGAGATCGCCGGTAGCCTCGACCGCGTCACGGCGCGCGGCGAGCTCGCGGTCGGCGAGGTCACGAGCGAGCAGGTCGCGGTGCGCGGGGCCACGCTGCCGTTCGCGCTCTCGGGTTCGTTCGACGGTGGCGTGAAGTTGCGCAGCGAGCGGGAGCTCGTGCTGACTGCGGCGAGCGCGACGCTCACGACGGGTGGCCGCAGCGTGAGGATCGCCGAGCCCGTCCTCACCGGTCGCGGCTCTTACACCGCGGGCAACGCGGTGCTCTCGGTCGTCACCGACGATCCGCTGCGACTCGTGGCGAAGCTGCGCGGCGTCCCCGTCGACGGCGTGCTCGCCGCCGCATCGCGCGATCGCGTACGCGGCACCGGCGTCCTCGACGGCGAGCTCGTCTTCGACGAGACGCTGTCGCTCGTGGCTGGCGGGCTTGCCGCTCGCGCGCCCGGTCGTTTGCATGTCGGTGCACTGGCGCAAGAGCAAGCGCAGACGGACGCCGCGTTTGCCGTGCACCGGCGGATCGCGGCCGCCCTCTCGGACTTCGACTACTCGCAGCTCACACTCAAGATCGTCGGCGCGCCCGGACTTCGACTATCCCTCCGCGGGCGGGGCCGACGCGTCCCGCAAGCGCTCGCGATCGACGTCAACGTGCGCGGACTGCTCGCGCAACACGAGAGGACCCGATGAAAGCCGTACTCACCCTGCTCCTCCTCGCCGCGTGCGCCTCGCGCATCAAGGTCGAACCCGTGACGGTGCAGCCGATCCACGTGACCGTCGACGTCAACGTTCACGAACCGCCGAAACCGACCGCCGACGCGTCACGTTAAGGACAGGTCGCGATCGGCGGCGCACCCGCGTTACCGACGACGAGCGATCCGCTGCCGCTGACCGTTTCGGCACCACACAACGCGTTCGCGAGCAGCGTCGCGTCGCTACCGGTCGCGCTCACCGTCCCGTCGACACGGGAGAAGCTGAGGCCGAGGCCACTGGCCGGCATCGTGACGTTGCCGGTGATGTGCGCGCCGCGAATGCGGCTGTCGCTGCCCGAAACCATCACGTTGCCCTGCAAGGTCACCGCACCGCCGAGCACGCCTTCGCCGAACATCGTCACGCGACTACCGCTGAAGTCGAGGTCGCCGGTGTACATGCCACCTTTGAAGAACACGACGCGATCGCTGACCTTCAAGGCATCGTTGACCGCGCTGTTCGGCATGTCGGGCGTTAGCTCGACGACGGTGTCGGTCTTGTAGTCGATGTTGACCATGATCTGAGCGGTCGAACCGTCGACCGAAAGCGCGATCTCGCGAAGCGCGTTGGCCGTCAGCGTCACGGTGAAGGTCGCGTCGATGCCGTCGCCCTTTACGGTCACCGTGCGCGCGCCGGCGGTCAGCGGTGCGAGCACCGCGATGCCATCGGCGCCGGTCGTGTCGGCGATGCCGTCGTCGGTGCGGAGCACGAGGTTCGGCCGCGTCGGGCCGGGCGCCGGGACGGTCTTCTTGTTCGCGTCGTTGATCGACGGGTTGACGACGACGACGAGCGCCGTGTCACCGAAGGCGACGTCGGTCGGGTCGACCTCTTGGGATCCTCCGCCGTCTCCGCCACAGGCCACCAAGAAGAACGAGCAAGCTAGAATTCGCATTGGGCGATGGTACCGAGCAACAAGCGAACCACGCGCTAACCGCGCGTGAATTCTCGTACTGCCGCAGGATTTGCGATCGAGCCGCGACGTTGCCGTCAGTCAACTGCGCAGGGCTTGTACGGCGACGTACCTCCCACACGTGGCACGGGGCTGGCACTTCGGCCAAGCATGACGGCCACCTCACACCAAGAACCGGTTCGCTCCTCGCGGCAGCGCATGATCGACACGCAGCTGCGCCGTCGAGGAATTACCGATCCCCGCGTGCTCGCGGCGATGGCGGCCGTACCTCGCGAGCTCTTCGTGACGCCGACGACGGTGCGCATGGCGTACGAGGACACGCCGCTACCGATCGCCGCCGGCCAAACCATCTCGCAGCCGTACATCGTCGCGTTCATGACGGAGGCGTTGGAGCTCGAGCCGGGGGACGTCGTGCTCGAGATCGGAACGGGGTCAGGGTATGCGGCGGCCGTGCTGTCGATGATCGCGAGCCGCGTCTACACGATCGAGCGCGTGCCCGAGCTCGCGACGACAGCCGCCGACCGGCTCGCGACGCTCGGCTATCGCCAGGTCACGGTGAAGTGCGGTGACGGAACGCTCGGGTGGTCCGAGCATGCGCCGTTTCAAGGGATCGTGTGCGCGGCGAGTGGACCGACCGTGCCGAAGTCGCTGCTCGACCAACTCGACATCGGCGGGCGCTTGGTGATGCCGATCGATACCGCGAATGGTCAGACGCTCGTGCGGGTCACGCGCACGTCGCGCGACGAGTTCGTCACGACCGATCTCGGCGCGGTGCGCTTCGTCCCGCTGATCGGCGAGGAGGGCTGGCCGGAATGATCGTGACGCCGCGCATTCGCGAGCACCTCGCGCGGCTGTATCCGGGCTGGCGCGTCACCGCGATCGAGCCGCTCGCACCCGATACCGGCGCGACGGCCGGCGTGACCGAGAAGGCGATCGGGTACGGGCTCCCGGCACGGGTTCGGCTCGTCGACGAGCACGGCACCGAACGCATGCTGGTGTGGCGCGTGTCGTCCGCGAACGAGTTCGGCCACGACCGCCGCGCCGACCGCGCGGGCAACGCGCTGCTCGCCTTCGACGACTTCTCGCGGATCCCGCGACACATCGAGGCACTCGATGTCGGCGCGATCACGAGGTCGGGCGAGCTCGTGTCGCTGCGCGACTGGGACGAGCTCTATCTCCTCACGTCGTTCGCGCCGGGCACGATCTACGCGGACGACCTGCGCCGCATCGCGAACGACGGCGTGGCGACGGACCTCGACATCGCGCGCGTCGATGCGTTGGCGACCTATCTCGCCACACTGCACGTACCGATCGCCGGTCCGCAGCAGTACCGCCGCGCGATCCGCGACCTCGTCGGTCACGGCGAAGGCATCTTCGGAATCGTCGACGGCTACCCGGCGGGCCGCTTCGTGGATCGCCTGAAGGCGATCGAGCGGCGCTGCGTCGAGTGGCGATGGCGGCTGCGTGCGCACGAGGATCGCCTGACGCGAACGCACGGCGACTTCCATCCGTTCAACATCGTGTTCGACGGCATGCAGCTCACCTGTCTCGATGCCAGCCGTGGTGCGTGCGGCGATCCGGCGGACGATCTCACCGCGATGGCCGTCAACTTCGTGCTGTTCTCGATCGACCGTCGCGCGTCGTGGCGCCGCGGTCTGGGCGCGCTGTGGCACCGGTTCTGGCAGACCTACGCGAGGCACAGGTCCGATCCACAGCTCGCGCGCGCCGCCCCACCGTTCTTCGCGTGGCGCACGCTCGTCGTCTGTAACCCCAAGTTCTATCCGAGCCTCGACGATGTCGCGCGCGCCGAGCTCCTCGACTTCGCCGCACACGTCCTCGACGCCGGCGAGCTCGACCCGCGCGCGGCGGATCGGCTGTTCCCGTGATCGGCAGCGTCGTCTGGTTCACCGGCCTCCCCGCGTCGGGCAAGTCGACGCTCGCAGAGCGCGTGCGCGATCGCGTCGGCGGCATCCTCCTCGACAGCGACGCGATGCGGGAGGTGCTCGAAGCCGACAGCTACACCGATCGCGATGCGTTCTATCACCGCCTCGCTGCGCTCGCCGCGCTGCTCGCCCACCAGGGCCATCTCGTCCTCGTCGCCGCGACGGCGCCACGCCGCAAGCACCGCGACGATGCACGCGCTCTGGTCCCGCACTTCGTCGAGGTCTTCGTGACGACGCCGCTCGTCGAGTGCGAGCGTCGCGATCCGAAACACCTCTACGCGCGGGCGCGCGCCGGCCACGCACCGCTCTTGCCGGGCATCGGCGTTCCCTACGAGCCACCGCTCGCGCCGGAGATCACGGCGACCGGCGGCAAGGACGACGCCGCGGTCCTCGCGATCGAGCGCCGCGTGGTGCCGGAGGGCTGCCCGGATCTCTAGTACGCGCCGGCCGCGGGATCGCGACCGTCGCACTCGCAGATCCGATCGCGCGAGAGGTTGCAGGCATCATCGGCGAACGTGTTCGTCATCGGGTCCCACGAGACGCAATCACCTCCACCGGCGGTCGGTGCGCCCGCGGCCCAGGGCGTGAAGGGCGGCTGCTCGCCCGTGACCGCGAGGAACGTCCCTTCGGTGATCCGGTCGGTCAGGCCGATCCAGATCGCATTGGAGCCCGTGAGCGGCGCCAGCGCGGCGAGCTCGGCCGGCCCGTCGACGGTGAGGAGGTGCATGCCGGGACCTTCTTCACAGTCGTTCTCCGAGTTCAGCCACTGATCGGTACCGGCGCGCCGGTAGCGCGACGTCCCGACGACGAACGTGTACGACGGCTTCGCGCTCACGCAGCCCGTCGACGTGTCGGGCGTGCTGGCGTCGGGGTCACCCGTCGACTCGCGCTCTTCGAAGCCATACCGACCACAAGCTGTGGCGAGGACGAGCACGAAGAACAACCAGCGCACGTGACCACGTTAAGGACCTCACGCACGACCGTCTAGCTCGATTCGTCCGTTTACGGGTACGTGACGAGTAGCTGGCGCTCGCGTTGCGATCCGGTCATCGCTCGCACGCTCCTTGCTCTCACTGCTTGTCATGCTGGAGAGCTTCCCCGTTCGCTCGCTGGTCGTCGCCGCGGCGGCGTTCGTCGCGTGTCACGAGCTGTACTTCAGCGATGATGACCTACGAAACCCCAGCAACATGGCGAAAGCTGGGGATACGTGTGCGACCGACGCCGACTGCGCGCTGGTACCGGCGCGTATCACCTGCTGTGGGGAATGCGAACCTGTTGCGCCGTTCGAGGCGATGACGCGCACCTTGCTGGAAGCGCTCCGGCGTGACGTGGAGGCCAGCTGCGCCCCCGCCACGCGGCTCTGCGATCCGCCGAGTTGCGCCACGTTACCGCCTGGCTGCGAAGTCCGCGCAGTCTGCGTCGCGGGCCAGTGTCGTCCGGAAGCCAGCCCGCCTTGTACTTATCGTTGATGGCATCACTGATGCTTTGCATCGAGGCATGAACGCCGTCGATGTCATGACTCCGTACCCGCAGACGATTCGTCCAGACGCATTTCTCGTCGACGCGGCGACGATCATGCAGCAGCGGCGTCTGCGACACCTGCCGGTCGTCGACTCGACGAGCACGATCGTCGGCATGTTGTCGGAGCGAGATCTTCGGACGGCGATCGGCGACCCCAGCCAGTTCGTCGCGGCGCGCAGCGACTCGCTCGCGCAGTACCGAGTCCGGGACGTGATGAGCCAACCCGTCGTCGTCGTCCCGTTCGACGCACCGCTGCACGAGATCGCACAGCGGTTCGCCGACGACCGGATCGGTGCCGTACCGGTCATCGACAAGTTCGGCGCGCTGCTGGGAATCCTCTCGTACGTCGACGTGCTGCGTCTGATCGCGAGACCGGCCGCCGCCTAGCGACGAACCTCGGGCACGCTGCCGAATGCAAGGAACCACCATGCGACGCTACAAGAAGGTCCTCCTGATCGCAGCCGCTGCGCCCATCGCGATGCTCGCGGTGATCCAGCTCGTGCCCTACGGGCGCGACCATTCGAATCCACGAGTCATCGCCGAGCCGACGTGGGATCAGCCGACGACGCGTGCACTCGCGGTGCGTGCGTGCTTCGACTGTCACAGCAACCAGACGCGCTGGCCGTGGTACTCGCACGTCGCCCCGATGTCGTGGCTCGTGCAGAACCACGTCGACGAAGGCCGGAACGTCCTCAACTTCTCCGACTGGCCGCGCGCGAGCCAAGAAGCGGGCGACGCGGCCGAGACCGTGCTCGAGCGCGAGATGCCGCCTCGAAGTTACTTGCTGATGCACCCCGAGGCGGTGCTGTCGGCACAAGAACGCCAGGCGCTCGCGGACGGGCTCACGGCGACGCTCGGGCCGGCGGAGCAAGCAGTGGATTGATCCGCCACGCGATCGCGAGCAGCGCGGCGCCCAGTGCGAGCGCGATGTCGGTGGCGGCGATCGGGGCGACGTGCAGGACCGCGCCGAGCGGTCGGACGACGAGCGCGAGCGGGAGGCTGATCGCGACGGCGAGCGTGACGATCCAGAACCTGCGCGTCGTCGGGATGCCGCTGCGCCACCACGGCACATCCGGCCGCCGCTCGATCCATGCGACGGCAAGGCCGCCCGCGAGCACGGCGGCGAGCGCCGCCGTTCGCGCCGCATCGACGCCCGCGTCGCGACGCAGCAGGAAGACGGTGAACGCGCCAACGGCAAGGACGGAGCCGGTGATCAGCGAGCGTGCGAGCAAGCGACGCGGCAGCAGCGGCTCCATGGGCGAGCGCGGCGAGCGCGTCATGAGGTCGGGCGGCGCCGGCTCGATCTCGAACACGAGCGCCGCGACCGGGTGCACGACGAGCTCGAGCCACACGAGGTGGATCGGGAGCAAGATCGAAACCCCGACGAGCGGCGTGGTGAGCGCGAGCCCGATCACCGGGATGTGAAACGCGACGAGGAACAGGAACGCGCGCTGGAGGTTCGCGTAGATGTGGCGCCCTTCGCGGACGCTCTCGACAATCGCGCCGAGATCGTCGCGCAGCAGGACCAACCCCGCCGCGCTGCGGGCGACCTCGGTCGCGCGACCACCCATGCTCACGCCGATCGACGCGCGGCGCAGCGCGGGCGCGTCGTTGATGCCGTCGCCCGTCATCGCCACGACCTCGCCGGCCGTCATCAGCCGATCGACGATCTCGTACTTCTGCTCGGGACGGATCCGCGCGAGCACGGTCGCGTGGCGCAGCCGTTCGGTGCGCTCGGACTCGGGCAGCGCGTCGAGCTCGGCGCCGGTGAGCACCATGTCGTCGGTGACCTCCATGCCCACGAGCTCGGCGACCGAGCGCGCGGTGAGGGCGTGGTCGCCGGTTACGATCTTGATCGCGATCCCAGCGCGCCGGCAGGCGACCACGGCGTCGCGTGCCTCGCCGCGCACCGGATCGCGAAACCCGAGCAGGCCGAGCAGCGTCGCGTCGCGCTCGGCGGGCTCGCGATCGCGCGGTGGATCGCCCTCGCCATCGCGGCGCGCGACGGCGAGCACGCGCATGCCGCGGCCGGCGAGGTCCGTCATCGCAGCGTGCGCGCGGGCGCGCTCTTCGTCGGAGATCGTGCAGTGCTCGAGCACGCCCTCGAGCGCGCCCTTGATCGCCACGCTCCAGCGATCGCCGCGCTGCCAGACGTGCGTCATGTGCCTCCCCGCTGCCTCGAACGGATGATCGGCGACGAGGCGCCACACGCGGTGCGCTTCGTGAATGTCGAAGCCGTGCTCGGTGCAGTGCTCGGCGATCGCGACCTCCATCGCGTCGTCGGGCTTCGGCTCGCACGCGAGCGCTGCCGCGGCGAGCAGCGCGTCGTCGTCACCGGCGAGCGCGACGTGCTCGTCGAGCGCGAACCGACCGTGCGTGAGCGTGCCGGTCTTGTCGATGCAGATCACCGTCGTCGAGCCGAGCGCCTCGACACTGACGAGCCGGCGCACCAGCAGCCCGCGGCGCGCGAGCCGTGCCGCACCGAGCGACAAGAACACGGTGAACACGAGCGGGAACTCTTCGGGGAGGGCGGCCATCGCGAGCGTGACCGCGGCGATCAGCGCCGTCCCGATCCCGACGCCGAGCGCGAGGTCGACGACGAGCTGCACGCCGACGACGATCAGCGCGAGGGCGAACAGGCGCTTCACCATGCGGCCGATGCGCAGCTGCAGCGGCGTCTCGCCGCCCTCGGCTTCGCCGACCAGCGTCGCGAGCTTGCCGTACGACGTCGCGCGGCCGGTGATCGTGACCTCGGCCTGCGCGCGCCCGGCGACGACACGCGAACCCGCGTGCAGCGGCGCTCCGACGGGACGACTGCTCGGCTCGGATTCGCCGGTGAGGTGCGACTCGTCGATCGTGACACTCCCGTCGAGGACGAACGCATCCGCGAACACGAGGTCGCCCTCGCGGATGATCAACACGTCGCCGGGCACGAGGTTCTCCGTCGGAATTTCGTGCTCCGTGCCATCGCGCAAGACGTGCGCCGTTGGAGCAACAGCCGCGCGAAGTGCGGCGAGCGCTCGTTGCGAGCGTGCTTCGAGGACGACGTCGATGCCGAGCACGGGCAGCAGCGCCGCGAACAAGATCGCTGCATCGATGCGATGACCGAGGACGAAGTCGACGACGCCTGCAACGAGAAGCATCAGCGCCATCGGGTCCGCGATCATCGCGGCCGCCGCGCGCACCCGGCGCCACGGCGACTCGCTGACGAGGCGATTCGGGCCGATCACGGACAGCCGCAGCGCAGCTTCGTTCGAGCTGAGGCCAACCATCAAATCTCACTGGAGCAAGCGATATGCCCGCGCAAGCGCTGCGCGAACGCCCGGGCTCCGGTTGGCTGTCTGCTTGCAGCATCTTCGATCATGAAGCGAACCTGCATTGCCGTCGTCGATGCCACGCGCGCCCGGCTGTTCACGTACGAACGCACCTCGGAGCTCGAGGGCGCGCGCGAGCATCTGATCGAGCACCTGGACCTCGTCAACCCGGCGCGCCGCCAGCGACCTTCCGAGCTGTTCTCGGATTCGCGTCCCGGCACCGGTCGCACGGGCGGACTGCAGTACGCGTTCGACGATCATCGCGAAGACCACATCGACGAGATGGACGCCGTGTTCGCGCGGCTGATCGCCGACGAGACCGAGCGGCTCGTGAAGAGCACGCAGGCGACGCACTTCATCCTGTGCGCGAGCCCGAACATGCTCGGGCAACTGCGCAAGGTGCTCACCGTCGAGATTCCGATCGACGAGCTCGCGCGCGACTACGTCAAGCTCACGCCCGCGCAGCTGCGCGACACCCTCGAGACGCACGGCCTGTTGCCCTCGAAGGGGCCGCGCCCGGGAATGACCGCCCCGCCGGGACACTGAGATGTGATATCTGCGCTCGGTGCGCTCCCTGATCGTCCTGATCGGCCTCGTCGCCTGCAGTGATTCCGGCGACGACGGACCACCGCCACGTGAGGTCACCGCCGACGCGACCGTGACCGCCTCCGGACTCTCGGAGGAGGTCACGTTCCGGATTCCGGACAACACGCGCTCGATCACGATCGTCGTCGAAGGCGCACCGGATGCGCTGCTCGCGCTCGGCAGCTTCGAGCTCGGGGATGGCGAGGACCTCGTGCAGCTACCCATGGGCGAACCGGGTGCCGCGATGCAGACGAGCTACCAGCAGGAGCAGATCGGCCAGATGCCCGGCGCGCTGTTCCAGTCGATCCGGCTCGGCACGTACACGCACCTCTACCCGTATCGGCCCGACCAGCACGTGATCGCGGGGACCGGCCGGATGCGCGTCGCGTCGAACAGACCGGGGCCGGTGTCGATCACGATCGTGATGCCCGAAGACAACGGCGCGAACGTCCTCGCGCTCGACATGTACTTGGTGTCGGACACGCTCGCGGATCCGAACGAGCCCACGTTCAAGGGCGAGCTCGATCGCGTGTTCGCGCAGGCCGGCATCACGGTCACGGTCAACGGCGTGCAACGGCTGACCGGTACCGCGTTCGAGCGCATCACCGACTTCAACGAACCGCAGGAGACGCCGGCGAGCCAGTCCGCGATGGTGACCGCGCTCGCGACCGGCACCGGCGATGCGCTCGACGTGTTCGTCGTCGAGGGCTTGCCGACCGGCGTCGCCGGGCTGTCGCTCGGCACGCCTGGCCCGCCGATCCGCGGCAGCTACTACTACGGGGTGATCGTGCGCGGCGGCTTCCCTGCGCCGGAGATGGCACGGGTCACGGCGCACGAGGTCGCGCACTTCGTCGCGCTCCAGCACGTGCAGAACCGCGGCGTCTCCGGCATGACCTATCCCGACCCGCTCGACGACACGATGCCCGGCGTCGACAACCTGATGTCGAACGGGACGGTCCTCACGCCCGGTCAACGCTTCGCGCTCTCGCGAAGTGCGTTGCTTCGACTTTGATGCCGCGCCACACGACGTAGACCGCGGGCACGACGAACAGCGTCAGGATCGTCAGCGACACGAGGCCGCCCCACATCGGCAGTGCGATGCGCTTCGCGAGGTCGGCGCCGACACCGCCGGCGAACAGGATGGGCAGGAGCCCGAACACGTTCGCGAGCACGGTCATCAGCAGCGGGCGCACGCGCTTCGTCGCGGCGTCGAGCGCACGGTCGAGCACCTCGGTCCTCGAGGTCGCGCCCGCGGTGGCCTCGTCGAGGTATACGACCATCACGCTCGCGGTCTCGGCGGCGACGCCGAGCAGCGCGATCATGCCGACCCACACGGCGATCGACGTGTTGAACCCGAACGACCACAGCATCCAGACCGCACCGACCGCGGCGAATGGCACGCTCGTCATCACGATCAGCGACTGCGCGATCCCGCGGAAGTTGAGGTAGAGGATGCCGAACACGAGCGCGAGCGTGAGCGGGAGGATCCACGTCATGCGCGCGCGCACGCGCTCGAGCAGCTCGTACTGGCCGGTCCACTTGATCGTGTAGCCCGGTGGCAGCTCGACCGCGGCGGCGACCTTCGACTTCGCCACCTCGACGTAGCCGCCGACGTCGCTCGAGTCGATGTCGATGTAGACCCAGCCGGTGAGCGAGCCATTCTCGCTCTTGATCATCGGCGGGCCCATCACGGTCTCGATGCGCGCGAGCTGACCGAGCGGCACGAAGGCGGCCGCCGGGACGCCCGCGGGTTGCGAAGGCGCGGCGCTGGTCGCCGGCGCCGGCTCGCCCATCGCGGACATCTCGGAGCCGCCCATCCCGCCGCTCGCGACGAGCGGTGTCGGAGCCATGTCGCCGCCGGCCGCGCGCGGACCCGTCGGCAACGCCCGCGGAGTCAGGGGTGCGATCGGCACGAGCACGCTGCGCAGCTTCTCGAGGTCGTCGCGTCGCTCGCGCGGGTACCGCACGTTGATCTGATACCGCTCGCGCCCCTCGTACGTCTGCGCGACGTCCATGCCGCCGATCGAGCTCTCGACGACGTCGAGCACCTCGGCCACCGTCAGGCCGTAGCGCGCGATCGCTTCGCGGTCGGGCGTGACGTCGATGAAGTAGCCACCGAGCTCGCGCTCCGCGTAGACGCTGCGCGTGTGCGGCACCGTCCGCAGCACGTGCTCGAGGTGGCCGTTGATCTTCGCGATCACCTCGAGGTCGGGACCGAACACCTTGATGCCGATCGGCGTGCGAATGCCCGTCGACAACATGTCGATGCGCGCCTTGATCGGCATCGTCCACGCGCCCTGCAGGCCCGGCAGCTTCGTCGCCTTGTCGAGCTCCGCGATCACCTTCTCGACGGTCATGCCCGGCCGCCACGCGCTGCGCGGACGGAGGTGCACGACCGTCTCGAACATCGAGAGCGGTGCGGGATCGAGCGCGGTCTCGGCGCGGCCGGCCTTGCCGAACACGCGCTCGACCTCCGGCACGCTCTTGATCTGCTGGTCCTGCCAGACGAGCAGCCGCTTCGCCTCGCCGATCGAGATGCTCGGGATCGTGACCGGCATGTACAGCAAGTCCTCCTCGTAGAGCGGCGGCATGAACTCCGAGCCGAGCCTCGCGAACGGAATCGCCGTCGACGCGAGCAGGCCGATCGCGAAGATGATCACGGCGTAGCGAGCGCGCAGGCAGGCGCGCAACAACGGCCGATACAACTTGATGACGACGCGGTTGATCGGGTTCTCGCGCTCCGGCCGCACCTTGCCGCGCAGCAACGTGACCATCAGCGCGGGCACGAGCGTGATCGCGAACAGCGACGCGAACGCCATCGAGAACGTCTTCGCGAGGGCGAGCGGACGGAACAGCCGACCCTCTTCGCCCTGCAGCGCGAACACCGGCAGGAACGCGATCGTGAGCACGAGCAGCGCACCGAACACCGACGGTCCGAGCTCGCGCGCCGATTCGATCACCAGCTCCTTGCGATCGACCGTACGACCTTCGTCGTGTGCTTGCTCGATCTTCCGGTGCGCGTTCTCGACGAGCACGCACGCGGAGTCGACCATGTCACCGAGCGCGAGGATCACGCCGGCGAGCGACATGATGTTGATCGTGACGCCGAGGTAGTAGAACGCGATGAACGTCGACGCGCTCGCGACCGGCAGCGTGATCGCCGCGACGAGCGACGAGCGCAGGTGGAACAGGAACACGGCGATCACCGCGATCACCACGACGAGGATCTGCACGAGGCTCGTCCCGAGCGTCTCGATCGACGCGTGGATGAGGTGACTCCGGTCGTAGACCGGCACGATCTTCACGCCGTCCGGTAGCGACCCGCGGACTTCCTCGAGCCTCGTCTTCACGCGGCCGATCACGTCGAGCGCGTTCTCGCCCGTGCGCATGACGACGATACCGCCGACGACCTCACCGCGGCCATCGAGCTCGACGAGTCCGCGCCTGATATTGCCGCCGATCGTCACGTCCGCGACATCACGGATCCGCACCGGCGTGCCCTGCGCATCTGTCGTGACGACGGCGAGCTCGATATCGGAGACGCCCGTGATGTAGCCGCGCCCGCGCAGCGCGTACTCGTGCTGCGCGAGCTCGATCACGCGACCGCCGACCTCGGTGTTCGCGCCGCGCACCGCCGCCGCGACCTGCGCGACCGAGACGTTGCGCGCCTTCATGCGCTCGGGATCGATCTGGATCTGGTACTCCTTCTCGAAGCCGCCGACGCTCGCGACCTCCGCGACGCCCTTCACGCTCTGCAACCAGTAGCGCAGGTGCCAGTCCTGAAACGCGCGCAGCTCCTGGAGCGTGTGCGTGCCGGTCGAGTCGACGAGCGCGTACTGATAGACCCAGCCGACGCTCGTCGCGTCGGGCCCGAGCTGCGGTGTCACGCCCGCGGGCAGGCGATCGCGGACGCGCGCGAGGTACTCGACCACCCGCGAGCGCGCCCAGTAGAGATCCGTACCGTCCTCGAACACGACGTAGACGAACGACATGCCGAACATCGTCGTGCCGCGGACGGTCTTGACCTTCGGTGCGCCGAGGAACGCGGTCGCGATCGGATACGTGACCTGATCCTCGATCAGCTTCGGATTGCGCCCCATCCACTCGGTGGCGACGATGACCTGCGTGTCCGAGAGATCGGGCAGCGCATCGAGCTCGGCGCGGCGCGCGCTCGCGACGCCCCAGATCGCGAGGGCGATCGTGACCACGAACACGAGACCGCGACGGCGCGCCGCCGCGTCGATGATGCGGGCGACAAGGCGGTGCTCAGTGGACATGGCCGCCGCCCATGCCGTTCGTCGCACGCAGCCGGCTCTCGGAGTCGAGGAGGAACTGCGCACCGGTCGCGACGTGATCGCCCGCGGCGAGCCCGGCGTCGACGCGGTAGTAGTCGCCGACCCGTGCACCGAGCGTGACCTCGCGCGGCTCCGCGTGACAGTCGTGGACGATGAAGACGATCGCGCGCTCGCCCGTGCGGATCACCGCCGACTCCGGAACCGCGAGCCCGCGATCGAGCTGCACCTCGAGCTCGACCGTCACGAACGCGCCGGGCATCACCTTCGTGCCCGCGAGATCGAAGCGTACCTTGCGCGTGCGGGTCCGCTCGTCGATCGTCGGGTAGAGAAACGCGACCTTCGCCTCGATCGGCGCGGACTCGCCCTCGATCGTCAGCTTCGCCAACGTCCCCACGCGCACCTGCGCGACATCGGCCTCGTAGATGTCGGCGAGCACCCAGACGTGCGAGAGGTCCGAGATCGTGTACAGCTCGATCGAGGGATCGATGAACAAGCCCTCGAACGCCTGCTTCGCGATGATCGTGCCCGCGCGCGGCGCAGCGAGCGCGAACGTGCGCTGCGGCTCGCCGCTCTCGAGGACGCGCTCGACCGTGC
>Ga0316601_100000506_pt1 | contig 16841 bp, 9 predicted proteins | sample OWC_soil_day5_no_FD_207663 | JGI IMG/M metagenome (GOLD analysis project Ga0316601, IMG submission 207663) | Wetland soil microbial communities from Old Woman Creek delta, Ohio, United States - OWC_soil_day5_noCT | ecosystem: Environmental > Terrestrial > Soil > Wetlands | place: USA: Ohio... | reverse complement strand
CTGCGTCCTTAGCGACTTCCCGACAATTGAGGATCGTTTCGCAAGGCGTTTTCGGAATGAATCGGATGAACCGGCGAAAAAAGCCCTCCCGCCGGATCCCAGTGCGGGAAGCAATGACGATGAAGTCCAGTATCCCCATCGCGAAGGTCACCCGTCCCCTTCTCTCCGGGGCGGTGCCCCGCAGGCGGCTGTTCTCCCTGCTCGACAAGGACAGGGGAGGCGTCATCGTCTGGGTGGACGGCCCCCCCGGCTGCGGCAAGACCACGCTGGTAAGCGGCTACCTAGAGGCGCGCAAGCTGCCCTGCCTGTGGTACGACCTGGACGGGGGGGACGCGGACCCCGCCACCTTCTTCCACTATCTCGGGGCCGCCCTCCGGAAGGCCGCGCCGCGAATCCGCAGGCCGATGCCGCCCCTTTCGCCGGAGTACCTCAAGGACGTTCCCTCCTTCTCCCGGCGGTATTTCGAGGAGCTCTTCACGCGGCTTCCCCCGAAGGCCGTCCTTGTCTTCGACAACTTCCACCAGGTCCCCGACGGCTCCCCGTTCCACGCCGTGATCCGCGAAGGACTTTCCCGCCTCCCCCCGGGAGCGTCCGCCATCGTGATCAGCCGCTCCAAGCCGCCCCCCGCCCTCGCGGCCCTGCGCGCCGCGCGCCCCCTCCGGTCCCTCCACTGGAGCGATCTGCGCCTGACCCTCGAGGAGACCAAGGCGATCGTCCGCAAGCGGATAGGGAAGTCCCCCGCCCCCGCCGTGGCGCAACAGCTCCAGAAAAACGCTGACGGCTGGGCTACCGGGCTGGTCCTCCTGCTGGCGAGGACGCAGTCGGAGGAGACCGGGCCGCGCAGCCTGAGGCGCGAGGCCCCTCACGAGATCTTCGAATATTTCGGGGAGGAAATCTTCAAACGGCAGTCTCCCGAAAATCGGAACTTCCTGATGCGCAGCGCCTTGCTCCCTACGATGACGGGGGATACGACGCGCCGGCTGACGGGCCGGGAGGGGTCGGAGAAAGTCCTCTCCTTTCTCCACAGGAACAACTATTTCACCGAGATGTACCCGGGCGCGGAGCCGATCTACCGGTACCACGGCCTCTTCCGGAAATTCCTGCTCGAACGTGCGCGTCAGGCCTATCCCCCCGAGGAAATGTCCCGTCTTTGCCGCGAAGCGGCGGCGATCCTCTCGGAATCCGGGCAGGTCGAGGACGCCTTGACGCTCCTGCAGACGTCCGGCGACCGGGAGGCATTGCAGCGCCTCATCCTCGCGGAGGCGGGCGATCTCCTCCGGCAGGGGAGAGCGCAGACGCTCCTGACATGGCTGATGTCCATCCCCGCCGACGAGCAGGATGCGAACCCGTGGCTCCTGTACTGGATGGGTTCCTCCCACTTCCCGCAGGACCTTATGGGGAGCCTCGCCTGTTTCGGGAAGGCCTTCGACGGATTCCGGGAGCCCGACGGCACGTCGGGAAAATTCCTCTCCTGGGCGGGGGCGGTGGATGCCATTTTGGCCGAGAGGAACGACCTGTTCCTCCTCGACCGCTGGATCGACTGGCTCGACCGCCGCGCGCTGGAAGGGGATCCCTTCCCGTCGGTCGAGATCGAGGCGAGGGTCTCGGGGAGCATGGTGGGAGCCCTGCTGTACCGGCGGCCACACCACCCGAACGTCCGGGCCTGGATGGACCGCGCGCTGTCGGCGTCCCGCGCATTGGGCGACGGGTTTCTGATTCTTCAGTCGCTGATCCGCGCCGCGAATTACCATCAATGGATGGGAGACAAGGCCGCCGCCTCTCTCGCGCTGGAGGAGATCCGCCTTCTCTCCCGGTCCCCGACGGTCTCCCCCGTCCACGTTGTCTTTGGAAAGTGGCTCGAGGCGTCCATCCTGCTGTGGGCGGAGGCGGACGCTGGGGCCGCCTTGCGGGTCGTCTCCGAAGGGCTCGACGCTTCCCGCCGCCTCGGCGTACACCTGTGGGACCACTTCCTCTTCGCGGCGGGAGCGCGCGCTGCGCTCCATTCGGGAGACGGGAAGGCGGCCGGTGAATACCTCGAGAAGATGAAGGCGGCCATGCCACCCGGCCGACACCTCGCGGAGGCCCACCACAGCCATCACTGCGCATGGATGCATCTCCTCCGGGGGGACCTCCAAAGAGCCGCGGAGAACATCCGGCGCGCCCTTGCGCACGCGGAGTCGACCGGCGTGATATTCGCGGAGATCCTCTGCCGGCTGTCGGCGGCGAACATCGCCGAGGAACGCGGGGAACGCGAGGAAGCCAGGGCCTACCTGCTCGGGATCGGCGACCGGATCCGCTCCTATGGGAACCGGATGTTCGAGTTCATGGAGCGGCTTACTGAAGCTCGGGTCGCCTTCGGTTCGGGCGACGAGCCCGGGGGATTATCGGCGCTGCGAGAGGGTTTCGAGATTGGCCGGAAGCAGGGATACGTCAATCTGTTCCATTGGTGGGAACCGGCGGTGATGACCCGGCTCTGCCTGAAGGCCCTCGACGCGGGGATCGAGCCCGCCTACGTCGTCGACCTCATCCGGAAGCGGGGCCTTTCCCCCGAGGTTCCGCCGATGGAGATCGAGGCGTGGCCCTGGAAGGTCCGCATCCACACCATGGGCCGGTTCAGCGTCGCGTGCGACGGGAAGCGGGTCGGATTCCAGGGGAAAGCCCAGCAGAAGCCGCTCCACCTGCTCAAGGCCCTCATCGCCCTGGGCGGCCGGGACGTTCCCCGGGAGAAGCTCGCCGACGCCCTTTGGCCCGAGGTGGACGGCGACCGGGCGCTGCAATCCCTGGCGGTCACCGTCCGACGCCTGCGGCATCTGCTCGGCAACGAGGGGGCGGTCCTGGTCAGCGAGGGGCGCGTCACGCTCTCCAACCAGGTCTGCTGGGTCGACTGCTGGGCGTTCAAGCGGATCTTCGCGCGGGCCGAGCGGGCCCGCCAGGGGATCCCTGAGGCGGGGGCGGCCCGCTCCTCCACCGCCCTGTTTGAAAAAGCGCTCGGACTCTACCGGGGGGAGTTCCTCGAGGAGGAGAAGGATTGCCCGTGGACCGTCGCCCTGCGGGAGCGGCTCCGGGGGAAATTTCTCCGGTGCGTGATGGAAGCGGGCCACAGCCGCGAGGCCGACGGGGAGTGGGAAGCCGCGCTCTCCTGCTACCGGAAGGGAATGGAGGTCGACGACCTCCACGAGGAGTTCCACCGCAGGATCATGACCTGCCTCCATCGGCTCGGGCGGCCAAGCGAGGCGGAGGCCGCGTACCAGCGGTGCCGCCGCACGCTTCGCGCCGGCCTGAACGTTCCCCCCTCGCCTGAGACCGAGGCGATCCTGAAGACCATCCGGGAAGCTGGCGGGAAGACGCCAGAACCGGTCGGTTTACCGGTCAAGACGCCCCCGCCAGCCGGTTCTTCCTGATTTCTGGAGCGTTCCGGTAACCTCTTTCCTTTTCCGCCTGCCCCGTTCCGTCTCCGATCTGTCCCTCATCGGTCCCTTATCTGTCCTTCCGCGCGGGGGAAGATGTCGGGCAGATTCAGGGGGAGGTCCGTCCGGCAGCCGGAAGGTCCCCCGTGGAGACGGCCAAGAGAATGCTTCCCGGCAGTTACATCGTCAGGATCTACCGCCGCGGGGAGGACGACCCGCGGATGGTGGTGGGGGTCGTGGAGGAGGTCGGCGCGAGGGAGAAGAAGGGGTTCCACGACATCGAGGAACTCCGCCTGATCCTCGACCTCCCGACGGGCCAGCCGATCCGCCAGTCGCGCAACGGTGGGAACAGCGGGGGCGGGGGGAAGAGGCGTGCGTAATTGCGATGGGAAAATCTGTAAGCGTCGGCGAGGCTCCCGAACGGGAGGGGACAGATGAAAAAACATCATCGGGCCAACCATCGAACGGCGTGTTCTCTGCTCCTTTCCCAGGTGATCCGTCCGTGCATACATTCGGTTTGCCAAAAAACCCAAGGGATCTTTCTGCCCGAAAAGGGGGGAACCATGGATAGCCGGCGAAGCAGGTACTCCTTACTCCTGGGGATGGTTCCCGTCGTCTTGGGCATCTTCCTCTGCGGCACGGCATTGGCCTTCCCTGGCGAAACCACCCGGGTGAGCGTGGCAAGCGACGGAACCCAGGGGAATAGATCTGCTGGACAACCAAAGATCAGCGCGGATGGCCGATTCGTGGCGTTCACATCGGACTCCATCAACCTGGTGCCGGGAATTCCCTACGGGTTTGTAGATGTCTTTGTGCGCGATCGGCTCACGGGGACCACGTCCCGGGTCAGCGTTGCCAGCGACGGTACCCAGGGGACCAACGGTAGCTCCGCGCCGGCCATCAGCGCCGACGGCCGATTTGTGGCGTTCAATTCGTTCGCAAATAACCTCGTGACGGGAGACACCAACGGCACGTTTGACATTTTTGTCCACGACCGCCTAACGGGCCAGACCACGCGGGTGAGCGTGGCCAGCGACACCACCGAAGGGAACGGTAGTAGTCAAAACCCTTCGATCAGTGCGGACGGCCGGTTTGTATCGTTCGAATCCAATGCGTCCAACCTGGTGGGTGCAGGAAATGATAACAACGGAAGGAGTGACATCTTCGTCCATGACCGGTTGACCGGAATAACGACCCGGGTCAGCGTGACAAGCGAAGGTACCCCGTCAAATGGTGGCAGCTTTAATCCATCGATCAGTGCGGATGGCCGTTACGTAGCCTTTGTATCCGATGCACAAAACCTGGGAAACGATAACGATGTTTACTTCGATGTCTTTGTCCACGACCGAGTAACAGGGGAAACGACGCGGGCCAGCGTGGATAGCAGCGGCAACAGGGCGAACAATAGTTCCGGAAACCTCACCATCAGTGCGGACGGCAGATTTGTGGCGTTCGATTCCCTAGCCAGCAACTTGGTTGAGAACGACACAAACGGGTTGTTTTCGGAAGTCTTCGTTCACGACCGGCAGACTGGAATTACCACCCGGGTAAGCGTGGCAAGCGACGGGACCCAATCAAACGGGATCTCCGGTCAACCGTCAATAAGCGCGGATGGCCGATTCGTGGTGTTCTACTCCGAAGCCGACAACCTGGTCCCGGACGATATCCCTGGAAGTAATTATCGCGACATATTCGTCCATGACCGCCTGACCGGGACCACGTCGCGGATCAGCGTCGCAAGTGACGGCACCCAGGCGAATGGTAATAGCGATGACTACCCATCGATCAGCGCCGACGGCTCCTTCGTGGCGTTTCAGTCCGAGGCCACCAACTTGGTGGGGCAAGACAACAATGGTTATGCAGACATCCTCGTCCACCAGCCAAAAATCGCCTGGTACCGGGGTGAGTTGTTCCAGGCAGATTTGGAAGAGGTATGCTTCACAGCAATAGTTTCCTATTACGCCGAAATGAACGAAGCGCTCCCTATGTCTGACGCTGCGCTTAATCAATGTCCGGTGACGAATGAATTTCCCCGCGGATTGCCCAACGGCGATTTTATCGGCTATTCCTACGGGTCTTCGAGTTTCGTTGGCGTCTTTAGCGGCAGGATGTTCAATGACAATGCGGTGGTGCCATTCCGCAATAATTATGTGCAAGTAAAAAGAGATCACTCTGGGCAGGCCCCGTCTGTTGATTTTGTGCCCGACCCGAATATTACTTCAAACCTCGTCACGGTGTCCTGGCAATCCGCATCCGAACAGGCAAACAACGGCAATGGGGAATTCACGTTGCAGGACGGTTTTGGGAACAGGGCCTTCCGTTTGCTTTATAACAGCGACGGTAATCTTTGTTACGGAAACTCGGCTCCTCCCACTTGCTTGCTTCTTTCCGGACCTTACGTACCCAATGTGGCGAACACGTTCAGCGTGGTTGTGAACCTGGATAACGGAAGCTTGAGCTTGTACAGGGATGGACAATCCTATATAAATGGCCCGTTTTTGGACTCCGGTTTTTCCGGCATCGGCTTTTTGCGTTTTTCGATCTCCGGGGACAACACCGTTTCGGAATCCTACGCGATCGACAACATCAAGATGTATCCCGGCGCAGATTTTGACGGCGACGGGGTAGCGGACTCCGCGGACAACTGCCCGTCCGATTACAATCCCGACCAGTCGGATGTGGACCACGACGGCTTCGGGGATGCCTGCGACATCTGCCCGACGGCGCACGATCCGCAGCAATTCGATAAGGACGGCGACTACATCGGGGACGCGTGCGATGTTGACGCCGACAACGACGGCGTTGCCGACAAGGACGCGATTGACACGGACGGGGACGGCGATCCCGATTCGTTCGGCCTGCTGACGATCGCGATGGAGGGCGATGCTTGTCCGCGGACGTTCAACCCGGCCCCCCAGTTCGATTCCGACGACGACCGGATCTTTGACTCCTGCGACAACTGTCCTTCGGTGGCGAATGCGGACCAGATCGATTCCGACGGGGACGGTGTGGGGGACGCGTGCGAGGCCGTTACGGTGCCCGAGACGGAGAAACCCTCATCCAGTCCGACGCCCCCTCCCGATTCCGACGGGGACGGAATTGCGGACACGACGGACAACTGTCCTTCGGTGGCGAATGCGAACCAACTGGACTCCGACGGCGACGGGATCGGGGACGCCTGTGACGTCTGCGTTGCGGATCCGAACAACGACGCGGACGGCGACGGGATCTGCTCGGGGGTTGGCTTCGCCAGCCCGAAGCTAGGGGATCGGGACAACTGCCCGGTGGTCGCCAACGCCGACCAGGCGAACCTGGACGGAGACGGGTTCGGGAACGCGTGCGACACCGATGCGGATGGCGATGGCTACCTTGCTATTTCCGCGGGTGGGAACGACTGCAACGACCTGGATGTGTCTGTCAGCCCCGGGAGGGCGGAGATTCCGGGGAACGGCAAGGACGACGACTGCAACGCCGCCACTCCGGACAGCGCGTACGCGATCGTCTTTTCGGGGACCAACTACGCCACCTGGCTTCCGACGGCGGGGGGACCACCGGTCCAGTTCGTCGCGACCGTGGTTGGCCCCGGGGGATCTCTGCCGAACGCGGTCACGTTTACGCAGTCGAACGTGACGCACTACCCGGGGGCGTACACAAACGATGATGCTGCCAACACGGATGAGGACATCGCCTGGAGTTCTCTCGGGAACACGCTGACGTTGACGCCGCTGGATTACGGCGGCTCGATCACGATCCACGCGATGGCGACGGTTACCGGGGTGGGGACCGTCTCGGCGGATTTCACGCTGCCGAAGGATTCCGACGGGGACGGGCTGCCCGATGCCTGGGAGAATCTGTACGGCAACCTGGACCGCGATGGCGACATCGACACGGCGGAAGGGAACCCGTACCAGGGCGACGGGTTGACGAACTTCGAGGAGTACCGCGGGTTTGTCTGGAAGCAGCTCGTGGAGGTTCCCGTGGGGGGGCAGATATACAAGACGCTCGCCTACGTGCCGGCCAGCGCGCCGGGGCATTTCCGGACCCATCCGAAGAGGAAAGACCTGTTCGTCGCGTTTACCGGGTACGACGCGACGGATCCGTTCGCCATCGGCGCGGCGTTCCAGAACGCGGGGATCGATGTGCACGCGATGGAGGCAACCCTGGTCGGAACCAATGGAGAGAGCAACATTCACGTGCTGTCGGTGAACGACGAACGGGTATACCCGTATCCGTTCACGGACGGGCACATCAACAAGCGTGGGATTCGGGATTGGTCGTGGGACACGAAGGGGTCGACCGACCGGTTGGGGGATGCGGGGGTCTACGGTTTAAGCACCACGTACCAGATGTCCCTCAACGGCTATTTTGGCGACCGGCCGTACCAGAATAAATCTCCTGGCACGCCCGCTCTGGACCCCATCAGCGCCGTGGAGGACAAGAACGACAACGGGACGGACGACAAGATCAGCAGAAAATATGAATCCTCGGGGACCTCGACTCAAGGCACTCTGGACGGGGACCTGGTGGTGATCGGCAGTTATACGCAGCAGTTGACGGCGTTTGACGTCGACGCGAACGGGTTGGTGGAACTACCGGTTGCTGGAAACCCCACCACCATCGACCGGACCCACGAGTACACGCGGGAGCAGGTGCTCAAGCACACGATCACTCACGAGATGGGGCACGCCGTGGGAATGCCTCACAATTCGGATGCCACGTGCCTGATGTACGAGTATTCCAACGACTGGAGCCGGGACGGCGCCTTCAGCGCCGCGGCCAAGGCGCAGGCCCAGATCCACAATTAACGGACGCGGAGGTGCGATGTGAAGATAAAGACCGTTTGTTATAGCGCGATCGTCTTGCTGGTCGCCGCATCCTTCGCGGTCGTGGGGGAGGGGGTGGCTCGGGTGAACACCCCTCCCGGGGTAGGCGTGGGGCTGGTCATCGACGGCAGCGCAAGCCGTATCCCGGGCAAGTTGGCCTTTTTCGAGGGCGATCCGATTCCGATCGTGCTGACCCTGGAGAACGTGGAAAGGGGGGATCTGATCACGTCCCGGGGCTTCAACGGGAAGCTTTTCTACCGCTACTTGACGTTTACGGACCCGGCCGGCAAGGGCATCCTGGCGGATGACCTGGAGAGTTTCACGCCCACGGAGGTGCACGTGCCTCCGCCGATGGTCCTGCCGGTGGGGTTGGAACTCCTGCAGGTGGAGGCGGTGGAGGTGCTGCCCGGGATGGAGCCGGGTCCCCCCTGGTCCCTGTCGATCGGGATCCCCAACGCGCATGCCTACTACACCCTCTACAGGAATGTGCTGTACCCTGCCGGGCAGTACTCGGTCAGAGCCGTCATCCCCATGCGGACGTACTACCAGATCGACTACATGAACGAACAGGAGGCCTATTCGCTGCTGACCTCGGTGGCGTTTCAGGAGACCGTGTCGTCGGACCCGGTGTACTTTTCGATCATCGCGGACGCGGACGGGGACGGCTTCTACTACCCGGAGGGTCTCGATGGCCAACCCCCCGATTGTGATGACCAAAACCTCAATGTGCACCCGGGGGCCACGGAGATTCCGGGCAACGGCATCGACGACGACTGCAATCCGGCCACGGTCGACCCGTCTCCCCCGCGGGGGACGGTCGCCCTTCATGCGATCAAATATCTGGTCGGGCAGGGGGACCATCCTGCGACCGCCCAGGAGCCTTTGGCCAACGTGCCGGTGAAGATCATGAACATGTCCCCGGGTTCCTGCGTGGCGCAGAACGGATTCAAATGGTCGAACTACCAAGCCATCTGGGGGAACTGCCCTGCGGAGGGCTCCGGGAGCACGGACGCATCGGGGGACCTTATGGTCATCCTGCCCCCCGGGGAGTACGCGATTCTTGGATACACCGATCCGAACCCCGCGGTCAACAACGATGAGGTCTATATCAGCGGCACGGTTGTTCTGGCGGCGGATGCCACCGAGCACGTCAACGTCCAGGCCATCATCAACCCCGCGGGAAAGTTCGTGCCGGCAAAGGCGACCCGCCGGACGGGTTCGGAGCTGTGGATCATCGAGCCGGAATACGTCGAATGGACGGGGACCGCGGAGTTCTACCCCTTCGTCTTCCGCAGCGTCGGGGACTGGAGTGTGTCGACCTCGATCACCCCGCCGGAGGGGTTCGTGGCCAATGCCGACGCGCTGGAGGCCGACGTCAACAGCACCCTGACGGCGGTGCAGTTTGTGGTGACGGATGTCGGGAGCGAGTGGAAGGATACGAAGGTCATTCACAAGGTCAAGCACCGCGGCAAGACCGAGAGGATCAAGACCAAGATCGGGGTCAAGAACAACCAGGGGAAAAAGGTTAATCCCCCCAAGAAGAAAAGGTAGGGGAAACCATGGGAGAGGGGTGAGAAATATAGCTTGGGCCAGGCAGGAGTCGTGAAATCCGGGTGAAAACAGGGGGGACAATGGGGAGGGGAGTCAGATCCGCCGGGTTAATGGGATTGTTTCTCTTGTTCCTTCCGGAAATTGCATTCCCGGGCAGCGCGGAGGTTCTGCCCAAGGGGGTATGGAACGTCGGTGTTTCAAATAATTATTACCCATCAATAACCGAACGGTACAATCGTGACGGAAAAGTCGAAGATGTCGCAACCGATTTCAACACGACGCTTGACAGTGGTGTGTTTCCCGATCTGGCCCTGATCGAAGCGGGGTTTGGAATGCCCCCCGGCTCCGCCAATATCGGGAAGAGCGTCGTTTCGATGAAGTACGACTTCAATATCCTGTATGCGAACGTGGCGTACGGAATCACCGACCGCATGACCCTCGGCGTGCAGATTCCCTACTGGTGGGCGAAAAACACTGTAAACGCACACGTGAATACGACCAACGCGACCGTGGGCAAGAACCCGTTTTTCGGGACACCCGGCGACCCGTTCGGAGGGGTTCCGGTGGTTCCGATCAGCCTGGGCGGGGTTCCCTTTACCGATGAAGATGTGCAAAACCTCCTGGGGCCTGGCCTATCGATCAACGGGCAGCCCGCCCTAAAGGGGTTCGGATACAAGCGGATCGAGACCTGGTCGGGAGATGGCGTGGGGGATATCGACGCCGGACTGAAATACCAGTACTACAAGACCGTCGACTGGCGATTGGCGTTCACAGGGGGACTTCGGATCCCGACCGGGAGAGTCGACGATCCGGACAATCTCATGGACTATGGTTTCGGTAACGGAGCGTGGGGCCTGCTGTTTTCCTTCAACAACGATTATATCGGCGTGAAGAACCTGGTGCTCGACGCTACTCTGAACTATCGTCTGATCCTTCCCAAAAAGGAGACGCTGAGAGTCCTGGATGACCCAAGCCAGGTCCTCTCCCCCACCAAGGAGAATCTGGATCGAGACATTGGCGACGTCTTCGAGTTGGAAGCCAGCGCGAGCTATGAGTTTCTACCTGGGGCAAGCGCCTCGCTACTTTACCTTTACGGCCACAAGTTCGAGGATAGCGTCAAGGGGTCAACCGGGCATCTGTCCGGAATGGAGAGAGAATCCGGTTATACGGAACATATTTACATTGTCGGATTATCCTATTCCACGATACGGCTTTTCGAACAAAAGAAGTTTCCAGTTCCGCTTATCGCCTCGGTCAAATATCGCAACCGGTTTGCGGGTGACAATAAACTATTCAAATCAGATTATATCGATCTTTCCGTACAAGTGTTTTTTTGACATATGACGATATTGAATGACCTATTTGTAAAGGAGGGCGGAAAATACGCAAATAATGTTCAAATATTAGACCGTTCAAAGCAAGAAGAACTAAAAAGGAGGGAAAGGCAATGAAAAGTACTGGTTTCAGATTATTGCTGGCTACGTTCGCGGTTTCCGCCTTCTTGGTGACGGGATCGGTATCCTTGGTGTACGGAGGGAGCCATCCAGAGCCACCACCGGGAGGGAAGCTCCGAGGACCTGCGGTATTGGCAACAGTCACATTGGATGGAATATCGATCGCGGTTAGCAATCTCATCTGTAAAGGGATGGAACAGGCTGCCCCTGATCCGGTACCATACAGTTATAATTTGAATGAAATCACTTCAGCGCAAGACATCGTTGGATTCTATATAGAGGGCGGCACAGCCCTTTTGACTAATTGTTATGATTATTCTGGCGGGCTTGTTGTACAAGCGGCGCATAACTTAAAGGTAATACAGCAAACTACTGGACCCATAAAACAAATTGATGTGGTTATCTTGGGGGTTGTCGCAAAATAAGTTGAGCAATGGCCAGGTAAAGCCATCATGCATCTCTTCCCTTTCGCAGGGGAAGAGATGCATTTTTATTCCTGAACAAGAAACACAGAATATAATATCGATGGCCGCTTCTCGATGAAGGCCGCACTTCTTGCTCTGCTTTCCTCCTGCCTGCTGATAATTTCCTTTCCCGCGTTTGATTACGGTTTCCTCGCGTGGGTCGCCCTGATCCCGCTGTTTCTTGCCCTCGAGGGGAAACGACTGCAGACCGCATTTCTGCTGTCCTTCGTTTCGGGAATCGGTTTCCTGATGGGGGTCTTCTACTGGATCAATTACATAAAAGGGGTGTCCCCGGTCGATTTCCTGCTCCTCGGGATCTACCTGGGATCGTATTACGGGCTTTTCGGAGCAATGCTTGTTGTCATCGGGCGGAGGTCGCGATCATTGCGCTTGCTGGCGGCTCCGGCCCTTTGGGTATCCATGGAGTACCTGCGCTCCCACGCGGGATTTCTCGCGCTGCCCTGGGCGCTCCTCGGGCATACGCAGTATCGCTATCTCCCGGTGATACAGGTCGCGTCACTCACCGGCGTTTACGGCATCTCGTTTCTTATCGTGATGGTAAACAGGTACCTTGCCGACGGAATTTCAGTGGGGATCCTCAGGGAAGGGAGACCGGACCCTCCGCCGCGAGCGTACCTGCTAAAAATGGGTGCCCTCACGGTGGTTCTTGTCGCCTTGACAATGGGGTATGGCGTTTGGGTCCGGCATCAGACAAGGGATGCGGACAAAGTCTCCGTGACCGTCGTCCAGGGGAACATCCCCCAGGGGATCAAATGGAACCCGGCATTTCTGCAGGCGAACATAGAGAAGCACGTGGCGTTGACGAGAGAAGCCTCCTCTCAATATCGTGCCCAACTGATCGTCTGGCCGGAATCCACATTTCCGGTCTCCCTGCGGCATGATTTCTTCTTTTCCCGGACGATTCACCGTCTCTCGACAGGAACCCGATCGCACCTGCTTGTAGGAAGTTCCCAAAGACCGAAAATGGGAGCGAACGATTTCGCCGGCAAGGACCGGTATAACAGTGTCTATCTGTTTTCCCCGGATGGGTTGGTCGTAGACCGGTACGACAAGATCCATCTCCTGCCGTTCGGGGAATATCTTCCCGCGAAAGATCTCATCCCCTGGCCGCCGCGGTTTGCCTCGAGTTCGGGGCATTTTATCCCCGGGAAACGGCATACGATATTTCCGCTGGACGGTTCCCGGTTCGGCGTACTGATCTGTTGGGAGAGCCTGTTTCCCGATTTGACGAGAGAATTCGTAAAGGAAGGCGCCCAGTTCTTGGTGAACATGTCCAATGAGGCCTGGTTCGGTGAAACCGCGGCTCCGTATCAGTTCCTCTCGATGAATGTATTTCGGGCAGTTGAGAACCGGGTCGCCATCGCGCGTTGCGCCAATACCGGAATATCTTGTTTCATCAGCCCGCACGGTGAGATCATCGGAAGGGTAATGAAGGGGAATCGGGATGTTTTCGTAGAAGGGTATCTCACAGCGGAGATCCCTCTCGCTCAAGGGATAACGTTTTTTTCGACATATGGAGATGTCTTTGCCATGGCCAATCTTTTCGCGACGACGATTTTTTCTTTCCTGGCGTTCTTCCATGCGAAAAAAGACTGACTAGGAGAACGGGTTTCCGCGAGTATGCAGGATTCCGCAAGACTGAACTTCTTCCGAAACCTCTCGCCCAGGGAACTGGCCGGTAGAGCACTGTTTTTCACGCTGATTCTTTTCGTGTCGATCACTGCGTTCATTTGTTTCAGGAACGCGGTCAGGTGGATCGACAAGCCGTTTGCCGGATTTCTTGTGAATGAGCGCATGGTCCTTGGGAATATCGGGGAATACTATTGGACCGGCACCCAGGCAGGGCTTAAATACCCAGATAAAATTATCGCCGCCAACGGGAAGGCCGTTCATTCCATGCGGGACCTGGACGCCGTGATCCATGATGTGGGGATAGGCGAACCAATTGTTTATTCCATCGGAAGGGGCAAGAATGTAATTGAAGTAACCGTCCCGACAATGTTATTTAGCATGGTCGATTTTGTGGTGATTTTCGGGACGTACCTGTTTGCAGGGTTTGCCTATTTGCTGATCGCCGTAGTGGTCTTTGTCATCAAGCCCGGGAAAAATGTAAGTTGGGCCTTTCTGTTCGTTGGTTTCTTTCTGAGTATTTACTGCATCGCTTCATTTGATATTTCGTCGTCACATTCAGGTCTTATAAAGCTATATCTTCCTGCATTGGCATTTTTCCCCGCGGCAGCGATTCATTTCAGTTTTTTCTTCCCTGACGAGAAACCATTTGTGAAGAAACATCCTGTGTTGCAAATATCACCCTATGTCGTGTCTTCAGTGTCTTCCGCGTTATTGCTATGGAGTTACCCGTCCCCGCCTTTTTCGGAAATATACCAACTGGTTATGATCTGGGTGATTGCAGGAGCGGTGGCATTGCTGGCCTCGATACTTCATGCATATTTCATGAACTCCTCGGCCATCGCCCGGCAGCGTGCAAAAGTGGTTCTCTTCGGTGCTGCCCTTGCATTTCCGATTCCGGCGTTGTTTCTGGTGGTTTCTGCCCAAGGGGGTACCTTGGGTCAGCAATCGATTTTGAATAACTTTTTGATCTTTCCCATGCTCATCTTCCCCGCTTCCATCGCCTATGCCATCGCGAAGCACAACTTGTTCGATGTCGATGTCTTTATCAAACGAACCGTCGGGTACGGCATCATGACCGCATTCGTCGGTGCGGCCTACTTCTTCCTGCAGCTTCTCTTACGATCCGTCGTCCTGACTCCATTGCTAGGGGGCGCTGCGGAGAAGGTATACCCCGTCCTTTTCGCCCTCTTGGTCGTCTTCCTGTTCAACCCCGTCAACCGCAAGGTTCAGGAGGGGGTCGACAGCATCTTCTTCCGGAAAAAGTTCGATTACAAGGACACGGTCATCTCCGTGAGCAACGCCCTCTCGTCCGTTTTGAACCTGGACGAGATCGTCAGGAAGATTATCCACACCGTCCGGAAGGAGATGTTCATCGACATGTCCGGGATCGTCGTGCTGGAGCCGCAGAAACCGGTGAGCCGTGCAATTATCGCTTTCGACGGCCCGGCCGCTGGACGGGAAGACGTCAGGGACCTCTGCATTCCGAACAACGACCCGCTTCTTTCCCTCGTTTCCCGGGAGAGGAAACTGATCACCAGGTATGACATCGACGAGGATCCCCGCTATCTTCCCGAAAAGGAACCTTGCAAGGAGCGGTTTTCGAAAATGGGCGCCACTATGGTGATACCCCTCATCCATAAGGACGAGGTGAGGGCGGTCCTTGCCGTGGGGCGGAAAAAGTCCGGGCATTTCTATTCGAGGGAGGATGTCGAGCTGCTGACAACGCTGGCATCCCACGGCGCAGTGGCGATCGAGAACGCGAAGCTCGCCGAGCGGATGCAGAAGGAGGAGGTTGTCCGGACGAACCTGGCGCGCTACCTTTCCCCCCAGATCGTGGACCGGATCGTCCAGAACAATGTCCAGATGAACCTGGGCGGAGATCGAAAGGTCGTCACCGTATTGTTCTCCGACATCCGGAACTTCACCACGATCACCGAAAGTCGCCCGCCGGACCAGCTGATCACCATCCTGAACGAATACTTCACGTCGATGGCGGAGACCATCTTCGAGCAGCAGGGCTCGCTCGACAAGTACATCGGGGACGCGGTCGTCGCCGTCTTCGGTAGCCTAATTCCTGTGGAGAACCCTGCCCGCAACGCCGTCGCCGCGGCGATCGCGATGATGAATCGGCTCCCGGAGCTGAATCGCCGGTGGGAAAAGCGCTTCGGCTTCTCCATGAACATCGGGATCGGCGTGAACACGGGGGAGGTGTTCCTCGGGAACATCGGTTCCCCCGAGAGGATGGAGTTCACCGTTATCGGGGACGCGGTCAACGTGGCGTCGCGCTTCTCGGGGCTCGCCAAGCCGGGGGAGATCCTAGTTACGAAGGAGACGCTGGCGCACCTGGGGGCTGATTTCATGGTCCGGGAGCATCCTCCGGCCGAGGTGAAGGGGAAGAGCGGAAAGCTGGAGGTGTTCGAGATAGTGTACACACAGCCCGAAATCTAAAGCGAGAGATCGGACGTGGCGCTGGAAATGGTGAAATCCATGCAGAAAGGAGCACGAAATGCGTAAGCCATGGTTTGTTCATGTAGTCGGCATCGCCGTCGCCATCCTGTTCGCGCAGGGGATCGCATGGTCAGCCGAAGGGCAGGAGGGAACGGTCGTCGTCAAACTGTCCGGTTTCGCGAAGGCCGTCACGCAGGGGAAGGGGACCGCGACCTTCGAGGCCGGCAAGGAAGGGACCTCCGTCCACTACAAGCTCGACGTCGAAAACGTCAAGGACGTCACGGCGGCACACGTCCACATGGTGGGAGACAAGGGATATCCCCGCGACATCCTGGTCGGGCTCTACCCCGCGAAAGGGCAATCCCCCTCGTTCCGGGAAGGGAATTTCACCGGCACCCTGGCGGAAGGGGACATCACGACGGACCAGTTCGTCGGCCCGATGAAGCACGAGCCCCTGAAGGACCTTCTCAAGATGCTCAAGGAGGGAAGGGCAGGGGTCATGGTGGACACGAAGCAGAACCCCAAGGGGGAACTGTGGGGCGCGAATAATTGAAGGGGCGGGTCGGGCGATCAAACCTCGATACCTTCCCCGTCTTTCAGGAACTCGATCAGTCTCATAAAGGGAGGGGTCGATGAGAATCAAGGTCCTCGGATGCTCGGGCGCGGAGTACCCCGGGAGCAACTCTCCGGCCTTTCTCCTCGACGACGGGATCCTCTTCGATGCGGGGACGCTCGCCTCCGTGCTCGGCGAAAAGGAGCAGATGAAGATCCGGACGATCTTCGTCACGCACGCCCACCTCGATCACATCCGGGGGATCCCGTTCCTCGCGGACAACATCGTCATGGCCCGGAAAAGGCGACGCGTCACGGTCTACAGCACCCCGTCCGTGGTGACGACGATCCGGAAGCACCTTTTCAACAGCGCGGTCTGGCCCGACTTCACGGTGATCCCCCATCCCGACGACGCCATCCTGAAGCTGGTCAAGCTGAAGGAGGGGAGGGCGGTCCACGAAGGGGAGTACAGGGTCACCCCGTACCGGG
>Ga0316601_100000503_pt1 | contig 16860 bp, 16 predicted proteins | sample OWC_soil_day5_no_FD_207663 | JGI IMG/M metagenome (GOLD analysis project Ga0316601, IMG submission 207663) | Wetland soil microbial communities from Old Woman Creek delta, Ohio, United States - OWC_soil_day5_noCT | ecosystem: Environmental > Terrestrial > Soil > Wetlands | place: USA: Ohio... | reverse complement strand
CTACTTTGATATATATAAATACATGGGAGCTCATTATTAAGTTCTTTTCCTAACTTTTGATAAACTTTTTTCCTTTCACCTTTATCTATTGTGTTTATACCTTTGCTACAAAGCTCATCCACTTTCACATTGCTATAATTAAACTTATTTTCATTTCCCTTGCTAGAGTACATAGCTGAGCAATCTGGATCCGTTGCTAGTTTAGAAACCATTAAAAACATCTCACACTGCTTCTTATCAATCTTATTACTTATATCACTTAATTCCATTGGCTCAGATATTAAATTAATCCCCAAATCCTTGTAGTCCCTTTGTGCCCTAGAAATTAAAATATTATAGAACGAGTCTGATTTATTAACAATAAAATGGATTTCGAATTTTTTTCCATCCTTTTCTCTTATACCATTAGCTCCAACCTTCCATCCTGAATCATCAAGCAATTTTTTAGCTTTTTCTAAATCATAGTCATATTTTTCTACATTCTCTTCATATGCAAAGGTTGCCTTTGCATATGGTGTATTTAGCACCTCCGCACTATCTTGGTATGCAGCTTTAATTATTTCTTTTCTATTCAATCCATAAGCTAAAGCCTTGCGAACATTTTTATCTAAGAATTTAGGATCTTTACAGTTCATCCCTATATATCCATATGCATTTGATGAAAACATTTGGATATTCAAAAATCCTGCTTGTTTCACTTGATCTATGCATTCACCTTTAGCACTTAATCCATCAATATCAATTTCGCCAGAAGCTAGCATAACCATTTTAGTATCATTAGTAGTTACCCTATAAATCAAGTTCTTAATTTTGGGAGTGCCTTTCCAATACTTTTCATTTGCTACTAAATCAACCTCCTGTCCTCCTTTATATGAAGTCAGAACGTATTGTCCACAGCCCATTGGCTTTTGATTTAAAGCTATTACAGATTTTGTATCTCCTTGTTTATAATCCTTACCATAATGCTTCTTTGAAAGTATACCTGTAGTAAAATAATACATAACACTTGCATTCTTTTCACTTAAAGTAAATACAACAGTTCTATCATCTTTTGCAGCAACACCTTCAACAGTAGTAGCTTTTCCGTCCTTATATTCCTTGTATCCCTTTAGTTTCATCCTTGAAACATCTACTGAACCTGTGTAACTTCTGTCACAGGCTACTGTATAAGTAAATACAACATCGTTAGCCGTCACTGTATCCCCGTTGCTGAATTTTACATCTTTCTTCATATGGAAGGTATAAATTAATCCATCATCTGAAACCTCCCATTTATCAGCTATACCACCTATAGGTTGTCCATCCTTATCTATATCTAGTAAGCCATCAAAAATAGTGCCAGTAATAAGAATATCACCGGAGGATTTCATGTATAATGGGTTTAATAACCCCTCTGGCTTGTCAGTACCAATAACTAAGGTATTCTTTCTACTCTTTGCAGCTGACGGATTAAAATCTGGCTTTTCTCCATTGATTATAGTAACAACAGGCTTGTCCCCCCTAGAAGCGATAGCTGACTTTGGATTATCCTTACCACATGCTGTAGTAATCACTGATAATACTATAGTGCCAATTAATAGAACAGACAACTTTCTCCCCTTCATTTTTTGTCCCCCCATTTTTTATTAGCTACCTTAATATAGCTTTATATTTATCTCAAAGTTTATAATTTTAATTTTCTAAATATTTTGTCTTTTAATCATTTTAATTCATCTTGTATACAATGTCAAATATAAGTTAATATGTAATAATATATTATTCTATTTAATATTTATTATCCAACGCACAACAAAATAACATATTTTCTTTTCTTCATAATTATAAAAAATATATATAATTTTTTCACCTTCAGTTATATAATAATAGTAAAGATTTATAAAGTGAGGGATTATATATGAGTTTATTTAAAGGTTCAGGAGTTGCTATTGTTACTCCATTTAACGACAGAGGTGTAGATTTTAAAAAATTAGAAGAACTTATCGAATGGCATATTAACCATAAAACAGATGCACTAATAGTATGCGGCACTACTGGTGAAGCTTCTACTATGACAGAGGAAGAAAGAAAAGAAACGATAAAATTTACTGTAGATGTAGTTAAGAAAAGAATTCCTGTAATCGCTGGAACAGGCACAAACAATACAGCAGCCTCCATCTCCATGAGTATGTGGGCAGAAAGTATCGGTGTAGATGGTCTTCTAGTAATAACACCTTATTACAACAAAACAACTCAAAAAGGATTAGTGGAACATTTTAAGGCCATTGCAACCAGCGTTAAAATTCCAATAATTTTATATAACGTACCATCTAGAACAGGTATGAATTTACCTCCAAAAACTCTTGTTGAGCTATGTCAATTCGAAAACATTGTAGCTGTAAAAGAAGCTAGCGGAAATATAAGTCAAATAGCTGAAATAAAAGCTTTATGTGGAGATAGGCTAGATATTTATTCCGGTAATGACGATCAAATAATACCAATATTATCTCTTGGAGGCGTAGGTGTTATTTCTGTACTGGCAAATGTAATTCCTGAAGAAGTCCACAATATGGTTGAGTTTTATCTTAACGGAAATACTTCAGAGGCTCTTAAACTTCAATTGCAAGCTTTAGCCTTAACTAACGCACTATTTATTGAAACAAACCCTATACCAGTTAAAACTGCAATGAACTTAATGGGAATGGAAGTAGGCCATTTGCGTCTTCCATTATGCGATATGACTGAAGGTAATTTATCAATACTGAAGAAAGAAATGACTTCATACGGACTATTAAAATAAGGAGGCATGCTCAATGATTAAAATAATTTTATGTGGCTGCAGTGGAAAAATGGGAAGAGTTATTTCTCAAATAGTAAGCAACTATCCTTCCCTTTCTATAGTAGCTGGAGTAGATGCTATAGATTCAAACCAAGCCTATCCTATTTTTCACAGTATAAGTGAATGTAATGAAAATGCTGATGTTATTATAGACTTTTCTAGACCTAGTACTTTAGAGGAGCTTTTATCTTATGCCAGAACGAAAAAACTATCTTTAGTGCTTTGTACAACAGGATATACCCCTGATCAGCTTGATAAAATTGATGAAGCTAGCAAGGAAATTCCTCTTTTCCGCTCAGGTAATATGTCACTTGGAGTAAACGTTGTTAATAATGTTTTAAAAAACATCAGCGCTATGCTTTATGAAAACTTTGATATAGAAATTATAGAAAAACATCATAATCAAAAGGTCGATGCACCAAGCGGCACTGCATTGCTTCTAGCTAACACCATAAAGAACGCCATTCCAGAGGAAACAATTTTTGTACATGGTAGAGATGGGATAGCTAAGCGTCATCATAAAGAAATAGGTATTCACGCTGTGAGAGGCGGCAGTATTGTAGGAGAGCATGAAATAATCTTCGCTGGACAAGGAGAAACAATTACAATTAGTCATTCAGCTTTATCAAGAGAGGTATTTGCAGTAGGAGCTTTAAAAGCCTGCGAATTCATTCATAACAAAAAAGCTGGATTGTATAACATGGATGATGTGGTTAACCAAAAATAAATTTTAAAGCCTGCAGCATTATTGCTGCAGGCTTTATATTTCTATGGTTTATTATTTAACTATATGACAAGCAACAAAGTGATTTGGTTTCACTTCTTTTAATTCTGGAGATTGCTCTAAGCATATTGCTTTTGCATATCTGCATCTAGCAGCAAATCTACAGCCTGGTTTAGGATTAATTGGACTTGGAACTTCGCCCTCAAGCATAATTCTTTGTCTTTCTTTAGCAACCTTTACATCTGGAATTGGTATAGCTGAAAGTAACGCTTGAGTATATGGGTGTAATGGCTCAGCATAAAGGTCTCCACTAGCTGCAAGCTCAACCATTGTTCCTAGGTACATAACCCCAACTCTGTCTGATATATGCTTAACCATAGATAAATCGTGAGCGATAAATAAATATGTTAAGCCTAACTCTTTTTGAAGTTTAATTAATAAGTTTACAACTTGAGCTTGAATTGATACGTCAAGAGCAGATATTGGCTCATCACAAACGATGAATTCAGGTTCAATTGCCAATGCTCTAGCTATACCTATTCTTTGTCTTTGTCCACCAGAGAATTCATGTGGGAATCTGGAAGCATGTTCCTTATTCAATCCTACTAACTCTAGTAATTTATATATTCTATCTGTTTTTTCTTGGCCAGTATATAAGTTATGAATATCTATACCCTCGCCAATGATGTTACCAACAGTCATTCTTGGATTTAATGATGCATAAGGGTCTTGGAATATAATTTGAGCCTTACGAGTAAAATCTTTCTTATCCTTTCCCTTTAACTTGTGAATATTCACTCCATCGTATAAAACTTCCCCGTCAGTAGCAGGATATAATCCCATAACTGTTCTACCACAAGTAGTTTTACCACAACCTGATTCTCCAACAAGACCAAGGGTTTCTCCCTTCATAAGGTTAAAGCTTACATTGTCCACAGCCTTTAATGTAGCACCTGGACCAACGTTAAAGTATTTTTTCAAATTCTTAACTTCGATTAAAACTTTATTTTGTGCCATTTGCTGCCCCTCCATTTCCTACAGGTCTTTCTACTTTTGGTGCATATGGATGTTGTAACCAACAATGTACTCCATGAGTATCACTTATTGTAGTATATTCAGGCATAGTCTCTTTACAAATATCCATAGCAAAATCACATCTTGCTGCAAAAGGACATCCTACTGGAGGGTTTAAAAGATCTGGTGGTGTTCCTTTTATTGCATATAATGTATCTTTATGTCCTGTATCAAGTCTTGGAACTGATCTAAGCAGTGCCCAAGTGTATGGGTGCTGAGGATTGTCGAAAATTTCAACAACTGTACCTCTTTCTATTATTATTCCACTATACATAACTTGAATTCTATCAGCAAAGTCTGCAACAACTCCCAAATCGTGAGTTATTAGTATAACTGCTGTTCCAAGCTTTTCTTGAAGATCCTTCATAAGATCCATGATTTGAGCTTGTATTGTAACGTCTAACGCAGTAGTTGGCTCGTCAGCTATAAGTATCTTTGGCTGACATGCAAGAGCTATAGCTATCATTGCTCTTTGTCTCATACCACCTGAAAATTCATGTGGATATTGTTTAGCTCTTTTTTCTGCATTAGGAATATTAACTAATTTAAGCATTTTTACAGCTTCATCAAAAGCTTCTGTTTTTGACATTCCTCTGTGAATAATAAGTGTTTCTGCTATTTGTTTTCCTATTGTCATTGTTGGGTTAAGAGATGTCATTGGGTCTTGGAAAACCATACTTATGTCTCCACCTCTTAAGCTTCTCAATTCAGTTTCATTCATTTTTAATATATCTTTACCATCGAAAAGTATTTCCGATCCTTTTTTAATTTCACCAGGAGGTGTTTGTATAAGTCTCATTAATGATTTTGCTGTTACAGACTTACCACAACCTGATTCTCCAACTACAGCTAAGGTTTCCCCGCCTTTTAAATGAAAATCAATGCCCCTAACTGATTGAACTTCACCAGCATAGGTATGATATGACACTCTTAGATTTTTAACTTCTAGTAACTTTTCCATTTCATTATCCTCCTTACTGACGAAGTGATGGGTCAAGCGCGTCTCTTAAACCATCTCCAAGTAGATTAAATGCTAATACTGTTAAACATACTGCTAGAGCTGGGAATATAAGTTCATGCGGGTGATTACGCATAGCCCCTTGTCCAGCCATAACTAAGGCTCCCCAGCTTGTATTAGGAGATTGAACTCCTAAGCCTAAAAAGCTTAAAAATGCCTCATCAAATATAAATGCTGGAATATCCATTGACATATAAACTATAAGTATACCAATTGTATTAGGTATTAAGTGTTTTGTTATTATTCTAGCTGAACTTGCACCTAATGCACTTGCAGCCATAATATATTCTGAGTTTTTAAGCTGCATTACTTGTCCTCTAATAAGACGAGAAATGTGTGTCCAACCAGTAAGACACATTGCAAATACTAATGTGTTTATTCCTGGAGGAAGTACTATTAGAAGTAGGATAAGAACAAGAATATAAGGTATTGATACTAATATTTCTACAATTCTCATCATAAATACGTCAAGTTTTCCACCAAAGTAACCACTTATACCACCGTATAAGCATCCAACTATGATTTCTATGAATGTACCAACAAAACCTATATATAGAGAAACTCTTCCGCCAATCCATACTCTAGAAAACATATCTCTTCCTAGGTTATCTGTTCCAAACCAATGCTTTCCAAAAGGTGTTTTGTCAAGGGCATCGTAATTTTGAGTATCAAACTTAATTCCATTAATATATGGTCCAAATATGCACATAAGTATCATTAATATTAAGAATACTAACGAAACCATAGCAACAGGGTTTTTCTTTAATCTTCTCCAAGCATCTCCCCAGTAAGTTAAGCTTGGTCTATTTATTGCTTCTGCATTAGAAGCGTCACAACCTACTATTTTAAATTTATTTTTATCTAACGTCATAACTCTCACCTCTAATCATTTTTTGTGCCATCAAACTTTATTCTTGGATCTATAAGTACATATGCAATATCAACAACTAATAAAGAAACTATGAAAAGGAATGAAATGAATACTGTCATAGACATTATTACAGTGTAGTCTCTGTTACCGATAGCATTAACTACTTCTCTTCCGATTCCTGGTATTGCAAATAATTGTTCTATAACCAAGCTTCCTGTTATAACCATTGCTATTCTTGGTCCCAAAATTGTGATTACAGGTAAAAGTGCATTTCTTAATATATGTTTTATAGTTAAAGGAATTTTTGCAACCCCTTTAGCTTTTGCAGTCAATATATAATCTTTATTGATAACATCTAGTACAGATGTTTTCATATATCTAGCATTTGAAGCTATTTGTCCAAAGCTCATTGCAAGCATTGGAAGCAATGTGTATTTAAAAGCTGTGAAGAAGTAGGTATTAGATTCCCATCCTACTGTCGGCAGCCCGTATTTTCCACCTAGTGCGAATTGAAGTAATATAGCCATAACGAAACCTGGTATAGATACACCGGCTATGGCAATTAGTATTACTAAATAGTCAACCCACGTATTTCTCTTAAATGCTGCAAGAATTCCCAAGGATAAACCTACTATAAGTGCAAATAAAACAGTTTGTAATCCTAATCTTGCAGATACAGGAAGTTCTTTTTTAATCATTACATTAACAGTTTTTCCAGGGTAAATTATTGATTCACCCAAATCCCCAGTGACTAAATTTTTAAGATAATCACCATATCTCACATAAGCAGGTTGATCCAGCTTATACTTATGCCTTATAGCCTTTTGAGCTTCTGGCGGTAAAACTTTAGCTTTTGATCCTATTGGATCTCCAGGTACGCTGTTGATTAAACAAAATGTAATCGTTGCCACAACCCAGAGTGTTACAAACATCAGTCCAACTCTCTTTAAAATATATTTTGCCATTATTTTCCCCCCGTGTTATTAAGCATTAACATCAACAGGACCTAAGTCCTGTTGATGTTTTATTGCTATTTATTATTTTCCAGATACATAAGCTCTAGTAAAGTCGTATAATCCTCCGAATTTTGGAATATACATTCCCTTTAAGTAGTTTTGTCTGAAACTATGAATATCTTTGTAGAAAGTTGGAATTATAGCTGCATCTTTAACAACAAGTAATTCTTCAGCTTTCTTGTAGTTTTGTAATCTCTTAGCTGGATCTGATTCTTTAGCAGCATCTCTTACTAGCTTGTCATAGTCAGCACTAGCATATTTACCACTGTTATTTTGGCTATCGCTTAAGAAGCAAGCGAAGAATGAGTTAACGTCGTTGTAGTCTGCACCCCATCCACCTGAGCAAATGTCAAAGTTTCCTTTTGATCTATCTGCGAAGTATGTTGGTGAGTCAACTGAGTATTTAATAGTAAGCTTTATTCCAAAAGTATCTTGATATAACTTTTGAGTATATTCTGAACTTGCTTTACTTGTTGAAGTTGCTTTACTATTTAAGAATACTAATTCTACTTTTGAAGGATCAGTAATTCCCTCTTCTTTTAAACCTTCAGTCATAAGCTTCTTAGCATCTTCTTTGAAGCTCTTTAATGGCTCTGTAACTTCTTTTCTATAGTCTTTAGTTCCAACTGCTACTGCTTGTGGAACAATACCATTTGATGGAACGTATCTCTTATAAACAACATCTAAGTATTGTTGTCTATTAAATGCAAGACTTAAAGCTTGTCTAACTTTTGCGTTTTTAAGTATGCCTTTATTTACATTTAAATAGAAGTAGAATGATGATGGTTCTAAGCCTGTAACATATTGAAGTTCTTTAGCGTCAGCTTTTCCTTGTAATCTCTTTAAGTTGTCGCCTGTAGCTCCACACATGTCTAACTCTTTACCTTCAAGCATTTTAACATAAGTAGTTTCTTCTTCTATTATGCTGCAATTAGCTTGAGTTATAGTTATATCTTTAGCGTTCCAATATTTATCATTTTTCTTATAAACTATCTTTGAACCCTTTTGGTATTCAGCTACTACGAATGGTCCATTATAAACCATTGTTTTGTAATCTGTACCATATTTATCTCCTTGAGCTTTAGCAAGGTCTTCTCTTCCTGGAACTAAACCTTTAAATGCTATAGCACTTTCGAAATAAGCTGTAGGTTGTTTTAAAGTAACTTCTAAAGTCTTGTCATCTATAGCTTTTACTCCTACTGTATCAGCTTTAGCTTTTCCCTCTGAATATTCCTTTGCACCCTTAACACCTATTTCATCAAGGAATGTTAGGTAGTCACTAGCAACATCAGGATTAGCTTGTCTCTTCCAGTTGAACTCATAATCTTGAGCTGTAACAGCCTTTCCATCTGACCATTTGCAATCTCTTAATTTGAAAGTGTAAACAGTTTTGTCAGCATTAGTCTTCATGCTTTCAGCACCAGCTAATTCTGTTGATACAACACCATTCTTTACAACTTCTTTTACAAGACCTTCGTAAATGTGTTGGAAAGCAGTAAAGCTATCTGTGTCACTTGCCTGTGCAGGATCGAATGTCTTCACGTCATAACCAAGGATGTTGATGATTTGCTCTTTGTCTTTTACATCCTTCTTTGCTCCATTGTCATCAGGCGTGCTTTTGCAACCAGCTAACAATACAGAAGTTGAAAGCATAACTGTAAGAACTGTTGCAATAATCTTCTTTGATTTCATTTGATAACCCCCTTTTTAATATGTAGTTTATATAATAAGTATTTCTACTTATTTTCTAAGTTAATCAATTGAATGAATCCGATCTAGTATTGCTTCTTTTCAAAATATGCGATTTGCGAAGAATTATTCGACAATAAGCCTGTCCATTTTGAATGTTTTTAAATTTTTCATTGTTTTTAATTTTGCGTTTATTGCAATATCGGCTTATCTTTATTTCATGGATAAATATTACCATATCTTTTTATGTCTGTCAAACCCATTTTATTTCAAAATTTATTTATTTAATTAATATAAAGAAAAAAAGGTCCTGCATAACTGTGCAAAACCTTATAAAAATTGTTATTAAAACAGAAGTACTAAAACTTTATCGTATTTTTATATATTTTAAAATATAACACTATTATTTGTCTTTCAAATATCCTTTTATAGCAAGCCATTCTTCTATTCTGTCGAACGCCCGTTTTAGTTCTTCTAAACTATATGAGTATGATATCCTTATATATCCTTCCCCTCCCTCACCGAAGGCGTTCCCTGGAACTACTGCCACCTTGCCTTCTCTAAGTAAGCTTTCGCAAAAGGCTTCGCTGGTCAAATTAAATTTTGTTATGGATGGAAATATGTAAAAGGCTCCTCTTGGCTTTACTACTTCAAAGCCTAATTCCACCAATCTTTTGTATACATAGTCTCTTCTTTTTTCAAACTGATTTTTCATATATTCTACATCAGGCAAACAGCTCTTCAACCCTTCTAGAGCACCATATTGTACTATGGACGGAGCACAGGACACACCATATTGATGAACCTTCATGATGCTGTCCATAAAAGCACTCCCTGCACAAACATACCCAAGCCTTAGCCCCGTCATAGAAAAAGTCTTTGAAAATCCACCAATTAAAATCACCTTATCTTTTAATTCTGAATATTGAGCAATAGAATAATATTCTCCTTCATAGCAAATTGCATTATAAATTTCATCTGTTATGATTGTGATGTTTTTATCTTTCAAAATTTCATATAATTTGTTCCTGTCGCATTTTGTAAGAATTGTACCTGTAGGATTACTTGGAAATGACAAAACTAATATTTTAGGAGATTTTTCAACAATTAATCTTTCTAAGCTCTTAAAATCAATGGTGAATTCTTTAGTTAAATTATAATTCTCAATTTCTCCCCCTAAAAGTTTTACACAGCTTTCATAGGCAGGATATGCAGGTGTAGGTATAAGCACTTTATCCCCCTTATTTATTAACGCAGTGAAAACTGACATTAAAGCTTCACTTCCACCTATAGTAAGACATATTTCTTGCGGTTTGTATTTTATATCAATTCCCCTTAAGTATTTGCTTATTTCTTCCCTTAACTCTATAAGTCCTGCATTTGCAGTATATCCTGTTTTGTTTTCTTCCAAAGCTTTAACCACAGCCTCTTTAACTTTCATAGGAACATTAAAATCCGGCTGCCCCAAAGTTAAAGAAATTGCATCTGGAACCTCAGCTACCTTATTATAAAACTTTCTAATTCCTGATATCTCAATTTTTTGTACATTCTCCGATATTATATTATTCATTATTTTACCTCCTAATTAACTTACACAAACTTCCTTACCATTATTATAAACACATTTTCGTATTTTTTAAACCAAATCTCTTATTTCCCCCTTTTAAAAAAATATTACATTTAGTATAATTATTTAATGTATTACCATGAAGGTTATACATTGTAAAATAATAGTTGATGCATTATTTACAAATGATATTTCACTAAGGAGGCTTATATATATGAGTTATAATTTAACTGATCCATACGAAATAGCTAGATACATAAAGGAAGCAAAAAAAACTACGCCTGTTAAAGTATACTTAGATGGAGACCTATCAGGTTGCAACACAGGAAACATGGAAGTTTTCGGTGAAAGTGGCTTTTATGTAATTTTTGGAGAAGGTGCTGAAGTTTCTGATTTCATCATGCTAAACAAGGATAAAATTAGAAAGTTCAAGCTTGAGCAGGATAGAAGAAATTCAGCTATCCCTCTTTTAGATATGATACCTATAGATGCAAGAATAGAACCGGGCGCTATAATTAGAGATAAGGTTTCTATCGGAAAAAGCGCTGTAATTATGATGGGAGCCGTAATCAATATTGGAGCTGAAATTGGCGAAGGTACCATGGTAGATATGAATGCTGTTGTAGGTGCAAGAGGAAAACTTGGAAAAAGAGTTCATTTAGGTGCTGGCGCAGTAGTTGCTGGTGTTTTAGAACCACCAAGCAAGGAACCTTGCATAATTGAAGATGATGTACTTATAGGTGCTAATGCGGTAATTCTTGAAGGAGTTAAAATAGGTAAAGGTTCAGTAGTTGCTGCTGGTGCTGTTGTTACAGAAGATGTACCTGCTGGTGTTGTTGTTGCAGGAATGCCAGCTAAAATAGTAAAGGATGTTGATGACAGAACAAAAGATAAAACTCAACTTCTTGATGATTTAAGAAAGTAAACTAAAACGCCCCTGGTTATCCAGGGGCGTTATTTTTTAATTACATTCCCATTTCTATTATTTCATTAGTAAACTCTTCGCCATCTTCATTCTCTGAGTCTTCTTTCCCTACTCTTTCCATCTTAGATATGGAAACTTCATAAGCTATTTTTCTAATTACTTCACTATCTGAAACCTTTTTTTGATATTCTCTGCTTTGTAATCTACCCCAAACTCTAATATTGTCACCAACCTGTAATGTTTGACAGAATCTTGAGTTTCTACCCCAAGCTATAGTTGGAATATAATCTGATTTATTATAAGCTCTATTAACAGCTAGTAAAATGTCTGCAATTTCTCTTCCAAATGGAGTAGTTCTATATACTGGTTGTTTACATATGTAACCATCTAAGAATATTTGATTAGGATTCTTACTTCTTTCAACACAACACTCTACATTTCTTGCAAAAACAGTTAATATCAATCTGTTTGTTCCATCAACAAATTTATTATAAGATCTTAATTGTCCTTCAACTATAAGCTGACTTCCAATCTTAATCTCCATCCCAGCTATAAGTCTCTCAGAAACTGTTATTGATAACATATCCTTTGAATCACTTAATCTAGGTACTTCAAGGTAAAAAGAATAAAACCCTTCTCCATACATTTCATGGCTAAATTCTAAATCTGATTTTACTTCTCCCTCTAAGTAAATCTTGTTGTTTAACATTAAATTATTCATTGTTAACCCCTCTCTCCCTTGGTATTTCAAAATTTCTTATACAAAATATAAGTATTCACCTTTTGTATAAAATATACCCTTTTATTTTTTATCTTTATAAATTTTTCATATAACACCTTAAAGCTAACCTTTCTTCAATCTCTGCATTACTTAAACCTTCAATTAATGCAATAGTAATGCATACCATATATGGGTAAAGCTCTTGTTCTTTATGAAACTCAACATTTATAGGTATTTCTTGTGGTTCTAACATTCTAAAAGCATTTATATTCAAGTACCTTTGAAGACAATAGACAAAACCACCATTTTCATTTTCAACGCTAGATATTGTTACTGTATTTTTACCACCAAAACCGAAGGCTATTATATTGCCATATACCTCTATACTGTCACCTTGGTTTTGATCCATATCAATAAAACAATATCCACAGTTTAGTGAAATTTTAGTTAATGATGCATCATTAAGCAAAATAATGTAGTCAAAATGTTTGATAGTAGAGATAGTCTCTTCTGTAACAAATTGAAACTTCACATCCAGCAATGTTAATATTCTTGTAACATTGAGCAAAAACTCATTTTTTTGCTCATCTCCAAAAACGGCTATGGTTTTCATCATATCATCTCCTGCTAAAGCATTTGTTTACAAATATTTTAAACAAGAGAGTCTTTTTTATACTTTTAACATTTTATAAAGAAAAAACCTTCATTATCCTCTGTAGAGTTTCAACAATTGCTATACAAATCACCCTAAGTAAAATTATATGTTTCCATTATAATACATTTATATATTATTTTGCAATATTTTTCTAATTAGGTATTTGTTTTCCTGCAGGATCGATATGATAGTTTTCTTTATATATTAATTCAGATACTTTAACAATGGTATAGCCTTCATTCTTTAACTTTTCAATTATTTTAGGAAGGTTTTCTGGTGTATATTTACCATCATTATGAAATAATATTATTGAACCTGGTTTTACATTTTTTATAACTCTATTATATTCAATAGCGGCGCCGTTAGCCTTCCAATCTATGCTGTCCACATCCCATTGAATGCAATAATGTTTAGTAGCTTCCACAGTTTCTACCACTAAATTATTATAAGTTCCTGATGGACACCTGAATAGATTTGTTCCCACCCCGGTGATCCCCCTAATTTTAGCATCAGTCATAGCTATCTCTTCAATTATTTTACTCTTTGATATTTGCGTCATATCGGGGTGTTTATTTGAGTGGTTTCCTATTTCATGTCCCCTACTGCTCATTTCTTTAACTTTATCAGGAAACTGATCCACCCAGGCTCCTACAACAAAAAAAGTAGTCTTTACATTATATTTATCTAGTATGTCCAATATCTGGCTTGTGTTATCTTCTCCCCAGCTGGCATCAAAAGAAATTGCAACTTTTTTCTCCTGTGTTTCTACACAATATATTGGCACTTTTCTGTCTACTCTAAAAAAAACCCCTGTATGCTTGTAGTTTAAAGCTATAGATGATGCTACCCCGATTAATAGCAGCACCAAAGGTAGAATTATTTTATTTACATGTAGCCTTTTTAAATAGTTCATGACTCCTCCTTAATTTTTATTCCTCTATAAATTTATATAATTGTTTCATATATAAATATTACAATTACCAGAAAAAATTTAGTTGTGGATATGTTCTCCACCTTTGCCTTTAACACTACAGTATAAATACTCCTTTGAAACGCAAACTATAAATACAAAATCACATAAAAGGAGGAATTACATATGGCATTAGGTCAATCTGGAAGCGGAAGAACTCAACTAGTTCCTGAAGTTCATAAGATACTGGATGATATGAAATATGAAATAGCTGAAGAACTTACTTTAGGTGTACATCAAGGTTCAGAGGATTATTGGGGCGAAGTAACTGCTAGAAATTGCGGTCGTGTAGGCGGCGAAATGGTTAGAAGAATGATATCAATGGCTGAAAACGAATTATTGAATGGAAAAAGACCATAAAAAAAACATAAAAACATAAAAAGCACCGATTTATTTCGGTGCTTTTTATGTTATAATAAATATTGTCATATTATTTCAAGGAAGTTAAAAGTCCTAAATGGACTTTGACGGGTAACCTGTGAACAGAATCAAGATCTTAAGTTACCCAGTGCCCGAAGGGCAGCGAACTGTTTTAAGTGCCCGTGTAACCACTGGAAGGAGGAATAATAATGTTTGGAGATACCTTGGATTTAGCTGAAAATAAACTCCTATTACTTTACATATTTAATAAAATAAAGTTTCCTATTTCTAATATACAAGTAACTCAAATAGTATTAGAAAATAATTTCATGAACTATTTCACTCTTCAACAGTATATTTCTGATCTTATGAATGCAAACTTTTTAAACCATACTGAAGAACAAGGAAAGCAAAGATTATTAATCACAGAAAAGGGTACTAAGGTATTGTCTATGTTTGACAATAGAATTCCTTCAAAGAAAAAGGATATTTTAGATGATTACTTAAAAAAGAAATTAGATAATATAAAGAAGGAAGTTACTGTATCAGCAGATTATACTATAGAAAAAAGTAATAGTTTTATGGTAACCTTAAAAGTTTCTGAAAATGATATAGATTTGATAAATCTTAAGCTTAACGTCCCTTCAAATAAACAAGCAAGACAGCTATGTGCTAAGTGGAAAAATAATTCTTCTGAGTTTTATAATAATATCATGCAATTATTAATAAAGGATTAAATTAATGTCATGCCTGTAGGTTCCCCACCTATGGATATGACTTTTTTATTTTCTCCATAGATATCCATTTGGATAAGAAGATTATTATAGTTATCTCCTACATAAATATATTTGCCATTCTTAATTATTCCCCTGGGCATGCCGCCTACATCTATTTTTTTTAATTCCTTATAGTTACTTAAGGATATGCCGCTTACAGTACCATCGCCAAAATTCGAAACAAAACACTCTCCCTGATCACAATACATGTCTACTGGTGAGTTGCCCACAGATATCCTATGAATAATATGGTAATTCTTTAAGGATATAACTGCTACGCTTCCTTTACTATCTCCGCCAATATTACTCTCGCACACTAATATATACTTGCCATCAAGGGTAAATATGGCCTTGGTTGGATAAGCCCCAACTCTTATATTTTTAATATTTGTCCTATCACAGCAGTCTATTAAAGTAATACTATCACTTTCCATATTGGAAACCGCCATTATTTTATTTTCCTTATTCACAGCTATACTATGAGGATGATTTTCACAGCTAATAGTCTCCATTAAAGAATTGGAGATTAAATTGAACACTACTAAGCTATTTGAATCACCACAGATAATATAAGCATCATTATTGCACTCTACTACATCATTACAATGAATGCCAATAAAATATTTATTAAGTACTATTTCCTTTTCTACATCAATTAAAGAAATAGTATTTTCATAGCTATTAGCTATGAGCAAATTATTCTTATATCGGCATATTCCATGGGGACCTATTTTAGTAAAATTATCACTTCTTAAATTAATTCTACCCTGTTCCTCAAAACTATCTAAATTAACTACTGAAATATAATCCGTAGAAGTATTACATATATACAGCTTCGTCACCCTATCACCCCCGTTCAATATATAATATGATATAAAACCATAATAGGTAATAGTATTTGAATTATTATTTTTTTTAATATATAATCTTAATTGTTGACAATTACTATATAAAATTTAGAAGGGGTGGGTGAATATGTACACTTATACTACTACTGGCGTTTGTGCTAAACAAATCGAATTCACTGTTGAAAATGATAAACTTGTTAACGTAAATTTTATTGGTGGATGCCCTGGAAACCTTATAGGAATATCTAACCTTGTAAAAGGTATGGACGTTACAGAAGCCATAAATAAATTAAAGGGAATTAGCTGTGGAGGAAAAGAAACATCTTGTCCAGATCAGCTTGCAAAAGCTCTAGAAAAGTTAGTTTTAAATAAATAAACAAATAAAAAAAGCAAGTAGTAGTACTTGCCTTTTCATTCTAATCCTTTAATGCAATCTGCCCTAAGCTCATGTCTATCAGCCTTCTTTAGAAGCTCATTGTAAACTGGAAGAAGTATGCGGCTCCAGCTTTCATCCTTAAAGGCTAAGCTCCTATTATAAAGCTCTTGAATTACTAATAGTTTCTCCTTAATAATACTCACCCTAACATAAAATACTACTAAGTTATAAATATTATTGAAACTACTTAAATATACCTTCCCTAATTATCTTTCTCATATCTCCTATCATATATAATGAGCCAGAAATTAATAACAAATCATCATTTCCACAATAATTAAAAGCCCTTAAGTAAGCTTCCTTATAATCTTCTACAGCCTCACAGCGAACATCATATTTATCTATTACATTCTTAAGCTCCTCTGCTAATTGAGCTCTTTCACTATTCGGAGTAA
>Ga0316601_100000502_pt1 | contig 16864 bp, 17 predicted proteins | sample OWC_soil_day5_no_FD_207663 | JGI IMG/M metagenome (GOLD analysis project Ga0316601, IMG submission 207663) | Wetland soil microbial communities from Old Woman Creek delta, Ohio, United States - OWC_soil_day5_noCT | ecosystem: Environmental > Terrestrial > Soil > Wetlands | place: USA: Ohio... | reverse complement strand
TTCTATTTTTGTATATAAATTCAATTATAATGAATTCATAGCAAAAGTAAGTTATTTGTTTTAAAAATCAATATTAAACCATGTTAATAATAGGTATAGCTGGTGGAACAGGTTCCGGCAAAACAACGGTTGTTCGTAAGATTTTTGATAGTCTTCCTAAAGATGAAGTAGTTTTACTACCTCAGGACTCTTACTACAAAGACAGTAGCAATGTCCCTGTCGAAAAAAGACAATTTATCAACTTCGACCACCCGGATTCTTTTGAATGGGATTTGCTATCAAAGCACATTCAGTTACTTAAAAAAGGAGAAAGTATAGAACAACCAACTTACTCTTACCTGACTTGCACCCGTCAGCCGGAAACAATTCACATTGAGCCGCGGGATGTTATTATTGTAGAAGGGATTCTGGCCTTAAGCGATAAAAAGTTACGGGATTTGATGGACTTAAAAGTGTTTGTAGATGCTGACCCTGATGAGCGATTGATACGTGTAATAAACCGCGATATTGTAGAACGCGGACGTACAGCTGAAATGGTAATGGAAAGATATACTCGTGTATTAAAGCCTATGCATCAGCAGTTTATTGAACCAACAAAGAGATATGCCGACTTAATTATTCCTCAAGGTGGAAACAATCAGGTTGCTATTGATATATTGACTATGTTTATCGAAAAGAATCTCGATCTGGAAAAATAGAAAACAAAGATATGCGTAAACTACTACTTTTCTTCCTGATAACTATGTCGTTACTTGCCTGTAAAAATACAACAAGACAGAAAGAGAAGAGTGTTTACGATCTTCCTCAAATAAAAGACAGTGGTGAACTTGTAGTTCTAACTCTTTACAGTTCTACCTCTTATTTTATATACCGAGGACAAGAGATGGGATATCAATACGAACTAAGTGAACAATTTGCACGCTCACTAGGATTAAAGTTACGAGTTGAGGTAGCAAAAAACATTCCCGAACTGGTACGTAAATTGAAAAAGGGCGAAGGAGACATGATTGCCTACAATTTACCAGTAACAAAGACAATGAAAGACAGTCTGACTTATTGCGGACTAGAAGTTATAACTCATCAGGTAGTTGTTCAGCAAAATAAATCTAAATCTGAGCTTCTAACAGATGTTACTCAGTTGATTGGAAAAGATGTTTATGTAAAGCCTGGAAAATATTATGAACGCTTGGTTAATCTCGACAAGGAATTAGGTGGCGGAATTAAAATTCATAAGGTTGAAAGCGACAGCGTTTCTGTAGAAGATTTAATTACTCAGGTTGCTGAAGGAAAGATTAAATATACAGTCTGCGATGATGATCTGGCCAAATTAAATGCAACTTACTATCCCAACATCAATATTAAACTATCTGTTAGTTTTGACCAACGGGCATCATGGGCTGTTAGACAGGAATGCACACAGCTTGCCAAAGCTGCCAACGAATGGTATAAAAACAATATTACTTCACCAGATTATACTGCCAGTACAAAACGATATTTCGAATTACTGAAAACAACAGTACACTCTCCTATTCTATCTATCAAACACGGTAAAATTTCTCTTTATGACAAATTTTTCAAGAAGTACTCAAAAGAGATAAACTGGGACTGGCGGCTTCTTGCTTCACTTGCTTATAATGAATCGAACTTTGACTCCAAAGCTGTGTCCTGGGCAGGAGCAAAAGGATTAATGCAGCTTATGCCTGCCACCGCAAGAGCCATGGGATTGTCATCCGGAGAAGAAGAAAATCCTGAATTAAGTATAAAGGCTGCGGTTAAATATATTGCTTCTATCAACAAAAGCTTTAGCATGATACCTGATAAAAAAGAACGGCGAAATTTTATTCTAGCTGCTTATAATGCAGGATTAGGACATATTTATGATGCAATGGCACTTGCTGACAAATACGGGAAAAATAAATTGGTGTGGTATAACAATGTGGAGCACTTTATTCTTTTAAAAAGTAATGAAGAGTATTTCACTGATCCTGTATGTAAGAATGGTTATTTTCGTGGAAGAGAAACATTCAATTTTGTTCGTGACATAAACTCCCGCTATCAGGTATATAAGAAAAAAATAAAAAATTAATCTCATAAAAAAAGGATAATCTATCTCAGATTATCCTTTTTCATTTGTTTAAATTTGTTAGATCTGTTAGAATTGTTTATGTAAGAGAGTTTAGTTTTTCATTTTTATAAGCAGTCAGAAATAAATTTCTGCATTTCCGGGAACTGAATTTCAATACTTTGAAGTAATTTAAACTGTGCTTTTGAACGCACTAAATTATGTTCCGGATATTGAATTTTATAATAAGTATCGCCATTAATATAATCTGCAAGAAAACGGACTAATTGCATATAAGGAAATAAAGCTGCTGCGTATGGAAGATTCTCTATTTCAACAGGAAGAAGGAACGAACTAGCTGATTCTAAATATCCCTTTGTAAATGCTTTAAAAATTTCCATATTAAAGTTCACATTCTCAAAATTCTTATCGTCTTCGTCACCTGTGTTTGCAGCCGAACGAAGAAAATCTCCATAATCAGAGAAAATAAAGCTTGGCATAACTGTATCTAAATCAATCACGCAAAGTACTTCACCATCCTGATCAAACATCATGTTGTTTACTTTGGTATCGCAATGGCAAACCCTTTTTGGCAGTTTGCCTTCTCTATACCAACGTTCGGCTTTACACATCTCATTGGCACGTTTTTCTATTTCGTCAATCAAGTATTGAACTTCCGACAAGCGACCAACTGCATTCTTCTCAATTGCCTCATGAAGTTGCTTCAAACGGAATTCCATATTATGAAAATCTGGAATAGTTTCACCAAGTTTATCAGGAATATCAGCAAGCATTGACTGAAAATTACCGAAAGCAATACCCGCAGTATACGAATTTGCAGCATCAACAGTTTCACGAGTTATAGCATTGGCAATAAAAATCATTACCCTCCAATAGCTATTACCATCAAAGTAATAAAGCTTATCATCTTTGGCAGGAACCAGTTTTATAACCTTACGATCCAAATCTGCCTCATTTGCCTGTTCAAGTATTTTTCGGATAAATGATGTTACGACAAAAATATTCCTCTGCAACATTTCAACATCCTGAAATATTGCATGATTAATTCTTTGAAGAACATAATCTGGATGCTTTTCTCCGGTTGTTTCTATTTTATATGAATCATTTATCAGGCCGTTTCCTAGTGGAAGTATCTGATGTATATCTCCATCAATTTTAAAGTGAGCAGCTATTTCAAGCAGATTATTCATAGCATTATTAAATATATTATACAAACTTACCACAAATATATATATTATTTCATTATTATACGTATCAAAAGTAATATTTATAATTATATTTAATAAATAAATAGGGATATCATTCTATTCATAAAAATAAAATAGAATGATATCCCTATAACTAATATTATAAAGATAAGATTTACTTAAAAATCAATATTTTATATAATAAAGGTAATCCTTACAACCTAATATATAAATAACAATCTAAAACCGGTCGACACCTTCGAGTTTAAGCAATATAGTTTTTATATCTAATCCACCTGCATACCCGCCCAAAGTACCGTTGGCTGCAATCACTCTGTGACAAGGAATAATTATTGCAATTGGATTTCGTCCATTCGCAGTTCCCACAGCCCGGCAAGCCTTAGGATTTTCTACTCGTTCTGCAAGCTCTTTATAACTGATTGTTTGTCCATAAGGAATAGTTTGCAAAGCTTTCCATACAGAGCATTGAAAATTTGTGCCTTCAGGAGCTAAAGGCAAAGTAAAATCTTTCCGGTTCCCGGAGAAATATTCATCAAGCTGCCTAATACACTCCTTCATTACTGCTGGAATATTCTCAGAAGAAGTCTTGGCCGATTCTTTAAATAACAACTGAGTAATGTGGTTTTCTGTAGATTTAATCTCAAGAATGCCTACCGGAGACGAATAATAAACAATGCTCATAATAATACTTGTTTTATTAATTAAAACAAATTCAGTTTATTCTTTTGTGCATCTTCAATAGAAACTGTATCAACCTTCTTATCTGCATTTTTAAGACGAAGAGATTCATATTCTTTATTGAGTTCTGCTGCAAATTTTTCTTTTGCTTCAGGATTAAGTAAACGGGAAGCTACTGTTGCATTTTGAGCAGCATCTTTCAGATGAGCCACAATACCGCTGTAAACAGGAGCTATTTTAATTGCTGTATGTAACTTAGAGGTAGTTGCTCCACCAATCATCAAAGGTATATCCAAGCCAGCTTTCTGTAGTTCAGAAGCTACATGAACCATTTCTTCCAATGAAGGAGTTATCAGTCCACTCAATCCAATAAAATCTGGCTTTTCTTCTATTGCACGCTGCACTATTGTTTCAGTAGGAACCATAACTCCAAGATCTATGACCTCATAATTATTGCATGCCATCACCACAGAAACAATATTCTTTCCAATATCGTGTACATCACCTTTTACTGTAGCAATAAGCATCTTTCCAGCAGAAGTCGATCCATCTGTCTTTTCAGCTTCAATCAATGGTTGAAGAATGGCAACTGCCTTTTTCATGGTACGTGCTGTTTTCACAACCTGAGGCAAGAACATTTTACCAGCACCAAAAAGTTCACCTACTATATTCATACCCTCCATTAACGGCCCCTCAATAATATCAACAGCCTTATTGTAAAGTGGAATAATCTCAGCAAGATCTTCTTCCAGATAATCGCCGATACCTTTTACTAAAGCATATTTTAATCTTTCGGTTACATTCTCATCTCTCCATGCATCATGCTTAACAGCTGTTTGAGTATCATCCTTTGAAGCTTTTAAACTTTCTGCTGTTTCAATTAGAATCTCTGCTGCATCAGGACGTCGGTTAAGAACCACATCTTCAATCTTCACAAGTAAATCAGGTTCAATATCAGTATACATCACTGCAGTTGCAGGGTTAACAATACCCATATCCATACCTTGCTGAATAGCATGATAAAGAAATACGGCATGCATAGCTTCACGTATAAAGTTATTTCCTCTAAAAGAAAAAGAAAGATTACTTATTCCTCCACTAATATGTGCACCCGGAAGGTTTTTCTTTATCCATGCAGTAGCATTAATAAAATCAACAGCATAATTGTTATGCTCTTCCATACCGGTAGCAATAGCCAAAACATTGGGGTCGAAAATTATATCATGTGGATTAAACTTAACTTTGTCCACCAACAGTCTATATGCACGTTCACAAACTTCGATTTTACGGGCACATGTATCAGCCTGTCCTTTCTCATCGAATGCCATTACTACAGCAGCAGCGCCATATTTCTTTATAGTCCGTGCATGTTCAATAAAGGCTTCTTCGCCTTCTTTCAGTGAAATAGAGTTAACAATAGATTTTCCTTGCAAACATTTTAGTCCGGCAATAATAACCTCCCATTTTGAAGAATCTATCATTACAGGCACACGACATATTTCCGGTTCAGAAGCTATCAGGTTAAGGAAGGTAGTCATTTCCTCTTTTGCCTCCAGAAGCCCTTCATCCATGTTAACGTCGATAATTAAAGCACCATTTTCCACTTGCCCGCGAGCAATAGTAAGAGCTTCATCATATTTTTTTTCCTGAATGAGTCGAAGAAATTTACGTGAACCAGCCACATTACATCTTTCGCCTACATTCACAAAATTAATTTCCGGTTTAACTTCCAGCAATTCCAATCCGGAAAGCCACATACAATCAGGATTTGATTGTGGTTTATGAGGAGTTTGACCTTGAACTAAAGCAACGTATTCAGCAATATATTCATTGGTAGTTCCACAACATCCACCAATAATATTGATTAATTTCTCATCGATATATTCTTTAACCTGAGCAGCCATTTCGGCAGGAGTCTGATCGTATTTACCCAAGCTATTAGGAAGACCGGCATTAGGATATGCACTTATATAATAAGGAGCACGAGATGCTAAGCCTTCAAGAAAAGGTTTTAGCTGTTTAGCTCCAAAAGAGCAGTTCAAACCAACTGAGAAAATTGGTGCATGTTGAATTGAAGCCAGAAAAGCATCCAAAGTCTGACCAGAAAGAGTTCGTCCGCTAATATCAGCTACTGTGACAGAAAGCATGATTGGTAGTTGCACTCCTTTTATTTCCATAGCAGTTTCAGCAGCAAAAATAGCAGCTTTAGCATTCAGTGTATCAAAGATTGTCTCAATCAAGATAGCATCTACTCCTCCATCAATCAGCGCCTCCATCTGTTCCTGATATGCAGCAGCCAGTTCATCATAAGACAAAGCACGAAATGCCGGGTTATTTACATCCGGAGACATTGAGCAAGTCTTGTTAGTAGGACCAACAGATCCAGCTACAAACCTAGGCTTATCAGGATTTATCTTGGTATATTCATCTGCAACTTCACGGGCTATTTTAACAGCAGCAAGATTTATTTCACGCGCAAAATCCTGTACATGGTAATCGGCCATAGAAACAGTTGTAGAACTAAACGTATTTGTTTCAATAATATCAGCACCAGCTTCCAGATACTTACGATGTATATCACGGATAACATCCGGACGGGTAAGGCATAACAAATCATTATTACCTTTCATCTGACCGGGGATATTCGCAAACCGTTCGTTACGGAAATCCTCTTCTCTCAAATTATACTGCTGAATCATTGTACCCATAGCTCCATCCAATATAAGGATGCGCTCGGAAACTAACTGTTGAATGGTTGGTTTCATTATATATAATTTATTTTTAAGCTGTTCAGGTTTTTATTTAAACAGCATTAGAATGCAACTTGTTTATAAACACGTAATTTTTTAATCGGAAACACCACACTACTACAAATGCAAACCCCATACGTGTAAGTACTATCCACCAGAAACTGATGCCTAATGCTACAAATAAGAGTGTATCCTCCAACAAAGAGTGAGATATGGCTAAGTGGTGATTAAGCGTATTTACGTCATTTCTGGAAAGCATACCATTATCTATTTGCTCCATCATTATTGCACCACCATAAGCCAAGCCTACTACATTGCCCACAATCCATAAAAAAGAAGCATTCTCCGGCATTCCAAAGAATTTCATAAACGGACGTAACGGACGAGATATCGTGTCGAATAATTTATACTCCTCTAAAAGTTTTTGCAATATCATTAATGCAGAAACAATAAGCAATATAGTAATAATCAACGTAACAGATGTATTAAACCATGCACTGAGCACCTCACCTACAGAAGAAAACACTTCTGGTTGAGTAACAACCTCAAAACGAACAGCTGAAGCAGGCATTATCTGATTCAAAACAAAAGCCACCACAATAGACATCAGAAGGCGGATAGTTGTCATCCACCAAAAAGAAGAACCGGTTTTCTTCTGAACCGCACTTTCCACTAGCAGATTATGCGAGATAAGACACATAAGCGTAAGGATTGTAGCTTCTCTCAAAGTGATAGTCAGAGATGTCATTACAGCAATGGAAGCATACAATGGCAAGAAAATGCTAGTCAGAAAAACAACTGCAGTTTCACCCGGAAGTCCTATCAGATTGAACAATGGGTTAAGGAACTCCGCAAAATAGCTTAAAGCACCGGAATATTGCAAAAAGCGGACAAAAAGCGATACCGGTAGTATTATCTTCAATAACCACAGACTTATCTTTCCAGCTTTTGGCAGTGCATCTTTAACGCATTTCAGCAAACGTTTAGCGAAGTCTCTCATTCTTACTTTTTAAACATTCTGTCCATATCGCGCTTATCATCTTTTTCTCTTAATGACTGACGCTTATCATATTGTTTCTTTCCTTTTGCCAAAGCTATCACAACTTTAGCCAATCCTTTTTCATTTATAAACATCCGAAGAGGAACAATTGTAAAACCAGTTTCTTTTGTTGCTCTCTCCAGCTTTTTTATTTCTTTTCTATTTAGTAATAACTTACGATCACGTCGGGCGACATGATTATTATAGGAACCATAAAAATATTCAGCAATATGCATATTCTTTACCCAAAGTTCCTGACGGGCAAAAAAGCAAAAAGTATCTACCAAACTGGCTTTACCCAAACGGATAGATTTTATTTCTGTACCAGTGAGTACTATACCGGCAGTAAATGTATCCGTTATCTCATAATCGAAAGTGGCACGCTTATTTTTTATATTTACGGGAGCTTGTTTCATATAATCAGTTTAGTACAACAGTTAGTTTATTAAAAATGAGTTCTATAATAATAGGGCAAAGTATTATCACTAAAGAAGAAAAAATAGAAAACCATGTACTTTTGTTCTCATTCATCTTTAGCAGTACCCTTGCGCCTTCCCAAATTATATAGATGATATAAAACTGAAAAATCAATTTTAAAATTAAAAAAGCGGGAACAATCTCTACTATAATTTTCAAGATAAAAGGAACAACCATTGCATATCCTACAATTTGTTCTGCTCTTGCTAAATCACAATCTACACGAAACATACTACGTGCCATTTTGCTAACAGTCTTAGCTGCAAGAAAATATCCTGCAAAAAAGGCAACGAAAACTCCACAGCATCTGGTCATGGCTAATTGAAAAAGCTGATTTCTGGTAAGGTCTTCACTTCCTATGTTATACAAAAACACACTAGCGAAAACAGCCATACCACATAAACCAATCATAGGATAAACAAAGGTAGCCAAGCTCTTTCGTTTATCCTCTTCTAAACTAATTTCCTCCCATGCCTTGGCAGGGGAGGAAATCAATAACATAACTTTTTTAAACAAATTATTATAATTCAAATTTTAATACATATATTTACATCTCGCTTTACCCACGAGTGTTCCGTTAATCCCTTTAGCTGAGACTTTAACCCAAATTGAATCATTTTTAGGTTGAATCTCTATATTTGATGGCAGTTTAAAACTAAAAGGAACCTGACTTACCAGACTACCAGAATTATCGTCAGAACCACCATTTGTATAATTTAGTGCAACATAAAGCGTATCATTTCCAACTCTCTGAGTATACATATCAAAACTTACGTTATTTGCAGTTTTATATGGGAAAGAAAGAAATACTGTGGCATAACTATTAGCTATATAATAACCATCAATACTAGTTATGCTGTAGCTTTTCTTTATAGTATCCGGTTTCTGGTTAAAATTTTTGGTAATAATCAGATTCCCAGTAACAAAAGATACAGTATAGTTCGTTTTACCAGTCTGCAAAGTTTCACCTGCTGCCAATTTATAATATCCAGCAACCCTTGTAGGATAAGTACCATCCGTATATTTAATTACAGCAGGATTACTCAATGTTAATGTCAAACCATCATCTGTATACACAGCAACGGTTCCAAAAGCAGACTGCACAACAGTTCCATATTTAAAAAAGTCCCATGATGATGATGAATCATCACCACCATCTATACAAGAAGTTAAAAATACACTTACCAATAAAATTAAGGTAACAAAAAACGTTTTCATTTCTTTCATAATCAAAGCTCTTAATATATGTGTTTTTATTAATGATGTGCTAAAAACCTTAGGCTAAAGAGAAATGCACATCTTATTCCTCTTCATTTTTGAAATAAACGAACTAAAAGCTTTATTACTGCATATATCACACAATATTCGCAAATTCTTCTAAATGCTCATCAATATACCCTGCTATAATAGAAGCTATTTCTTCCTCATTTTCAAGGAATTCCTCTTCAAGATCATCAAATTCTTCATATTGTTCATACATAGCCATAAAATCATCTTCACTTCTCTCCTTTTCAAGATCTTCCTTATGAGCATCGTATATTTTCTTTGCTTTATAAACCAACTTAGAAAAATCTTCAGCACCAAACAGTCTCATAGATTTGGCAAAAGGATTATCAAATATATATCCTCCATATCCATTTTGAATAAGTTGCACAAATCCTCCTTCCATCACTTCTTCTCTAAAAAAATGATAAGCTAATACTGAGTGCTGAGCCCCATTGAGCAACCCCATTTTTTCAGCATTTAGACTTCCTCCTAGAATTTCTAAATACTTATTGGTAAATACACTGATAAATTCATCCATTCCAAGTGATGCAGCTTCTTTTAGCGCAGAATCTGAAATTTCAATTGTTGTAGGCATATATTTTAGTTTATAAAAGCTGTCAAAGATACATATTATTAAGAAAATAATCCAAGAAAATAGATTAAAATATATTTTTTGTCTACATCTGCTTCACTGGATTATTCTTTCATAATTTATAAAATTCGCGCTATAAAATATAGTCTGATTCATCATTAAGCTCTCCATTGATACAAATGTAACCTCCACATTACAAAAGCTTAAAGAATCTAATCTATTTATTCTAAATTCACAAAAAAGTAATTATTGAGACCTTGCTAAAAAGAATAAAAAAACTAACTTTGCGGTCGATTTAAAATAAATCGAGGTTACGAGTTTTTTATTTAATACGTAAAAAAGAGCTAATATGACTTATTCACACGAAGTAGAACACATGTGTGTTGTACAGAAAGGTCCTAATCACGGACCAGCTCCCATACCAGAAGAAGGCAAATGGGTAAAATCAAAAGAAATTGTAGACATCTCAGGTTTAACACATGGTATTGGTTGGTGTGCTCCACAACAAGGTGCTTGTAAACTAACCCTTAACGTAAAACAAGGTGTTATTCAGGAAGCTTTAATTGAAACAATCGGTTGTTCTGGTATGACTCACTCTGCAGCAATGGCAGCAGAAATTCTTCCAGGAAAAACAATCCTTGAAGCTTTGAACACTGACCTTGTATGTGATGCTATCAACACAGCAATGCGCGAACTTTTCCTTCAAATTGTTTATGGACGTACACAATCAGCTTTCTCTGAAGGTGGTTTGATTATCGGTGCAGGTCTTGAAGATTTAGGTAAAGGTCTTCGTAGTCAGGTAGGTACTCTTTACGGAACTTTAGCTAAAGGTCCTCGTTACCTCGAAATGGCAGAAGGTTATATCAAGACAATCGCTCTTGATAAGAACAATGAGATTTGCGGATATGAATTCGTTCACATGGGTAAATTCATGGACGAAATCAAAAAGGGAACTGATGCTAACGAAGCTTTGAAGAAAGTAACCAGCACTTACGGACGCTTCACTGAAGAACAGGGAGCTGTTAAACACATTGATCCACGTCACGAATAATATAAGGAGGAAAAGAAACTATGATTAGAGAAGTAAAATTTGAAAGTCAAGACCGTCGTATCAAAGGCATCATTGAAGCCTTGAACGCTAACGGCATCAAAGACATTGAAGAAGCTAACGCAATTTGCGATGCTGCGGGGATTGATCCTTATATGACTTGTGAAGAAACTCAACCTATCTGTTTTGAAAATGCAAAATGGGCTTACGTTGTAGGTGCTGCTATTGCTATCAAAAAAGGTTGTAAAAATGCTGCTGAAGCTGCTGAAGCTATCGGTATCGGTTTGCAGGCTTTCTGTATCCCGGGTTCTGTAGCTGACGACCGTTTGGTTGGTATCGGTCACGGTAACCTTGCTGCTATGTTGCTTCGTGAAGAAACTAAATGTTTCGCATTCCTTGCAGGTCACGAATCATTTGCAGCTGCTGAAGGTGCTATCAAAATTGCTGCTAAAGCAGACAAAGTACGTAAAGAACCATTACGTTGTATCTTGAACGGTCTTGGAAAAGATGCTGCTCAGATCATCTCTCGTATCAATGGCTTTACTTATGTTCAGACACAATTCGATTACTATACTTCAGAACTTAAAGTAGTTCGCGAAATCGCTTATTCTGACGGTCCTCGTGCAAAAGTAAAATGCTACGGTGCTGATGATGTTCGCGAAGGTGTAGCTATCATGTGGAAAGAAGGCGTAGATGTATCAATCACTGGTAACTCTACTAACCCAACTCGTTTCCAACACCCAGTTGCAGGTACATACAAGAAAGAACGTGTATTAGCTGGTAAACCATATTTCTCAGTAGCTTCTGGTGGTGGTACAGGTCGTACACTTCACCCAGACAACATGGCTGCTGGTCCTGCTTCTTATGGTATGACAGATACTATGGGTCGTATGCACTCTGACGCTCAATTCGCTGGTTCTTCATCAGTTCCTGCTCACGTAGAAATGATGGGATTCTTAGGAATTGGTAACAACCCAATGGTAGGTGTTACTGTTGCTGTAGCTGTTGATATCGCTACTGCTTTGGCTAAGTAATTAAGCTATCAAACTATATAAAAATCCCCGTAGTCTGATGGCTACGGGGATTTCTGCTTTTATGCAGACTCTCATTAACCAATTACATATAACAATGAAAAAAATTATTCTATTCTTTGCACTGGCTGTAATAAGCCTCACCTCTTATGCTCAAAAGTTTGAAATTGCCGGAACAACAAGCTTCTGGCGCAACACAGACAAAAACACTACATCCTTTGAAGTTGCTCCTGAACTAACGTATGAGTTGACTGAAAAATGGGGAATTGGAGCATCAGTAAGTTATGGCCAGGAAAGAGCAAACAATGGAGTTATAGCAACAGAAAAAATATTCACTATTGCTCCTTATGCACGTTATACTTATTTCGATAAAGAAATTATTAGTCTGTTTATTGATGGCGGAGTGGGTTTATCTAAAGTAAAATCAGAAATGGACAATGAATCAGAAACAAGAACCGGATTTGAAGCTGGTTTAAAGCCAGGAGTAGCCATTAAGGTTGCAGAAAGATTTAAATTCATTTCTAAAATAGGCTTTTTGGGTTATAGAAAAAACTATCCTCAGTCAGGAAAAGCTTTTGGTTTTAACTTAAGTGGCGAAAATATTGCTGTTGGTTTTGCATATATGTTTTAAATATTAGAATTAAACATACAACAACACTATAAATATCCCTGTAAATCATTGATTTATGGGGATTTTTACATCCGTACAATTCGTCGAACTACAGCCTATTTTAGCTTGCAATAGCTCAAAAATTCAAGACTATTATTCAACTATATTTTTTCCTGTTTTAATGATAGTAATGCTTCTAAAACAAAGCCAGAACTCTTAAATATAGAATGATATTAAACAGAAAAAAAAATCAATTCAAATGATTGGAATAAACAGAAGAAAGCCGTAAAAGGGAAAATCGATTCAATATTTGTTAATATTTATACTTTTAAACAAACCTTATTATCTATATTTGTGTCAATTCCAGAAAGAAAAACATAGAACGTTTTAAGATATTTAGTAATAGCATTATGAAACATGCAATCCTATATATAGATTAGAAACAAATAATATATATGAAACAACATCCCACTCTTAAACTCTTAATAGTACTAATATGTCTGTTTTTGAGTTCCAGTTCACAAGCCCAGATTGTTTCTAGAACAATTCATATTGAGAAAGCAGGAACATTGTCTACATTAATACCACTTAAAGATAAGTACTTAATTGAAGAGCTGATATTATCTGGTAATTTAAATGGTACTGATATTAAATACATTCGTGAAATGACTGGTGGAGGAGAATACTGTAAGATGACAAATGGAAAACTTATTAAACTAAACTTGGAGGATGTTAACATCGTAGCTGGTGGAATTCCTTACTATTGGTATGACTGCACAGAAAATAATTGTGTTTCAAATAATATGTTTTTTGATTTAGAACAATTGAATTCAATAATTCTTCCTCGAAATATAATTGCTATTGGTGTGGAAGCTTTTAACCTTTGTACAGGATTAAAAGCTGTAAATATAGGCAATAACGTATCTACTATTTGTAGAGATGCATTTGCATATTGCCCAGAATTAACTACCATTGCAATACCTGAAAGCGTTACATCTATTGGAGAAAGTGCATTTTGGCATTGTTCCAGTTTAACTTCAATAACGATACCCAATAGAGTCATTTCTATTGGTGTTAGAGCTTTTGAAGATTGTACTGAGTTATCAGAGATACATTGCAAAGCGAAGAATCCACCAATAATATGTTCTTCAACCTTTGATAAGTCTAAAAACAGGTTAAAATTATATATTTCAAAAGGCTCTTCAAAAGCCTACAAAAGTGCAGAAGGATGGAAAGAGTTTACAAACATCATAGAAGAATAGACTCTTATAACAACAATTCTTTTTCATTTAAATATTATTAGTCAATAAATTATCTCAAAGGGGCTTCAACATAACCACCCTATAAATACCAGTTCTTTTTGTTACACAAATAGAATCAATTTTTCTTTTATCATTGTTATCCTTTTCCACTAAAACTATTCTTTCTTCTAATTGATTAAGAGTCGCCGTGTTATTTTCTGATAAAATTATTCTCCAATAAATAAAATCTATTGGAGAATAATTGAAAACATCCCGCCATGTTTTTGAAAAAGCTGGCGGGACTTTGATCAACATCCGGTTACGTTTTTAAAAAGACAGGCGGGAGTTTTTAGATTATATATCAAGGGTGACCTTTACTGGATTGCATTTACAGTTTCTATGGTTATTACTAGAACTGATTTACAATATTTTTTTTATTCTTAAATTGGCATTACAATAAATACGCCATCTTATAGAAAAACAAAATTCATCTCTAACTTCATCACTTTTTTGTTTTAACATCTTAAAATATAACACATTATAGAGTATTGGTAGCGTCATAAACCATCACAAAACCATCACTTTTTGGGGTCATCCATCACTTTTTCAAGCTATTTTTATCAAAATAGAATCAATTTTAGCCCGAAATATTATTCAAAACAAATAAGCTAGAAATTTGCAGATTATGCAAAAAAGAGTGAGGGTAAACACCTTTTTGTGATGGTTTTGTTATGGAAAAAATCAATCCACAACTTTTTAATTATTTGTTATTTAGATTATTAGATAAAAAAGCGAGGGAGTGAGGGTTGAAACTGTTTTTGTATATTACGGAATAAAAATAATCTTCTATTCAAAGAATTAGTGATAGGAGTGATAGGGAAAATACATATTTTGAACTTTATTATAGGGGGGGGCAGGGGCACTCTATAGGATGCCCCTGCCCCCCTATAGAGTGTTCAAAAAGCGATATTTGCTATCACTCCTATCACTAATTTCATTTCTATCAAATCATATTAAAAAAGAGACTTGAGGCTTTGGGTAAAGTCTCAAGTCTCTTTATCAGAAATGTCCAGACATTTTTTTTTGAAAGCGTTTTTAGGATTAAGCATTTTATTTCAATATCCTACATTTTGAATCAATAACGGATTCATACCTATTATTTTCTCAGGAATAGGAAACACAGTAGTATATCCGTTTTGCTCGTTAGGAAGTTGCGGACGGCTACTATATGTGCGGGTAAACCGTCCAAAGCGTATTAAGTCTTGTCGTCTCCATCCTTCCCAAGCTAGTTCAAGCTGCCTTTCGATAAGCAGATTGTTTAATGTTGCTTCCCTTGCAGGTGCAGCAACACGGTACCGAACCTCATTAAGTTCAGCATCACCATTTTCACCGTTACGGACTTTAGCTTCGCTCTTCATTAGTAGCACATCGGCATAGCGAAACAGAACAATATCATTCTCCATTAATTTACCGTCTTTCGTAGCTGTTACATCTACTTCATACTTTTTCATTCGTGCGCCTGCTGTCTTTTCGTAAGGTGTATTTGAAACATCCAGAAGCACTTTCCAAGGAAAGTATTCTAAAACTGTTCCATTATCCAATCTTACAACATTCCCTTTCAAATCATACACAATTCCGGCAAAATAGCATTTATAGAAGCGAGGGTCTACACTATTTGTATCATAACCAAATGTATTAAGTACTTCTATCGTTGCACTAGAGCCGTTCTCTCCTCCCAGTCCGTAAGCTTTTGCATGATTGTAATGACGGGAACGAAAAAGATACTGCATCTGATTTGTGTACATTGTTTTGTTCATTGGAATAGTGAATATATTCTCTTCTGATGATTCATTAAATACAGCAAAGTTACGTTCATATTGTGGCTCGAGCAGATAACCCATTGCAGTGATCTTATTACAATAAGCTATTGTAGTTTGCCAGGCATTTAAGCGATTACCATCCATCTCAAAATAAATAGATTTACCGTTAGGATGCATACCATCTGTCCAATTATTATCAGTATAAACTTCGGCATTTAAGGCTAGCTTTGCAAGCAAAAAATAAATCACCGGACGAGTTAAACGTCCATAATAATCCCCGGACTGGTTACTTCGCTCTTCAGCCAATAGAGGAACAACCGTCTGCAGTTCCTTCACCACAAAATCGAATATTTCCTTCCGTTCTTTTTGAACGACTTCTTTCATAGCAGTTGAAGAAGATAATACTAATGGAACTCTTCCAAACAAATCCATCAGATAATAATAATACATAGCACGCATAGCGCGTACTTCAGCCCTATAAACCGGCAGTTCTGCATCCGAATGTGTTTCAGCAAAAGAATCAATTTTCTCTAAAGACTTATTACAAAGATTCACCACTTTATAGAGATACTCCCACGTAGCCTGAATAGCATCATTGTCCGTTCCCCATTTATGCAAGAACAAACCTTGCCAAAAACCACCATCATACCAGTCACCACCACGGGTAGGCATAATAGCCTCATCTGTAGTAAATGTATTCAGGTCATAAACTCCTCGTCCTGTACCTTGCAACCCCTGACTGTCATTATATCCGCCTACATACGTATACAATGAAGCCACACTATTGAGATAAACATCTGCCAATGTTTTATAAGCTTCTTCCTCAGGAAGTCTGTCACGTGGATCTTCTTTTAGAAACTCACTACACGAAGCAGATAGCATTAATAAAACAAAACATAGAAATCTGTAAATATACTGACGTTTCATTCAAGTGTCCTCCATTAAAAATTAAGATTCAACCCAATAGTATAAGTCCGTGCCAACGGATATCCACGTTTGTCGTCCAAACCAAGTGTAGCAT
>Ga0316601_100000501_pt1 | contig 16910 bp, 17 predicted proteins | sample OWC_soil_day5_no_FD_207663 | JGI IMG/M metagenome (GOLD analysis project Ga0316601, IMG submission 207663) | Wetland soil microbial communities from Old Woman Creek delta, Ohio, United States - OWC_soil_day5_noCT | ecosystem: Environmental > Terrestrial > Soil > Wetlands | place: USA: Ohio... | reverse complement strand
GACAGACATAGAGATCATCTCAATACCTGCCCAGACAATTGCAGCTGAAATAGGAAGCAAGACGATAGCCAACATGGTGCTCCTCGGAGCGCTTGTTGCAAAGACAGGCATAGTGTCAATGGACACGTTGCTCGCATCGCTCAAGGCTCACGGAAAAGAAAAGTTCTATGAGTCAAACAAGCTGGCGCTCGAAAAGGGAGCAAGCTACGTAAAATAATTGTTTAGGTCTACTGCACCCGGGAAAATGTTCCCGGGTGTTATATTTTAAGGGCGCAACGCTGATTTGCGTTGTCGGGCCATATCAATTATAATATAATGTAGCAGGCATTTTCAGCCTAAGAAGCTAATAGAAACGAGGTATATTGATGGGAAGAATGTTCGGAACCGATGGTGTACGAGGTATAGCAAATAAAGAATTAACAGCAGAGACTGCATACGATTTAGGAAGGGCGGGAGCTTTTGTGCTTACAAAAGGGGCCCACAAGCCTAAAATTCTGGTTGGAATGGATACGAGAATATCCGGCGACATGCTGGAAAATGCATTGGTTGCAGGTATACTTTCAGTTGGGGCGGAGGCGATCTGCCTTGGAATTGTTCCTACTCCTGCTGTAGCATATCTGACTAAAAAGCACGGAGCTGACGCGGGAGTTGTCATTTCGGCATCGCACAACCCGGTGGAATACAATGGAATTAAGTTCTTCAACAACAAGGGCTACAAGCTTTCAGATGAACTGGAGGATAAGATCCAGAGCATAATCGAAAGCGGATTTGAAGGAGTGCCGCTTCCGACAGGAGCAGACATAGGAAGAAAAGTGGTGGAAGACGGTGCAGTGCTGGATTATGTAAACCATTCGAAATCGCTTGTAAAGGGCGATCTCAAGGGACTTAAGGTGGCTCTGGACTGCGCAAACGGAGCGTCATACATAACCTCACTCCAGACATTCAGGGAATTGGGAGCTGAAGTTGTCGTGATAAACAATGATCCCGACGGCGTCAACATCAATAAGAACTGCGGGTCCACGCATCCTGAGGAGCTCATGGATTATGTGGTGAAAAAGGGCTGCGACCTCGGTCTTGCGTTTGACGGCGATGCCGATAGATGCCTTGCAGTCGACGAAAAAGGCAGGCTCATAAACGGGGATTTCATCATGGGAATCTGCGGGAGATATCTGAAGGAAAAAGGTAAGCTGACCAAGAACGTAATCGTCGGCACTGTAATGAGCAACCTTGGACTGCACCTGGCGCTTGAAAAAGAGGGAATCAAGCTCGTGAGCGCAAAGGTGGGAGATAGGTACGTGCTGGAGGAGATGCTGAAGGAAGGCTATATACTCGGCGGGGAGCAGAGCGGCCACATAATTTTCCTGAAGCAGAACACAACCGGAGACGGCCTGGTTACAGGTCTCATGCTTGCCACAATCATAAAGAACACAGGCAAAACGCTTTCAGAGCTGGCATCCTTCATCAAGGAACTTCCGCAGGTGCTTGTCAACGCCAGGATACCTAATGACAAGAAGAACATCTATCTGGAAGACAAGGAGATAATGGGCGAGATCAAAAAGATCGAGGACAAGCTCCAGGGCAAGGGAAGGGTTCTCATCAGACCGTCAGGCACAGAGCCTCTCGTGAGGGTAATGCTCGAGGGAGAGGACCAGAAGGAAATCGACAAGCTCGCACATTCGCTTGCAGAGCTCATCGAGAAGAAAGCGAACGCATAACAAGGATACAGAACAATTTATTGCTGCCGGCATTTTTGTGGATGCCGGCAGTTTGAATTATTAACATTCTAAGAAATCCGGCAAAAAACATGTACTAAGAAGGCCCGTTAAAGTATAATTATAATGGGTTTACTGTCGATTTGACCGGATCATGATTTTTTACTATAATAGGATAGTATACCTTAATCATTATTGCAAAGGAGGGCAGAGGTAACAAAAGCTAAGCGCCAGAACTTGGGTGAGGATCTAAAATTAAGCTCCGCAGGCGGAGCAAGTTCGACTAACTAAATCGCAGATTTAGAGTCTCACTTTAGTTGACGAGGATGGGGAGTATCGATTCTTCGGCGGGTGCCCCACGGTATCGCACTACCGATAAAGATTGATAAAACCGGCAAGAGATTGGCGGCACAAGATCAATCAGGTGTTAAAACCTTATAATTTCAAAAACGAAAGGAAGATTTTTTATGTGCGGAATAGTTGGCTACATTGGTAAAAAAGACGCTTCACCAGTGCTTATCTCAGGGTTAAGCAAACTCGAATACAGAGGATACGACTCAGCGGGAGTAGCAATATTCAACGGAGATAAACTTGAGATTGTTAAGAGAAAAGGAAGACTCAAGAACCTGAGCGATGCTCTTGATGCTGAGCCTGTTCACGGAAACGCAGGTATCGGGCACACGAGATGGGCTACTCACGGAGAGCCTTCGGACGTGAATTCACATCCACACAGCAATGCTGATGGAAGCATCTGCGTCGTTCACAACGGCATAATAGAGAACTACATAAAACTAAGGGAGTTCCTGATATCAAAAGGATATAAATTCGTTTCAGAGACAGATACAGAGGTTATTCCTCATCTTCTGGACTTTTTCTATGAAGGAGACCTTCTGGAGGCGGTCAGGAAAGTTCTTGGCGAAATCAGGGGAAGCTATGCATTTGGAATTATCACTTCCAAAGAGCCTGATAAGCTTATAGCTGTAAGAAAAGACAGTCCTCTTATAGTTGGACTCGGCGAAGGTGAAAACTTCATAGCGTCCGACATCCCGGCTGTGCTTAACTACACAAGGGACGTATATCTTCTTAACGACAATGAGATTGCAGTTCTTACAAAGGATGATATCAAGCTTTACACTCTGGACGGAAAAGAAATCAAGAAGGAAGTATATCACGTCACTTGGGATGCAGAAGCTGCAGAAAAAGGCGGCTACGAGCACTTCATGATGAAGGAGATCCATGAGCAGCCTAAAGTAATCAGGGACACAATGGCATCAAGAGTTATGCTCGGAGAGCCGATAACACTGGATAAGATAAAACTGACTAAGGAAGAGATAGCAGGGATAAACAAAATATATATTGTTGCCTGCGGTACTGCATATCATGCTGGACTTGTAGGAAAATACGCAATAGAAAAGCTCGCAAGGATTCCTGTAGAGATCGACATTGCATCTGAATACAGATACAGAGATCCGATCATAGACAAGAATACCCTTGTAATAGTAGTAAGCCAGTCAGGCGAGACTGCTGACACACTGGCAGCGTTAAGGGAATCAAAAGCTAGAGGCTGCCGTGTAATCGCTGTTACAAACGTTGTTGGAAGCTCGGTTTCAAGGGAAGCAAGTGATGTTCTCTACACCCTTGCTGGACCGGAAATAGCAGTTGCATCTACAAAAGCATACATCACACAGCTTGTTGCAATGTATATAATCGCACTGTTCTTTGCAGAAAACAAGGGTACGGTATCAAAAGAAGAGATTGAAAAGATAAAGACAGAAATGCTGAACCTTCCTGACAAGGCTGAAAAGGTGCTTGAGCTGAAGGAAGAAGTGAAGAGACATGCGGGAGAGATATACAAGGAAGAGGACATGTTCTTCCTGGGCAGAGGCCTCGACTACGCAGTTGCAATGGAAGGCTCGCTTAAGCTTAAGGAGATATCCTACATCCATTCCGAAGCATATGCTGCAGGAGAATTGAAGCACGGCCCTATAGCCCTCATAGAGGAAGGCACAATAATGATTACTCTTGCAACTCAGGATTACCTGTTCGAGAAAATGGTAAGCAACATAAAAGAGGTTAAAGCAAGACATGCTCATGTGATAGCATTAGCGTTCGAAGGAAATGAAGATATCGAGAAAACGGTTGATTCAGCGGTCTTCCTTCCAAGGACAATCGACCTTCTTGCGCCTGTTCTTTCAGTAATACCGCTTCAGCTTCTTTCCTACTACATTTCAGTAATGAAGGGCTGCGACGTTGACAAGCCAAGAAACCTGGCCAAGTCCGTTACAGTGGAATAAATCAATACATCCGCGCTGAGAGGATCTCTTCGATCTTCTTGGCGCTTTTTTATGCGGCGGCATTTATAATTCTTTCTACTGTTGTTATTTTTCAATAAAAAATAGCGGCAGTACATTGACAGTTGTCAATATTGAGGATATTATAAAGATAGATGATTATCTATATTTGCGGTTGATTGACGTTTGATAAAACTAAAAAAATTTAGGGGTGAAATCATGGGAAATAATTCGGGATGCTGTTCAGGCAACTCAACATGCTGCGGATCGGAAAAAAAGAAAGAGCAGGGCATTGAACAAACAAAAAAGAAGCTGATAATTGACTTCCTGTTTCTCGATTTAACCGTTTGTGAAAGGTGCCAGGGGGCAGAAACCAATCTTGAGCGGGCTGTCGATGAAGTGTCGGCGGTGTTGAATGCTGCAGGCTATGAGGTTGTCGTGAATAAGATCAATGTTAACACAAAAGAACTTGCCATCAAGCATAGGTTTATAAGCTCTCCGACAATAAGGATCGACGGCAGCGATATCGCATTGGAAGTTAAGGAATCAGTTTGCAAGGATTGCGGTGATCTTTGTGGAGACGGCAATGTTGAATGCAGGGTTTGGGTTTATGAGGGCTCCGAATACAATGAACCGCCGAAAGAAATGATAGTCAACGCTATTCTCAAAAAAGTCTACGGGGAGAAAAAATCTGCGGTTCAGAGAATGAAGAAATATGAACTTCCAGAGAACCTGAAAGTTTTCTTCGAGGGGCAGGAGAAGAAAAACAGCAATCAATAAAGGAACGGAGAGGGACAAGGATGAAAGAAAAAACAAGTTTATATCTTTTGACAGGATTCCTGGGTGCAGGAAAAACCACATTCCTGACAAATGTTCTTAATGATCTTGAAGGAGAAAAAGTTGGGGTTATAATGAATGAGTTTGGCAAGGTAGGTATTGACGGTACTATCATTCATAAAGAAGGTATGGAGCTTCTTGAGATCAACAGGGGATCAATCTTCTGCTCTTGCCTGAAGATATCTTTCGTGCAGGCAATGATCGAATTGGCTGACCGCGAACTGAAATACTTGTTTGTTGAAAGCTCAGGGCTTGCGGACCCTTCAAACATTGGGGATGTAATGAATGCTGTACGGGAACTAAAGGGAGATGCTTACGAATATCAGGGGGCTATCTGCCTTGTCGATGCGGTCCATTTCCTTGAGCAGATAGAGGATCTGGAGACGGTGGAAAGGCAGCTGAAGCATTGTCATCTAGCGGTGATAAGCAAAGTGGATCTGGTTGACGAAGTAACGCTTGACAAAATCAAGGCAAAAATCCGTGAAATCAACGATAAGGTGGAAATCCAGACTTCAGTATACGGGAAACTCAATTACGACTTCTTAAAAGAGGATCTTATGAGAAATCAATGGGCAGATTCAGAAGATACCACCAATACTCCAGAAAACAAGCCGAAAACGATAAGCCTGGAATTTGACGGTGATGTGAGCAAAGAAGAATTGAAAAAATTCATTGATGAGGTTTCAGGAGATGCTTATAGAATCAAAGGATTCTTTAAACTTGAGGATGGATGGAACCAGGTAGATGTTGTTAACAGAAGGATTGACTTCAAGCTTTCAGAGACGCCGGAGACAATATCGCAGCTTGTATTCATATCGAAGACAGGGCCTGCAATTATCAGGAAGATATTCAATGCATGGAACGAAGTGATCGGACAGGAAATGAAGTTGAAAAATTAAGAATAAGAGCGGAAAAGGGGTTGTTCACATGGAAATCAAAATTTTAGGAACTGGCTGTGACAAATGCAAGAAGCTTGAGGCTAATGCAAAAGCTGCTGTAAGTGAGCTTGGCATCGAGGCAAGCGTTGAAAAAGTTGAAGATCTTGTTCAAATAATGAAGTACGGTGTAATGAGTACCCCGGGACTTGTAGTCAATAATGCAGTCAAGTCGGTAGGCAAGGTTATGTCGGTTGATGATATAAAGAAACTCTTGAATGATACGAAGTAGAGCATAGGATCGAAGAAGGCCGGGATTTTATCCTGGCTTTTTTTATTTCGTGTGCCCGTGCGTGGGTGTAATCCTTAAGTTAATTAGGTACAGGCTAAGCAAGTGTGACATCGAGAGGCTAATTTAATAAAAAATCGCAAAGATATCGAGGAGAATCGTGAAAATCTTCTCGATTTTTTAATGAATTAATAAAAGAAAATTCAGTATATTGACGTTTCTTGATATATAATATATAATACACAGTATATTGTATATTATATATTATTTTTCGCGTTTGCTTGATTTAGACATATTGTATTAATGAAAGGGTGGTTATAAATGAATATTGCAGGTGCAAGAAAAGAAGTTTATTCTGCAGAGGCTTATGTTTCTGGCAAGAGTATGGATGATGTGAAAAAAGAGTTCAATTTGACAAAGGTTGTAAAGCTGGGATCCAACGAAAATCCCTATGCGCCATTCCCGAATTCTTTGAGGGCAATGGTTGCCGAGATGCCGGTAATCGGCGTTTATCCGGAGGCTAATTTTATTAAATTGAGGAAAACATTGGGTGAAAAATTCAATTTGGGTTCAGAATATATAGGGCTCGGACACGGAGGTGGCGGAGTTCTCGATACGATAGCCAGATTATTCGTGGAATCCGGAGACGAAGTTATTTTGCCTAAACAGTCATACAGACTATATAGGGAAATTTCTAAACTGATGGGTGGCACCGTTAGGGAAGTATCGCTTGACGATAAATATACAGTCAATATTGACGATATAATCAAAACCATCAGCCCTAAAACAAAACTAGTTTGGATGTGCAATCCCAATAATCCAACAGGTACTATTGTTGATAAGGCAGATATAGATAGGCTGCTGGATGCACTACCAGAAAGGGCTTGGCTGGTTCTTGACGAAGCTTACGCAGAATTTTCAAATGCTGACGAACTGCCGGATACAATTGATCTTATAAAAAAGAATAAACGTATACTTTCGGTGAGAACGTTTTCTAAATATTATGGGCTGGCCGGCGCGAGAATAGGGTATGTAATAGCGTCGCCAAACGTAATCAGCGGTTTTGATACAGTCAGCGAACCTTTCAACGCAAATAGAATAGCTCTAGCTGGAGCTATTGAATGCCTTACTTCCGACAAGAATAATGTTGAAAAAGCTGCAAAGCTGTTGCTTGAAGAGAGAGAAAGGGTAACAGATGAACTGGAAAAGATGAATCTGGAGGTTACAAAATCCTACAGCAATTTTATTTTCTTCAAAGTACCGTGTGATGCAGACGCTTTAGGGTTGTTCCTCACAAAGAGAGGAGTTATTGTCAGGCCATGCGGCGGGTGGGGATACGCAAATCACATTCGAGTGACTATAGGGACAAAAGAAGAGATGAATGAATTCTTAAAACAGCTTGCAGAGGGAATAAGGGCTATGAATAATTAAATTGAATGTAAATAAATTTGCAAGGGGGATAAAAATGAGTGATAAAACAAAAAAGTATTTATCAATAATTGCTTTAGGTGTAAGCGGTGGTTCAATCTACTTAATCCCATTTATCAAGTATGTATTCTATGATCAGCAAATTGCAGCGATGGGAATGACAAATGCGCAATCAGGGTTCCTTTTGACAATGTATGGAATAGGCAACATGATTTTATACATTCCCGGAGGAATATTGGCCGACAAACTTTCGCCTAGGAAATGCCTGCTGGTTTCCCTTCTAAGTACAACTGCATTAACGGTTGTATACGGCTTTACAATGAGCTATCAAATAGCATTAGTTATCTGGTTCTTGTTCTCGCTTACAACAGTTCTGGTTTTCTGGGCATCATTGCTTAAGGCTGTAAGAATGATTGGTTCGGAAAAAGAGCAGGGAACAATGTTTGGCATATATTATGCCGTTAACGGAATTACAGGAGCTTCGTTCAATGCCTTAGCTCTGTGGGCGTCAGGCCAGGCGTCTACTGCAAGAGGAGTGATGTTTAACGTTGTGTTGGTTTACGCAGCCGCCACTGCAATTGCTGCTTTGCTTGTATTCCTATTCCTGAAAAAAGACAATGACATCAAAGTTGAAACATCAGAGGATGAAAAATTTCACTTTAAAGATGTCGGGCATTTGGTTAAAAACCCGTACGTCTGGCTGTTTGCGGTAGTTGTTTTCTGCGGATACAGTTTGTTCTCAAGTACTTCTTATTTCACGCCATATCTTACGGATGTTGTCGGTGTATCGCCTACAGATTCCGGAATATATTCGATAATAAGAAACTACCTGTTCATGTTATTGGCGCCGGTTTCAGGTTTCATTGCAGATAGAGGATTTAAATCAACAAGCAAGTGGCTAATGATTACGCTGTCCATTCTTGTAGTATTGTTCTTGGGGGTATTGCTGATACCTGCAGGCGCAAATGCAACATTGGTGAGCATATATACTCTTTTGCCGGGAGCATTTGGTTTGGCTTCTTACAGTATTGTATTTTCCCTCATCGGTGAAACCAAGATTCCGGCAAAAGTTACTGGAACAGTAATAGGCTTAGCTTCTATCATTGGATATTCGCCGGATTTATTCATGTCAGTGATGTTTGGAAACTGGCTCGACAAACTTGGAAACGGCGGTTACACTTACATTTTCTTGTACCTGGCTGGAACTTGTGTAGTTGCCATAGTTTGTGCATACATAATAAGGCGTCATGCAATTAAAAGCGCCGCTTTAATAGAAAACGATTTAGACCTGGAAGGTGCTGTCGCTGAGTAGGTTACTTTGAACTTTTTAAGAATTAGAAAAGTGATATTATGTATCGGCAAATACTAAAATATAAGTCTGGAGAAATATATTGCCAAATATTTCTCCAGCTTTTAGTATTAGATTATGGAATATGATCCTTTGCGTATTTCAGGATGGGGGATAACATGGATATTAAAAAGAACATTCTTGAAGAAGATTCGAAAGAATTAAAAAGGGATTTGGGGCTGTTTGCTGCCATAGCTGTTGTTATGGGGCAGATGATAGGGTCTGGAATCTATATGACTCCGCAGGGTTTAGCTCAATTAGCAAATCCGAAGGCAGCGATTTTAGCTATGGTTATTACAGGGACTGGCACCCTGCTTCTTGCACTATGTTTTGCGAAAATGGGTGAAAAGATGCCGGCATCAGGCTCGGCTGTCGTATATACTAAAAAAGCGTTTGGCAATCTTCCTGCATTCTTCGTAGGATGGTCATACTGGTGCGGATGCTGGATAGCAAATGGTGCAATCATACTTGGCGGGATCAGCTACGCGACTTATTTTTTTCCTATACTTGCTGATAACGGACTCGTTAAAGCGCTGATTTGCGTTTGCATCATTTGGCTATACACGCTAATTAACATAAGGGGTATAAAACACGCCGGCTACATAAATTTATTTTTAACCGTAGTTAAACTTCTGCCTCTATTAGTATTTCTTGTGATAGCTATGCCAAATTTTCACATCGAAAACTTGAATACCCTTTCTTCACCGGAAGTATCCGGTCTCTCAGTTTTGCCTGTTGCCATTGCCTATAGCCTTTGGTCATTTACAGGATTTGAAGGAGCAAGCATGATTGCAGGAGAGGTAAAGGATGTAAAAACAGTAAGGCTTGCAACAATAATTGGCACAGGCTTAGTATTTATTCTCTATCTTCTGTTGGTGGTCGTCGCAGCAGGGAATATGTCGCAAGCAAATTTAAGCGCATCAGGGTCCCCTTTTGCAGATATCATTTATAATATCACAGGGGGATATTGGGCTGGAGGGTTTATTTCCTTAGGCGTTTGTATTTCCGCTTTCGGCTGCGTGGGAGCATGGGTCTTATCCTCTGCAAGAGTAGCATTTTCGCTTGGAGAACAGAAGCTTTTTCCAGATAGTTTCAGCAAGCTGCATCCTGAGTATAGGACGCCATATTTTGGCTTGATTATTAATGCAATCCTTATGTCCGTTGTAATGTTTTTAGGATGTCTTACGAACCAGGGAAGAATATATAATTTTTTAGTATTGTTTGCAACCATGTCCCTTCTGGTATTTTATGCCTTTGGCGCCGCTTCGGAAATTAAGCTCTTTGCTACTAAAACTAAGGCCTTTAATCCTATCACCTTTATTAAGGACTCCATGTTAGGTCTTGCCGCATTTGCTTATGCTGTTTACACGATTTATGGCTCCGGGGGAGATGTCGTTATGTACGGATTTATATTCATGATGATTGGAATACCGGTCTATATCTATGTTCAATTGAAAAATGAAAAAGTAGACCTTGATAACGAGGAAGCAAGTTAGAGGTTGGAAAATAAAGCACAAACACTTCAAGTGATTGTGCTTTTATTATATGAGGATATGCGAAAACGGAGGAGAGGAGAGAAAATCAATGTACTGGATATATCTGATACTTGCAATAATATTTGAACTTTTAGGAACGACTTTAATGAAGTTGTCTGATGGATTCACTAAATTAATTCCAACAGCAGGCACATTGTGTGCATATGTTTTATGTTTCACTTTACTGTCGCATGCCCTTAAGAAAATTGAACTGGGAACAGCTTATGCAGTTTGGTCTGGAGTTGGAATCCTGATCTTGTCGATTATTGGGATAATTTTTTTTAAGGAGAGCATGTCGCCAGTGAAAATAGGGTCGATAATCTTGATTTTAGTAGGAGTTGTCGGTTTGTACACAGGCGGTTAAATATGAAAAAAACGATTTACATTATCCAGAATATATTGTATACTAAATTTAATATATAATATACAATATACAATATACGAAAACTGTGAATGATGAATATTTAAGGAGGAGAAACGATGGAAAAAGCTAAAGCTGATACCCGAAGATGCAAGGGCTGCTATTACTGCGAAAAGGCATGTCCGAAAAATGCTATTACAATCTCTGACGAAGTCAATTCAAAAGGTTATGCAGTAATAAAAGTCGATGAAGATAATTGCATAGGCTGTGGGATATGCTACACCGTATGTCCGGATTACGTTTTTGAACTGATGTAAAGACTTTCAAATATTAGGAGGTAAAAGTATGAAACATATATTAATGAAGGGCAATGAAGCTCTTGCTGAAGCTGCAATAAGAGCAGGCTGCAGATTTTACAGCGGATACCCTATTACTCCGCAGACTGAAATACTGGAGTATATGTCATGGCGCATGGAGGAAGTTGGAGGGGAGTATGTTCAGACAGAATCAGAATTATCCGGGATAAATATGCTTCTTGGTGCAGCCGCAGCCGGGGCCAGAGTAATAGCAACTTCTGCAGGTCCAGGGTTTACATTGTTCCAGGAAGGGATATCCTATATAGTTGCCGCAGACCTTCCAGCGGTAATTGTTGACGTAATGCGATATGGCAACGGACTTGGAGATGTCGGACAGAGTCAGGGAGATTACTGGCAGTTAACGAGAGGAGGAGGGCACGGCGATTACAGAACTATTGTTCTTGCTCCAAATTCTGTCCAGGAAAATGCTGACCTAGCGTATTTAGCATTTGATTTAGCAGAAAAGTACAGACATCCTGTGCTTATCGGATCAGATGCAGCCATAGGCCAGATGGTGGAAAAAGTAGAGCTGCCTGAAATGATAGAGCATGATATTGACAAATATGATTGGTCGATCAAAGGCTGCAAAAAAGGCGATGAACAAAAGAAAATAACTAACAGATCATACTATATGGATAATTATGATACGTATCTAATAAATAAATATAAAGAAATGGAATTAAACGAGCAGAGATGGGAAGCTATGCAGATTGAGGACGCAGATATAGTTATAGTTTCATATGGAATAAGCTCAAGAGTATGCATTGAAGCGGTAGAGGCAGCAAGGGCTCAGGGGATGAAATTGGGACTCATAAGGCCAATTACTTTATGGCCATTTCCGGTAAATGCTTTCAAAGATATATCTGCTGACTGCAAAGCATTAATGACTGTTGAAATGAACATTCTTGGGCAGATGGTGGAGGATGTTGTATTGGCTACAGGCAATAAATACCCTGTATATTCCTACGCTACGGTAAAAGAAGTTCCGGAGACAGGTATAATCATTGAAAAAGCAAAAGACATTTTAGAGGGTAAGGGGGTATAAAGATGAAAATTAAAGCGCCAGAATCAATATCTTTTGCAGAAACCTCATTTTGTCCTGGCTGCGGCCATGGAATAGTGGCCAGATTAATAGGCGAGGTAGCTGAGGAAATGGGATTAACGGAGAAATTGCTTACTACTATTGATGTTGCTTGTTCGTCATTAAATATTGATACATGGAGATTCGATACAATCATGGCTGCACATGGAAGACCTATTCCGACAGCTACCGGAATAAAAAAGGTGAGGAAGGAAAACCCTGTTTTGGCTTACATCGGCGATGGAGCTGCATATTCAATAGGTATTTCTGAAACTATGTACGGAGCAATCAGAAACGACAATGTAATGGTGATTGTAGTGAACAACGGAGTTTATGGGATGACAGGGGGACAGATGGCGCCAACCACTTTAGAGGGGCAGAAGACCACCTCATCTAAAGCCGGAAGAGACCTTTCAAAAACAGGGAATCCTTTTGATATAGTTAAAGCCATCGGTCAATTTGATATAGCATATTTGGCAAGAGGTTCAGTTGGGAATGCATCAGATATCAGAAAAACCAAAAAATACATACGAAAAGCTTTTGAAAAGCATATGAACAACGAAGGCTATTGTCTGGTCGAAATATTGTCACCTTGCCCTACCAATGTAAATTTAGGAATGACACCAGTAAAATGCGCGGAAAGAGTAGACACTGTTATGGCTGATTATTACAAAACGGGCGAGTATGTTGATAAAGGAGGTAATATATAATGACTGAAATTATATGCGCAGGGTTTGGAGGTCAGGGTATATTGACCACAGGAATGATGATCATAAATGCAGGGATGGAAAATGGCAAGAATGTATGCTGGTACCCTTCATATGGTTCAGAGATGAGGGGAGGTACAGCTAATTGCAATGTCAAGATCAGTGACGGTCAGATTGCCAGTCCATATTGCAAGAATGTAGATGTCCTATTCACCATGAACGGTCCTGCAATAGATAAATTTGAGAGTTCCATCAAACCAGGCGGATACCTTCTTGTAAACAGCTCTATAGTAGAAGACACCAGGAAATATAGGGATGACATAAATGTAGTTAAGGTACCTGCTATAGAATTGGCGGCCAAGGTCGGAAATTCAAAAGGATCGAATATCGTGATGCTGGGAGCGTTTGTGAAAGCTACAAAGATTTTTGAAAAAGAGCAGTTTTCGGATGCTATGTGCAAGTATTTTGAAAAAAAGGGCAAAGCTAAATTCAATCCAAAGAATGTTGAGGCATATGAAGCAGGATTCAATGCAGTCTGAATTTGTTCAATTTGAAATGATACGGGAGGAGTACAATAATGGACTTAAAAAAATTGTTGCAGCCTAAAACTGTTGCGGTTATTGGAGCCAGTGAAAAGGAAGGGTTTGGCGGTGATACCTGCAGAAACATAATTGAATATACAGAGGATTTAAATAACACGTATTTTGTTAATCCGAAAAGAGATCGCGTTTTTAATCGTCCTTGTTACAAATCAATATCAGAAATTCCTTCAGATATAGACATGATTATTATATGTACGCCTCAAAACACAGTGGAACCGATGCTCATAGAAGCCTCCAAAAAGGGGTGCGGGGGAGCAGTAGTATTTGCAAGCGGCTATTCTGAGACAGGCACTGAGGAAGGCATGAAAGCAGAAGAATCGTTAAAAAAGCTGTGTGAAGAATTAAATATAGCGTTAATGGGACCAAACTGTGCGGGCTTTGTGAACTATATAGATAATGTATATCCTTTCGCGTTTATATCTAAAAAGAGGGATAGGAAGGGCAATGTGGGATTAATTTCCCAGAGCGGACAGATTTGCTTGTCACTGATGGAAACACAGGATATGAAATTCTCTTATGCTATTTCGGCAGGAAACAGCAAGATTATAACAATGGAAGATTATATAGATTTTTTAGTGGATGATGATAATACCAAAGTTGTAAGCATATATTTAGAGGGTGTTAAGGAACCTGGTAAATTCATCAACTCTTTAAGAAAAGCTGCAATCAAAAGAAAGCCCATAGTAGTGTTGAAAGCCGGAAGATCAGAGAAAGGAAGAAAGAATGCCGCATCCCACACGGGAAGCCTGGCGGGTTCCGACAAAACTTTCGATGCAATATTTAAAAAGTTTGGTGTTATCAGGGTGGATGACGTGGAGGAGTTAATGGCTACATCCAACATGCTTTCAATTATCGACAAGCTGCCCCATAAATCAACATTCGCATCTATGAATTTGTCGGGAGGGGAGACAGGTGTCTGTGCAGATATAGGATACAATTACGGGATCGAATTCCCTGATTTTGAAGAATATACATTAGCAAAGCTGAGACAGCAGCTGCCATCCTATGCTTCTCCAAACAACCCTCTGGACATGACGGCCTCTTTATCCTATGATGCGGAATTGTACGCTGATGCACTTAGAACGGTAATGAATGATGAAAACATAGGTACAGTATTGATAGGCTACACTTTGCTGTTCGAAATCGCTGATCCTGCCATATACTACATGGCAGAAGGCATAAAAAGAGTGGTGGAGGAAGGAGGCAGCAAGCCGATAATGATACTTCCTTTCCTTGAAAACACACGCAACTATGAATACACTGAAAAACTAAGAGATTTAGGCGTACCGGTACTGCCTCCTTCTGTATACGCATTCAAGGTAGTAAAATATCTGGCTGATTTCGTTGATTACAAATATGAGGACAATACGCTGGAGATTGCATTGCCTGAAAATATTGATGAATGCGGTACAAAAGCATTGTCTGAGGTTGAGAGTAAAATGCTGTTGAAGGAATACGGAGTACCTGTTGATGAAGCTTACGTTGTGAAAAGTGAGTTTGAAGCAATGGAAGCTGCTGAAAAAATCGGATATCCTCTAGTTATGAAAATAGAGTCTGCAGATATTCTTCATAAATCAGATGTAGGAGGAGTAAAATTAAACATCAATTCATTGAATGAGGTATCAAGTGCGTATAATGAAATAATGGTTAACGTTAATACCCATAAGCCTACTGCGAGAATTAATGGAATCCTGATGCAGAAAATGCTGCCAAAGGGTATGGAAGTTATTATTGGCGTAAACAACGATGCCCAGTTCGGCCCTATGGTTCTTGTTGGTCTTGGCGGGGTTTTCGTTGAAGTTTTCAAAGATGTCTCATTATATCCTGCTCCGTTAAATAAATCTGAAGCACACAAGATGATAAGCGAATTGAAAGCTTACAAAATGTTAACCGGCTACAGGGGTGAAAAATCGTGCGACCTGGATGCTCTGGCAGATATGATAGTTAAGATTTCGGTTTTTGCTGATAAAAATAAAAATACCTTGTCTGAGATTGATATAAATCCGCTGTTTGTTTATCCTGAAGGTATGGGGGTAGGAGTTGCGGACGCTTTGGTGGTGTTGAATAATTAAATTCTGAAAAAATCAGTATAGGTGTTTTAGTCTATACTGATTTTTTGCTAATATTTTAGTAAAAAGCGTTTTCTTGACAATTTGTATACAATATACTACAATCGAAGAAAAGGTAGGTGGGAGTTGTTTTGGTTAAAAATTATGAGTCTTTAAGAGATTATGTTTACAAATACATTTCGGATAAAATTCAAAGCGGTGAATTGCAGGCTAATCAAAAAATCAGTGAGGCAGAGATATGTAACGATTTATCTATCAGCAGAACACCAGCAAGAGAAGCCCTAATCAAATTAGCTTCTGACAATCTTATTGAGTATGCTCCTAGGAGAGGATTCTTCGTTAAGGAAGTATCCTTAAAGGAGAAACTTGACGTATACTCTGTGCTTGCCTGCCTGGATGGCTTTGCTGCTGCATTGGCTATGGATAAAATGAAAGATGAAGACTTTAAGGAAATGGAAATCTCAATTGGCAAGATTGACCTTGCTATTGAGAATAAGGATTATACTTTATACAATAAATTGCAGTTTGGTTTTCATGATGTTTATATAAATAAATGCGATAATGAAAAATTGATAGAGATGATAAATACACTTGAGCATAGTTTTATGCCGGTCACCTATGCAAATAAAAATCCTGAAGTGCTTTTCCAGATTTTGAAGGATGTTAATAAAGAGCACAAAAAGATTATTGAGCTCTTCAAGAAAGGTGACAGCAGGGAGCTGGAATATTTCCTGAGAGATGTGCATTGGGCAACAAAAGACCTGGACATGGTTTAATGTCTAGATAATCGGTGAAAAATATAATGAAATTAAATCACCGAGAGGAAATCGATCCTCTCGGATTTTTTTGTTTGTTAGGTGATGAATTATGAAGGCAAATGCTGATCATGGATATCTCAAGGTGGGAAGACTTCGAGACGCTGTTCGGCGAAAGGGGGGGCTTGTGGAGGCTGCTGGGTGCATGTCCTGGAGGCTGAACAAGGCTGATTTTGATAAGCAGAAAGGAACGCACAACAAAGAGGCGATGAGAAGGATTGTAGAACAGGATGAGCCTCCCGGACTGCTTGCTTATCTGGGGGGGAAAGCGATCGGATGGTGCGCAGTTGCACAGGAAAACGGGCATGTCAGGAATTCTTATAAGGGCAGCAATAAGCTACTGCAGAGAAGGGGGCTGGAATCATTGAGGCATACCCCGAGGCTCCCTATAGCAGCAAGGTGCCTGATGCATTTATGTGGAAGGGCATGCCATCCGCTTTTGAGAGAAGATCCAGATCCAGGCCAATCATGAGATACTATCTGTGAAATCAGATGACGCAAAATAAATAAATATATTAAGGAGAGAAAATTATGCTGTTATTGTCAAAAGAGGATATCAAAAAAGTTTTTTCGATGAAAGACGCGATAGAAGCAGACAAGGAAG